>Ga0209593_10000200_pt1 | contig 31083 bp, 21 predicted proteins | sample PPLLaktember2015_3_FD_187260 | JGI IMG/M metagenome (GOLD analysis project Ga0209593, IMG submission 187260) | Freshwater sediment microbial communities from Prairie Pothole Lake near Jamestown, North Dakota, USA - PPLs Lake P7 Core (6) Depth... | ecosystem: Environmental > Aquatic > Freshwater...
TCACGCCCCATCAGCATGGTCACCGGATCTATCCGGAAAAAGTCCGGATAATCTCCGAAAATGCTGAAAGAGGCAGATTTTAAACCGCGGACCACATTATTATCACCATTTCCAGACCAGGGCTGGAGGCGGGGGGCAAGCAAATCTATTTCCGGTATATTTTCCCGCAGGGCTTTCATATCGGCATTGGTGTACATCCACGATCTGCCCCGGGGAAGTCCTTTATACGGAATGGTGGTTTGCTGGGTCCACATGAAGGAACTGTTGGTCGCAAAATCCTGGAAGCCGTCAAAAACCGAGTTTTGGAGCCCATTTCCCGACCCCATCATGAAAATCAGCATGAAAATTCCCCAGAACACGCCAAAGGCGGTCATGAAGGTACGCAGCTTATTCCCTTTCAGCGTACTGTAAATCTCCTGCCATCTGTCTAAATCAAACATAATATTTTATGGTTATTCATCCCGCAATGCCACCACAGGTCTTATGCGGGATGCCCTCAGCGCAGGCATCAGTCCCGCCAGGGATCCTGCAAGTATCAAAACGCCGGTTGAAACAAGTGCTACCGTGAAGTCAACCTCCGGATTCAGAAAGAAGTCATTCTGCGGTAATACCGAAGAGATGAGGCTGAGCAGTCCAACTCCGCAAACCAGACCGATATAACCCGCAAGGCTCGTGATCAGAACTGCCTCAAGCAGGATCATGCCTACAACGGAATATGGTGTAGCCCCGATTGCTTTACGTATCCCAATTTCTTTTGTACGTTCATTGACAACAATGATCATTATATTGCTCACACCCACTATTCCGGCAATGATCGTAAAGGCGCCGATTATCGAAACAAATATCTGTATGCCGAGGAACAGGTTCTGAAACTTTTTGTATTCCTTTAATGTATTCCACATCCACATGGCATTCTTATCCTCTACATCGAAATTATGACGTTTTGCAAATCCGGAACGCAGTGTTTTTTCCAGCTCTTCACTTTCAGCCGCACTTACATTGCTCGTTATTGCAAAATTATGAACACGGTTTGCACCGCCGGATATCATCTGGGCCGTCGAAATGGGAAGGTATGCACGCCGGGCGTCTCTTTCGTTTTTTTCGCTAAATACACCAACTACCTGGAAGGAAATATTGTTGATCTTAATATATTCTCCGACCGTTTTTTTGCCATTCTTAAAAAGAGCCGTCTGAATTGGTTCACCGATTACCACTACCTTTCTTTTCTTCTGGATATCGATCATATTCAGGAACCGGCCTTCCTTTATCGTTGCATTTTCTATTTCAATGTAATCAGGATGTGATGAAATCAGGTCAAAAACCCCATATTCCTTTCCGTAAGAAATTACCCGGTTCTGCCACATATAATTTCTCCCGGAAAGCTTGTCAATTCCCTTAACTGACTTACGCAGGAAATCATAATCCTCATTGGTGAATTTGATTTCCCTGCCCGACTTCAATCCCTTATATGTCATGCTGGTAGTACCTGATCCAAACTGGATCTGATTTACGGCATCCTGCCTGAAGTGGGAATCGATGCCATTTTGCAGGCCTTTGCCCGATCCCAGCAGTATAATGAGCATGAATATTCCCCAGGCCACACTGAACCCCGTGAGGAACGTTCTCATCCTGTTCTTGTTTATGGTGCTGAAAATTTCCTGCCACTTGTCAAGATCAAACATAAGGATATGAATTAAAAGGATGAAACCGCTTTGTATGTTGCATTGTGATAAATAATATCCTCGATCAGCCCGTCCTTCAGCTTAATGGATCGCTGGGTACGAAGTGCAATATCATGTTCATGCGTTACAATTATGATGGTGATCCCTTCATCATTGATTTCCTGGAGCAGATCCATCACTTCCATGGAAGTTACCGAATCAAGTGCCCCGGTGGGTTCATCGGCCAATATGACTTTTGGTTTACCGATGAGTGACCTGGCAATGGCAATGCGCTGTTTTTGTCCGCCTGAAAGTTCACTCGGCAGATGTGTCCACCAGTCCTTCAGCCCTACCCGGTCAAGGTATTCCATGGCAATCTGGTTTCTCTTTCTTCGGGTCACACCCTGGTAATAAAGCGGGAGGGCTACATTCTCCAGCGCGTTTTTGAACGAGATCAGGTTGAAACTCTGGAAGACAAAACCAATTGTGCGATTACGTAGCTGGGCAGCCTTGGTTTCATTGATATTACGGATCAGCATCCCGTTCAGGTAATACTCCCCGAGATCATAATTATCAAGAATTCCCAGCACATTCAGCAAAGTTGACTTGCCTGAACCGGAGGCCCCCATCACCGAAACCATTTCTCCCTTCTCAATCTCCAGACTGATTCCTTTCAGAACATGCAGTGAATTTGCACCCGTAATATATGATTTGTGGAGATTTTTTAATGTGATCATGTGAATCGGATTAATTAATTGAATCAAATACTCAAATAGTATGCCGTTTAAAAAATAAACATGATCTTCAATATCTTAAATCAATTTATCACGGCTTAAGGAATATCATGGATTTGTACCATAATGATACATGAAATGTACGATAGTGAACACTGCAATATGTACGGTTAAAGCAATGCGTCACCATAATATACCAATTTTTACTTCGATATCCCCGGGGAAAGTTGGTATGCTGCAAGCCTCCAAAACCAGGAATAAAGTCAACATTATCAATGTATAGCGGATTTTCATATTTAGTCCTGCTTTACGATAGATGCTTCAAAATTACAAATTGCATAATTGATTTCCGTATTTTTCATCATACATCATGCCAAAAAAGCACTTTCGCCACGCAACCTTTTATATTTATTCCCCATCTCTAAATTGGCGACAGTCAAAAAGGTAAAATTGTTTATATTACCTTAATTTTGATTCGCTAAAAAATTGTATTTGGTTGACCGGTTACATAAGATAGTACGTGGCTGCCAGGATGGCGATGCGGTGGCGCAACACGATTTATATGACATGTTCAAATCGAAAATGTTCGGTGTATGTTTGAGGTATGCCGGGAATTACCATGATGCTGAAGATATTATGCAGGAAGGATTCATTAAGGTTTTTGAAAAGATCCACCAGTTCGGTTTCAAGGGGGCATTCGAAGGATGGATAAGAAAGGTAATGGTAAATACTGCCCTGGAAAAATACAGGATGCATTTTCAAACCGTCACCATTTATGAAAATCTTCCGGAAGCTGATCATGAACTGGAAAAAGATATTACAGGTAATATAGAAGTGAGTGAACTCATGAACATCATTCAGGAACTTTCGCCCAAATACAGGGTAGTTTTTAATCTGTATGCACTTGAGGGATATTCCCATAAGGAGATAAGCGCCATGCTGAATATTACCGAAGGAACCTCAAAATCAAACCTCTCAAGGGCCAGGGTAATTTTACAGGAAAAGGTGAACAAGTATTATTCAAAATCAATTCAAACCTCCTGAGTATGGAAAAGGATTGGGATAGAATAGACCGATTATTCAGAGAGCGGCTGGCAGGCTTTGAAGAGAAGCCGGATGATCAGCTTTGGGAAAAGATTGCCGGCAGGCTGGGACCAGCCGGACAAAGAAGAAAGCTTTACCTGTTCATCCGGATCGCGGCCGGTATGACATTGCTTTTTTCTCTCGGACTGGGTTATTACCTGATAAACAGGCAAAGTGGCCAGGAAGCATCTTCCATAATATCCTATAAGGGCAGCGAAAAAAATGACACCATTCGGGAAGAAAGACCCCGGAAATCAACCTCGAATATACCTGAGAAAAAGAAAGGGAAATCAGACCGGCTTCGTCCGGTGCGAAAAGTATACAAAGGCCCGGAAATATCCCTGTTGGACGAAGGACTGCAAAAAGCGAACAGAGTTTCGGTAAACCACGGTTTAAACATTTCGGAGGAACTTCAGGATCAGGCCGGCCGGGAAACGATACAACTGGCTTTATTGAGAGGCAACCATCCCGGATTATCCAATGCTTATCTTCCGCAGGCACTTGACTATTCCCGGACTGCTTCCGCCGAACCCGATTATGCTAATCTGTTATCCGATCTGGAAAATATGGATGACGGGAACCTGGCAAAGGAAAAGAAAAACCGGTGGCTAGTGGGAGGTGAGATTGCACCGTTGTATTCATACCGCACGATCGCATCGGATAATCTGGCCAGCAATATTCGGAACACAATGAATGAATCTGAAAACGGACTGATGGCCTACGCAGGAGGAGTCAGGTTAGGTTATGCTGCCGGAAAACGCCTTTCCATTCAAACCGGTCTGTACTATTCGCGCTATGGTCAGGAAAAGACTAATGTAAAAGAATACACGACCCAATCAGATGCCTACCATACCGAAAAGACAACATTCCTTTCAATTGCCAATTCAACGGGCGAGATCAACACGGGAAAGGATAATAATGACAGCAAAGATCAGCATCTTTTCAATTCTGCCTATAACAGGAACGGCGCACTCTTTGAATCAGTCGTAGCACTCAATGAATTCGATCTTGTTCCCGTGGAAGGAAATGACCTTTCGGCAACACAATATTTTGATTATCTCGAACTGCCTGTGACCATAAAATACAAAATTATTAACCGCAAACTGGGATTCAGTTTTATCGGGGGTATGGTAACCAATTTCCTGGTTAACAATGGAGTCAGACTTACAAACAACGGGAATTCACAAAAAATTGCAACCACCGACGAAATAAATTCCGTGAACTACCTGGGATCTGTGGGTATTGGATTCGATTATCCCCTGTTGAAAAAGGTGGCATTCAGCCTGGAACCCCGGTTCAGGTATTACATCAATTCCATTGACAAAAATAATGTTCATCCGTACTCTTTTGGGATATTTGCGGGCTTCAGCTATGGTCTGTAAGGGCTTGGAAACCCATATTCATAGCAAACTGCAGGGGAAAATCATCATCATCAGAAAGCTCAATATGCCTGGTTTTCTGAATGATGGATGACAGGATTTCCAGGTAAGTAACAGCGTTCAGTGCAAGTAAGGCGCCTGTTCCCGCGGCATTGCCGAGCGAAATTACTTTGCCCCTGACCTGGAGAGGCAGAAGACCTGTTTTCATGGCATTATCAATGTTCAGGTAATTCCCGAAACCTCCCGCGAGGAATAAGCAGTCAATATCACCAAAATCCACACCGGCACGTTTCATCAGCAGTATTATTCCTGAAGCAATGGCAGATTTGGCAAGCTGAACCTGCCTTACATCTTCCGGAGTTATAAAAACGGAATGACCGGTACCTGATTCCTCCGGTGGAACAACTTCGAAATTTCCCTGCATGAATCCTGTGGGATCAATGATCCCGCGATCCAGCAAATGCGCAATAATATCGACCAGCCCGGAACCGCATATTCCTGCCGGTTTCTCATCCCCGATCACACGGATACTTCCTTCCTGGAATTCCGAAATGGCACCCTCCACACCGCCAATGCCACAAGATATATTGGCCCCTTCGAATACAGGGCCTGCGGCCGTCGCACAACACCAAATACAATCCGGGGTCACCAGTGCCAGCTCACCGTTGGTTCCCAGATCCACAAACAGGTAATTGCTGCGTCCTTTCTCTTCCCGTATGGATCCCAATCCCGCCAGTATATCGCTTCCAACAAATGCAGAAACCGAGGGAAGAAGTGTTATTTCAGCGCCTGCGTTACAAAGCAGTCCGGCGTCACGGCCGGACTTCACCTGTGTTTCCACAAACCTCGGGATATAGGGCGCCTGGCCCATTGAAGAGGGATCCACGCCCAGAAGCAGATGAAGCATGGTATTATTGCCGGCAGCCACCAGTTTTACGAGGTTATCATCTGTTAAACCCTGGTGCCGGAGCATTAATTTTATCTGAGAATTGATGGCATCAACAATCACATTTTGCATTTTTTTTAATCCTTCCCCGTTTGAAGCATACTGAATCCTCGAAATAACATCATGACCGAATGCAGCCTGCGGATTCAACATGCTCCTGGTTTCAAGCAATTTACCTGACAGCAGGTCAACCATGTAAAATACCAGCGTGGTTGTTCCGATATCCATTGCGATACCATACGGATGTTGGCAAAGACTAATGAGTGAACCAGGCTGAAGAGGCAGTTCACGCGTAAGGGTATGCTGTGACGTAAGTATCCTGGCCATTTTATAATCAGGCATAACCACTTCAATGGAATCTTCAACCAAAAACAAACAGGAAGTAATGTCACCATATCCCTTAATGTGGACAAGGCATTTACCACAGGTCCCTTTTCCGCCGCACGGTGAATACAGCTGGAATCCGTGATCACGCAACAGCATAAAAAGGGATTGTCCGGCTTCGGCTTTCAGTTTGATCCGGGAATCCTTTTGATGAACAATAACGTCAGGCATATGATCCTGTAAGTTAGCCAAAAGGATTATAATCCATACTCACTCAGAATTATTTTGGTCCTGTCGATTGTAGGAAGTACCGATTCAATAAAGGCTGATTCAGAGGTGGGAATGGAACTGATATCCTCGGCAAGAATCCTGATCCATTCCGTTTCAAGCGGGTCATCCATCAGGCTTCCGTTCTTTATTGATTCCGAGATAATATCAAGTGCTTTCAGGCATCCCCTGCGGGTGGCATCAACATAATTATCCCCGGCTGTAATTTCGGCTGCTATGCTGATCACATTCTCCGGGGCGAGGATCAACGCCTGCGGATCGAACCGGATATCCGACTGAACCAGTAGTTTCTGCAGCTGATGGATATCCGCCCTGCCTCCCTTTATCGCCTGGTTCATCAGGCGGGTATCGTATACCAGCTGTTCAAGATAAGCTGTGGGAGCATTTCCTGATAACAACCGGATATTCTGCACCGATTCGTTACTCCAGAGATCCGCACAGGCGGCAGCGACGTTTCCGACGGGACTCAGGTGAGCGCATGCCGCAGTTTTGCCCTCCATGGATATTGGAATACCGGCAATTGCCTTTAAAAAAGGCCCTTCATAGGCACAGTCTTTATCAGGACCGCTTGCGCCTTGCTCAAATGCAACAAGCGACCGTACCACGGTTGCTACCCTGCAAAGGGCAGCAAAAACCTTTGGAATATATTTTTTCTCTGCAAGCACCATCGCTGTGTTCCCAAAGCCGCATGCGGTATCTCCGCCGGCAATGGTTCCGGTTCTTTTTGAAATACCCACAATTTCCGCCCACAGCATTTTCATATCCCTCACCCCCAGCACCGCCTGGCTGAAAACAAACTGTTTTATGTCACACATCATCAGGGCATCGTCAGATATTTCCTTGCCTCCTGTTGATTCAATGGACAAAAGATTTCCCCCGGCCACGGCTCCCCTTTCGAATAATTCGAGCATGGTTTGGAGATGCTGTGAGGTGCGTTGCCTGGGTGGCCGTTCAAACTCACGGAGGTCGTTGGGGGTGAGCCTGATCTCGCTCTTCAGTCCATGATTGGCATAATAAGCTTCACATATTTCATTCATCCTGGATACCAGGTCTTCGCCAATTGACGGATCCATCGTCATTTCAATCAGGGTTTCAAATTCGAACACCACCCCCGGGGCATACAGGTGCTTAGCCCGCTCCAGGGCACCGTCAATAATTTCTTTATAATGCTGTCTGATGATATCCAGGTTCTCCTCCCTGATTTGAATGGGCGGAAGTGTGAAATTCAATTCCGGATATACTATACCGCCGCCAATTTCAAGTCCACGGGGCGTTTTTACAGGGTGAGGTGCAAATCCGAAGAGAAGGTTTTCCGCTTTATCAATAGTAAGTTTATGGTATTTCATTCTTTTGCCGATGGTCATTACAGATCAAATTCACAGAAGCAAGTTACTGATTTATTCTATTAAAACATCACATTACATCACAGTTGTTGGTAATTTATCACAACCCCTATGATGCCGCATGGTTGATTACCAAATTGAATCACCTTGTTTCAAAATTAAAAATGCCAATTAATCAACCAATATTAACAGGCTGTTCATGCGGATTTCTTTTCCATGGTTAAGAAATTAAGACACGGTCAAATAAAATCTCAAATTCCTTTTAACTAACTTTGCAGAATTACGTAGAAAAGGGTACCGATAAAAAAATTCAGGGATTTATGCTTAAGAGAAAGAGTTTGTCATGGTTGTATCCGGTAATGTATTTCACAGGTGCCTTTTTGATTGCCGGGGTAATATTTTCAATGCAGGGATTTACAAATAAAGCGGCAAGCGATGCATTCCCGTCGCGCATGCCCTCACTCAATGAATCCTTCAGTCTGCCCGAAGAGCTTGAATTTGCAGGGGAAACCGTACCGATTTCTAATTTTGATACCCGTGAAAGTCTTGACCGTGAACTCCTGGTCAATGGTTACTGGCATTCACGTACCCTCATGGTATTAAAAAAATCAAAGCGATATTTCCGGGTGATTGAACCTATTCTGAAAAAATATGGAATTCCTGACGATTTCAAGTACCTGGCCATGGCAGAAAGCGGGTTTGAAAATGTGGTCTCCCCTGCAAAAGCGGTCGGTGTTTGGCAATTGCTAGAAGGTACCGCCAAAGAATACGGATTGGAAGTCAATACGGATGTGGACGAACGGTACAATCTTGAAAAATCAACAGAAGCAGCATGCAAGTATCTGCACGAATCGCATGATACCTATGGTAACTGGACAATGGCTGCGGCTACCTATAATGCGGGACGAAAGGGACTTGACAATCAGATCGACAAACAAAACACTAGCAATTATTACGATATGCTTCTGAATGACGAGACAGCCCGCTATGTTTTCCGGCTGATCGCCCATAAACTTATTACGGAAAACCCGGATAGCTATGGTTTCCACCTGGAGGAGCAGGAATATTACCCTGTTATTTCAACCCATCAGTTGAAAGTGGATACTGCCATTGCAAACATCGCCGTTTTTGCAAGCCGGCAGTCAACCAACTATAAAATTATCAAGCATTTCAATCCCTGGCTCCGTCAAAATTACCTTCCCGACCGCCCTCAAAAGACATATTATATTGATGTGCCTGATGAAGGTGAACGGTCTCTGAAACAACCATAAATCCTGAACGATCCGGAACAAACCTTGGCAAGTATAAAAAACGACAAAGCACTTGAAACGGGTGAAATTAATGTACTGGGTGCTAAGGTACATAACCTGAAAAATATCGATGTTACCATTCCCCGTAACCAGCTGACAGTAATTACCGGACTGAGTGGAAGCGGTAAATCCTCCCTGGCTTTTGATACAATCTATGCCGAAGGACAGAGGCGGTATATGGAAACCCTGTCGGCTTATGCCCGGCAGTTTCTGGGGAATATGGAAAGGCCCGATGTGGATAAAATTACCGGACTGAGCCCTGTTATTGCCATTGAACAAAAAACCACAAGCAGAAATCCCAGATCGACAGTAGGAACCATAACGGAAATTTACGATTTTCTTCGGCTGCTGTTTGCAAGAGCGGCCCTTGCCTATTCGTACAATACCGGTGAGCTAATGGTAAAGTACACCGATGATCAGATAATAAACCTTATTCTTGAGCGATTCGCAGACCGGAAAATATTGATCCTGGCACCTTTAATTAAAGGCCGGAAAGGTCATTATAAGGAGGTTTTTGAACAAATCAGGCGTAAAGGATTTTTAAATGTAAGGATAGACGGTGAACTGCATGAGATCCGTCATGGCATGAAACTCGACCGGTACAAAGCGCATTTTATCGAGATAGTGATTGATAAAATGCTGATCAACCCGGATGAAAAGAGCCGTCTGAAGAATTCGGTGTCTCTGGCCATGCAGCATGGGAAAGGCATTATCATGGTGATCGATTCTGAAAAGAAGGAACCTGTGTATTTCAGCCGGCAACTGATGTGTCCCTCCACCGGAATATCATACAATGAACCTGCGCCGCATTCATTTTCATTTAACTCACCCCAGGGAGCCTGTCCCCATTGTAACGGATTGGGAACAGTAAACCAGATTGACATCAATAAGATAATACCCAATCCTGATCTGAGCATCCGCAAAGGAGCCATACAGCCTCTCGGACCTTTCAGGAATGCACTTATTTTCTGGCAGCTGGAAGCGATCGCGAACAAGTACAGGTTTACGCTGAACACGCCCGTAAAGGATATCCCGGAGGATGGGATGAATGTTATACTTTATGGTGCGGAGGAGACTTTTAAGCTGGAAAATACCCCAATGGGATTTTCCACCAACTATTTCCTGAGTTTTGAGGGGGTCATCAATTATGTATCCAACCACAGCAATGCAGCAAATGCGAAAGAAGAAGAAAAATGGTCAGATCAGTATATTCAGAAAGTGACATGCCCGGATTGCAATGGCATGCGACTCAAAAAAGAATCGCTTTACTTCCTGATCCATGACAGAAACATAGCCCAATTGGCTGGCATGGATATCCGGGAGCTGCATGAATGGTTGTCCGGTGTGAATAATTACCTTAATCCAAAACAACTGGCCATTGCAGGTGAGATCATCAAGGAATTGAAAAACCGGATTCTGTTCCTGCTCAATGTTGGCCTTGACTATCTGTCACTGAACAGGAGTGCCGGCAGCCTTTCAGGAGGTGAAAGCCAGCGGATCAGGCTTGCCACACAGATCGGTTCGCAACTGGTCAATGTTCTATATATCCTGGATGAGCCCAGCATAGGTTTGCACCAGCGCGACAACCAAAGGCTTATCGATTCCCTGAAAGAATTGCGTGATTCCGGAAATTCAATCATTGTGGTGGAACACGATAAGCAAATGATCCTAAGTGCCGATTACGTCATTGACCTGGGTCCCTTTGCAGGAAGGCATGGAGGCGAAGTTTGTGCGACAGGAAAACCTTCCGACATATTAAAAGACTGCTCCCTTACAGCACAATACCTGAACCACCAGAAAACCATTCCCGTGCCGGCGGTCCGCCGAAAGGGAAACGGAAAACACTTTATTCTTCACGGCGCAACCGGTAATAACCTGAAAAACATAGATATCGCACTGCCCCTCGGCAAATTTATTTGTATCACCGGGGTATCGGGCAGCGGGAAATCATCGGTGATCTACGATACGATTTTCCCGATTCTTAGCAGGCACTTCTACCGGTCATTGCTGGAACCTTTACCTTACAGGAATATAGAGGGACTTGAAAATATTGATAAGGTAATCGAAGTGGATCAGTCTCCCCTGGGGAGAACACCCCGGTCAAACCCCGCTACCTACACCGGTGTTTTTTCCGACATACGGAAATTGTTCGAACAGACACGCGAATCCAAGATAAGGGGATATAAGGCCGGACGGTTTTCATTCAATGTCAGGGGGGGGCGTTGTGAAACCTGCCAGGGTGCCGGCCTGCAAACCATTGAAATGAACTTTCTACCCGATGTGTATGTACAGTGTAATGAATGCAACGGGAAACGCTACAACCGGGAAACCCTGGAAGTAAGATATAAGGGAAAGAATATCAGCGATATACTGGATATGACAATAAGCCAGGCCGTGGAATTCTTTTCGGGAATACCGGCCATCCGGCATAAATTGAACACCATCAACCAGGTCGGCCTTGGATATATAACACTGGGTCAGCCTTCCACAACCTTATCGGGTGGAGAATCCCAGCGTATCAAGCTTGCAGCGGAGCTTTCCAAAAAAGACACTGGCCAAACCGTGTATATTCTGGATGAACCGACCACAGGACTACATTTTGAGGATGTTCGTGTCCTGCTCGAAGTGCTGAATATGCTGGTTGATAAGGGAAATACAATAGTCGTCATTGAACACAACCTTGATGTGATCAAAGTGGCTGACTATATTATTGATATGGGACCCGAAGGCGGCGGAAAAGGCGGCCGCATAATTTGCACCGGCACGCCGGAAGAGGTGGCAAAACACAGGGAAAGCTATACGGCGGAGTTTTTAAGGGAGGAATTGAAGTAGTGAGAATTTCAGTTGGGCAGTCTGGTGGTCTGTTTGTCTTGCAGTCATGCGGTCTTACGGTCTTGCGGTCTTGTTAGTCACGAGTCACGAGTCACCAAAAATCTACACATACCGACAATAAATGCACCGAATTATTAACTTTGATTCCCTTTATCATAACCTACCTGAAATGTTAACGTATAGATAATTATCAATGTTTACTGTTTTATGACACTTGGTGAAGAAAAAATACTGGATGCTTTTAAGAAAAGAGACTGGCAGGAAATTCAATCCGCAGACAGCTGGCGGATCTTCAAAATCATGTCTGAATTTGTTGAAGGTTTTGAAAAACTGGCCCGGATAGGCCCCTGTGTATCCATTTTTGGATCTGCACGCACGGAACCCGGAACAAAATTCTATAAACTGGCTGAAGAAATTGCTTATAAACTTACGCAATTCGGATACGGAATCATTACGGGCGGAGGGCCCGGAATTATGGAAGCCGCCAACCTGGGAGCCAAAAGAGGCAAAGGCAGATCAGTGGGAATTAATATCGATCTGCCATTCGAACAGGAACCTAACTTATTCATTGATTCCGATAAGCTTATCACTTTCGATCATTTTTTTGTACGAAAGGTAATGTTCATCAAATTTGCACAGGGATTTATCGTTCTTCCCGGCGGATTTGGTACGTTTGATGAACTTTTTGAAGCGCTTACGCTGATCCAGACCGAAAAGATCGGCAGATTCCCGATTGTCCTCGTTGGTAAGGAATACTGGGAAGGACTTGTACGATGGGTTAAGGATGTTATGCTCGATGAGCAGAAAAACATCAGTACCGATGATATGGACCTTTTTATTGTAGTAGATACGGCGGATGAAGCTGTAAAACATATTAACGAGTTTTATAGCAGGTACTTGCTCAGTCCGAACTTCTGATTCAGGAATAACTCACGGAATCCGGTCATAAGATGGACGGATACCGGGATTATCAAGGTCTTTGTTTATAATTAAATTGATTATGTTTTCAGGAATTCTTAATTTTAATATTCAATAAATCTCAGATCAAATGATCAGACTGATTGTTCCAATGCTGAATATGCTGGTAATCCTTATTTTGCAGATATTGCAGGGTGAAGTGGATGTAAAAATGGATGTTCCGGCACAGGTCAGCGCAGGCTCAGAATTTGAGGTCAGGATCACCCTTAATAAAGCCAATCTTGACGGATTCTCACGTTTTCAACAAAGTATACCTGCGGGCTTAACCGCTTCTTCTGACCAGTCCTCCAATGCTGATTTTACGTTTTCTGAAAAGCGTGTACGGTTAATCTGGCTGCGCGTGCCGGAAACTGAAAATGTTACAGTTAGTTATAGAGTAAAGGTAGATGAAAAGCTTAAAGGCACCTTTACCCTGTCCGGGAAGTTCTCATATATTGATAAAAACGAGAGAAAATCGGTGGATGTGGAGCCCGTTTCCGTTACAATTCTTCCCTCACCCGCTATGGATCCATCCATGCTGGTGGACATCAGCGATTATGAAAAGATGACGCTTCCATCAATGTATCAGCCTTCTGAAGTGAATGCCAATATCGTGTGCGTAAGGCAAAAACCATTCCCGGGAAATTCGGGTGAATACATCGTTAATCTGTTGGTGAATAAGGAAGGCACCCGAAAATTTGCAAAAATTGAAGAGGATGTACCTGAGGGATTTACAGCAGTGGCCCTGGATGCCAAGGACGCAATTTTCACATTCAAATCCGGTAAGGTTAAATTCCTTTGGATGAATCTTCCTTTAGAACCCTCATTCACAGTTTCATACCGGCTGATCCCTAAAAACCAGGCAAAGCTTTCTGCACCATTCATAACCGGTGCGTTTTCCTATCTTGTGGATGAGAAGACCATAAGTGTGCCTGTTGCCGAGCGGGACGTTCAGATAGCCTCCCTGAGCAATGATGAAATCAGACAGCTTGTTGAACGGGTCCTGACTGAACCTGCACCTGTGACAGATCATGTTGCGGGTCTTTCAGATACAGCTCAATTGACACAGAATGAAACGGCGGAATTAAGCAGCCGGAAAGGTGAAAAGACAAAACAAACCGGCCGTTCCGGAAATAAAATTGCTAAAACCAAGGCTTCATACGAACTCCTGCCTGAACAGGGAGTTTATTACCGGATACAACTGGCAGCTGGCCACAAACCCGTCAATATTAACCGCTATTTCAGGAAGCTTAAACTTGACAAGGAAATCCGAAAGGAAGCATACGGCGGATGGCAAAAATATTCTATTGGTTCATTTGGAGTTTACAAGGAGGCAAGGGATTACCGGATCCATATCTGGAATACAACTCCTGTTAAGGATGCATTTATTACAGCCTTTAACAGCGGTCAGCACATCACGGTGCAGGAAGCCCTTATGGTGACCGATCAACAATGGTTCCAATGAAAAAAAAGCTTTCCTGCCTCACCCGGGCGGTCAAAACATGCATTTCCCTGGCGTTCCTCCTGTTTGGGGGAATGATAGCACAGGCACAGGAAGATGAGCTCGACCGCTTACTGAATGAGGAAGTGGAAAATATTAATCCTGTATACAAACCGGTTGTTGGCTTCGGGGCAGGTGTGCTGAATTATTTCGGCGACATCCGGAATAACTATTACTCACCCACGATCGGAACTTTAGGTTATAAATTAAATTTATCAACCTATATCGACAACAAACGGATGTACAGGGCTGACTTTTTTTTTATGGGTGGAAAACTTAACGGGAATGAACGGTCTTTCACGGATGCCTTGCATAACTTCAACTTTCAGACATCCATCTACAATTTTGGCATTGATGTGAACTACGACTTTGATCATTTTTATAAAAAGAAGGACCGTCGATTACATCCATTTGTTTCCCTTGGGATTTCAACCATGTTGTTCAATTCGCGTACTGACAGCACCGGACGTTACTATGATCGGGGACTGGGTCATTTCGTGGACAATGTCACCTACAATTACTGGACCGACGGATCAATCCGGAATATTCCCCAAAGCTCAGGCAATAACGACCTGATCCATACCATGAAACGTGATTTCACTTACGAAACTCCGTTGCGGCAGCACGACTGGGGATTGGGACAGTATGCAGAATATGCATTTGTCATTCCTTTTGATTTTGGTATCGATATGCAGATCTCGGACCGGACAATGCTCAGGCTTGGAAATTCTTTCTGCTATGTATTTTCGGATGTTATTGACCATGTCAGTTCAAAAAACACAAGCGGACGAATCGGTAATAAGGGAAATGACATGTTCAACTTTACCTACCTTTCCTTTCATCTCGACCTTTTCTCCTCCGCCAAGACATTGAAAGTGGAAAGGCTGTTCAGGGAAATGGAGTTTGACCCGATGCTTTTTGGTGATGAAGACAATGACGGATGGATGGACGGCTGGGATCAATGCCCGGGAACCCCGCTCGGAGTGGTTACGGATTCAACAGGTTGTCCTGTGGATACCGACAGGGATGGCATATATGATTACCTTGACAAAGAACCTTCAACGAGGCCGGGAGCCTGGGTGAACGATGACGGCGTTGAAATATCGGAAGATGCACTCATTGCCATGCTCGACCATTCCATGGCAGTGGGCCGGAATGAAATAAACCTCTACATAAGGCGGCCCGGTTCCATTCCGGGACGAAGAAACGGAAATGTAACGATCCCGGATAAGTTCAAAGCCATTGATACTGACCGGGACGCCTATATTTCATTTGATGAAATGCTGAAGGAAATCGATCGCTATTTCGATTTTGAATCCAAACTGAACGCTGCAGATATATACGAACTCAATACTTTCTTTTTTTCCCAGTGATGCATTTGCCGGTAATCAGCGCTTCATCGCCCGGTTGAGTTCCCGGTCCGAATCTTTTTTTCTGAGATCCTGCCGTTTGTCATATTCCTTTTTCCCCCTGGCAAGAGCTATTTCAAGCTTTGCATAGCTGCTTTCAGACATAAATACCCGGAGTGCTATGATGGTGAGTCCTTTCTCCCTGACCGTTTTCTCCAGTCTTCCCAGTTCACGCCGGGTTAGCAGCAACTTCCTGTCCCGCTTGGGAAAATGATTATAAATGGACCCGAAATCATATTCCGAAATATGCATGCCCTTTACAAATAACTCTCCCTGGTTGAAGTAGCAATAGGAATCAACCAGACTGGCTTTACCAGCCCTGATTGACTTGATCTCGGTCCCGGTCAGCTGAATACCCGCCACATACTTATCGATTATCTCATAATCGTGCCAGGCCTTTTTATTCTTGATATTGATTTCCGCCATGTCAGTGCTTTGGCTTCACGGCAAAATAAGTCTTTTTTATCCGATTTTCCATAAATTAGCCTTACCGAATGGAAATGAATGCGCATTATAATCTGGTAGCCGTAATTGGTCCTACCGCAACGGGGAAAACTTTCTTTGCTGCAAACCTTGCCCAGGCTTTGGGCGGGGAAGTCATCAGTGCGGATTCAAGGCAGGTTTACCGGAAAATGAACCTGGGTACAGGCAAGGATTATGCTGATTACCTGGTAAATGGCGAACAAGTACCTGTACATCTGATAGACCTGGCAGAGCCGGGATATAAATATAGTGTTTTTGAATACCAGCATGATTTTTTCAGGGTTTTTGCAGATCTGATCCGCCGTGGCAGGACACCTGTATTATGTGGCGGATCAGGCCTTTATATTAATGCGGTCCTAAAAGGATACAACATGACGGAAGTTCCCCGCAATGAGAAACTTCGCAGCGGGCTCCAAAGTAAGAGCCCGGAAGACCTTCGTCAGATGCTTTCATCCATGAAAAGCCTGCACAACACAACAGATCTGGATACTCCCGAAAGGATGATACGCGCTATTGAGATTGCATCTTTCATCCGGGATTCGGTTACGATCCGGGATTTACCCATGGTTAAGCCGCTTGTCATTGGTTTAATGTATGATCGTAAGACGGAAAGAGCCAGAATTACAGAACGCCTGAAAAACAGGTTGAAACTGGGCATGGTGGAGGAAGTGAAGGATCTGATGCAATCCGGCATTCCAGCCGAAACTTTGTTTTATTACGGACTCGAGTACCGCTTTATCTCACGCTATCTCCTGGGCGAACTCAAATATTCAGCCATGTTTGACTTGCTGAACACTGCCATCCACCAGTTTGCAAAACGGCAGCGAACATGGTTCCGGAAAATGGAGCGCGAGGGAACAGTCATAAACTGGATTAACGGAGATTTGCCTCTTGAAAAGAAAATGGAACAGGCAGCCTTATTTTTGGCTGCAACCTGACCACTGATCACATGAGTGCCCACTTGTGTGATACACAAAGGTAGACCAGGTAGGTAAAGTAGATCATATTTATTATCGAAACCACAATATTAAAATCCACCCTGTTCTTTTTGATCTTCCTTCTGATCATGATTCCTACATTGGGTACGATGGTGGATGTAAGAAAGAATAAAAAATGGATATTAAATAATGTTTCAAATGCCTTTTCCGACTCCGTGATTTCCTTTTTCCCGAATAAAAGCAGGTAGGTAAAAGCCAGAAAGGAGGCAAGGTAAAGTAAATAACTAAATTTAAGGAGGATGGTGGATTTCAACCTGCGCCTGTGATATCTGAAGGGTTGCAGGATGAGAATGGTAACAACGAAAAGGATTGCATAACCGATCAGAAAAAAAGTCTGGAATACTCCATGGAAAAAACTGCCCATATATTTCCTCAAATGATTTTCACCAAATTACTAAATGTGATTGAAATTATCCCTGCAATCGGGGAACAAAATCACAATTCCTCCGCACGGGACAGCAAAGCCACATTTTCGACATGATGTGTATAGGGAAACATATCCACCGGTTGACACCTCAGCACCCGATACCGAACTGACAATAATTGAATGTCACGGGCCTGGGTGGCCGGATTGCAGCTTACATATACAATACGGCGGGGCCCTGCTGCCAATATGGCTTTTATTACATCCTCATGCATTCCGGTCCTGGGAGGATCCGTTACCAATACATCCGGATAACCGTACCGCTGAAAAAATGATTCATTTAACATTTCCCGCATATCTCCTACAAAAAAAGAAGCATTGTCGATGCCATTCAGATCTGCATTCCTGTTTGCGTCATCGATGGCTTCCGGTGCACTTTCGATACCAATGATCTTTTTGCAGCCTGCGGCAAGAAATAAAGCGATTGTACCGGTACCCGTGTAAAGGTCATATACGGTTTCACCGCCCGTCAATGCGGCAAATTCCCGGGTTATTGAATACAGTCTGTAAGCCTGTTCCGTGTTGGTTTGAAAAAAGGATTTAGGCGAAATTCTGAATTTGAGGTTTTCCATAAATTCAAGAAGGTGGTCATGGCCGCTAAAATTTACTATTTCCAAGTCATTGAGCGTATCATTTGCTTTCGGATTGATCACATATCCCAGACTGGTGATAACCGGAAATTCCAGGATGACGGCCTGAAGAAGTTTATTAATTTCATTCCTGTCATCCCTGTAAAAGGAAACGATCACCATTACATCGCCTGACAGGGTATTCCGGATGATCAGATTTCTCAGAAAGCCATCCTTGCGGACAATGTCAAAGAAATCGAGATTATGATCAATGGCATATTTCCGCACAAAATTACGGATCCGGTTTGAAGGCTCAGGTTGAAGATAACAATGATCAATATCGAGAACCTTATCAAATTTGCCGGGAATATGGAAACCAAGTGCCCTTCGCTCAGGCAGTGAATTACCGGATTCTATTTCAGCGTTCGTAAGCCATCGGTTGTTCGAAAAGGTAAATTCCAGCTTATTGCGGTACCCGGTTAGCTTTTCCGATCCGATGATGGGATTGATCAGTCCGACTTCCACTTTTCCAATGCGTTCCATGCTGTCGGCAACCCATTTTTGCTTGCTTATTAACTGATCGGCATAGGGCAGATGCTGCCATTTGCATCCCCCGCACAGCCCAAAATGACTGCAGAACGGAACTGCCCGGTTCAGGGAATAGCTATGGTACCTTACCGGGAAGCCTTCCATAAAACGTTTCCGCTTTCGTATGATCTGCACATCGACAATATCGCCCGGAACGCAATCCGAGACAAAAACGACCATTCCCCCGAGTCTGGCAATGGCTTTTCCCTCGGCTGCAATATCGCTTATTACTACATTTTCCAATAATGGTTTCTGCCTTGATCGTCCCATAATAATTTGTCAGAGGGCAAATATAGACAAACCTTCATCGATCATACAGGTAGTTTTAACATAAAAATGGTTTCCGATCCGGGTGCTGATTTTACCGAAATTGATCCCCCGTGAAGACGCATGATCTGACGGCTGAGACTGAGCCCTATTCCTGATCCTTCTTCCCTTGTGGTGAAAAAGGGAATAAATATGCTTCCCAATATCTCGTCCGGAATTCCGCATCCGTTGTCCCTGACTTCCAGAATAATATGATCCCGACCGGCACGCCCGGTCAGTTCTATTCTCGGATCGGCGGTATCTTTCAATGCATTCCGGGAATTGTTGATCAGATTAATCAGCACCTGCTCCAACAGTTTTTCATCGGCTTCCAGGATAAATCCATGCGGGTACAGGTCAATGGAAAACCGGATTTTTTCAGATTCCAGATCCTTCATGACCAGGTTGCTTATGTTCCTGAACAGGCTTTCAATTTCAAAATGGGTAAACCGTGGTTTCCGGATCCGGGTGAGGCTCCGGTAAGTCTGGACAAAACCGATCAATCCCCTGTTGCGTTTTTCAATTGAATGAAGGCCCTCCAGTGCATTGGCAATGGAAGCCTCATCGAGCTCGTCCGGAAGCTTTGGCTTTCCGTCCTTTTCAAAAAGCCGGATAATGGTGTTGGTCAGTGAATTAACCGGGGTAATCGAGTTCATTATTTCATGCGTCAGAACCCGGATCAGCTTTTGCCAGGCATCGAGCTCTTCTTCTTCAAGCTCGTTCCTGATATTCTGTACTGATGCCAGCCTGATCTTTCTTGCGTTTACCCTGTATTCCGCGATTCTTATGGACAATCCCACGGCCTCATTATCAATGACAAGCTTGAGCAATTTCTGACCACCGTTTTTCAGGGTTTTCAGGATTTCCGGTAACGCATCTGATAAGGAAGAGAATTCGGAAATATTCTTTATCTGTCTTATTTTAAGCAACCTGATCGCTGCTTCATTGATAATTTCAACTTCCCCTGACTCATTAAATGAAATGATCCCGACACCTGCATGGTTGACCATGTACCTGAAATATTGCCGCTCTGTTTCCCGATCGAGTTCAACTTTCCGGATCACCCCTATTATATCGTTGTACAATGTATCGAGTTCCTCAAAGGACTTCCCTTTGCCGGTACTGGTCCTTACCGAATCGAGGTATCTCAGGGAATCGAGAAAAGATCTCAGGGTGCGGTTTGTCTGGGTAACATATGTGATCAGGTATACAATGAGCAGTCCCCAGATAATTGAAAACGTGAAACGGGCTACAAAAAGGTTATCCCGGGTGAAGGACCAGACCATAAGCATTCCTGAAATTGTGACTAGCAATACCAATGCAATGACACGCAGGGTAAATTTTCTAAATATCATACTTCCTCATTTTATAATACAGGGCTCTTCGGGAAATTCCGAGGTCCCTGACTGCCCTTGTAATATTGCCGTCGTTTTTCCTGATAGCCTTGTTGATGGCTATAATTTCGAGCTGTTCAAGATTCAGGGTTTCCAGGTCAGGATCTGGGGTCCGCATCCTGAATCCCAGAAAAAAATCACCCGCCTTCAACCGGCTGCCTTCACTCATAATCACCGCTTTTTCTGCCATATGCTGCAATTCCCGGATATTTCCCGGCCAATTGTAACTGAACAGTGAATCCCTGGCTTCTTTCTCAATTTCAAATCCCGGTTTTCCATACTTTTGGGAATATTTTCCCAGGAAATATTCCAGAAGCCCGGGTATGTCCTCCTTACGTTCTCTTAGCGGGGGTAAATCGATCTGGATTGTATTGATCCTGTACAGCAGATCTTCACGGAACAAACCTTGCCCGATCAATTCAAATACCGGTTTATTCGTAGCGGAAATGAGCCTGATATCCACCGGAACCGGCCTGTTTGAACCTACTCGTGTTATTTCACGGCTTTGAATCGTACTGAGCAGCTTTGTCTGAAGCGATCCGGGAAGATTTCCTATTTCATCCAGGAAAAGCGTGCCTCCTGAAGCAATCTCAAACCGGCCCGGACGGTCATCCTTTGCATCCGTAAAAGCTCCCTTCACGTGGCCGAATAATTCGCTTTCAAAAAGCGTATTGCTCAGGGATCCCAGGTCCACATTTACAAAGACTTCTCTTGCCCGGGCCGATCTCCTGTGAATTTCCCGTGCGATGATCTCCTTGCCTGTTCCGTTTTCCCCCAATATGAGAATGCTGGCGTCAGTGGAGGCAACCTTTTCAATCGCCTTGTAAACGGGATCCATTGTTTTGGCGCTTCCCCTGAAAAAATCAAACAGGTGATCAATGTTTTCAATCAAATGTTCCTGTTTATCGCGCAACCTGGTAATTTCGATCTTGGATCGCCTGATTTCCAAAGCTTTCAAGGCAGTAGCCAGGAGTTTATCATCATCCCATGGCTTTTCAATAAAATCCACGGCCCCCTTTTTTATAGCATTGACGGCCAGTTCAATCCCGGCATATGCAGTAATAAAAACTACGGAAACATCGGGATCAACCCCCAGGATCTTGCTTAACCAGAAAAGACCTTCATTACCGCTGTTGATGCCTGCCCTGAAGTTCATATCCAGGATGATCACATCAAAACTTTCCTTCATCAGCAAGGAAATAATTACTTCCGGATTTTTTTCCGTGGCAACTTTTTCAAAATGACCGCTCAGAAACAATCTTAGTGCCACCAATATTTCCTCATTATCGTCGATAACCAATATTTTTCCTTTTTTCTTCATTTCATTCATGTATTCGCCAGTGCCCTTAAAGCTAAATAAAAATTGTGCAAAATTGTCGCATGAGTGTGAAATATTTGCACACCATGATGGGTGTGATTAAAATTAAACTGCTGTTAATCAGATAAATCTTGCAATGGCACAACTCTTGGCTATAAACCGCAATATCAAAAATATTTAATGGCCATGCTGAAAAACTTCTTCCTTATCACCCTCAGAAACACCTTACGGGACAAAACTTACCTTGTACTGAATGTAATGGGCTTATCCCTTGGTATTGCCGGGAGTATCCTGATACTGCTATACGTGAGGCATGAGATCAGTTATGACCGGTTTCATGAAAAGTCCGGCCGGATTTACCGGATCATCGGTTATGCCAGGATAGAGGGAAAAGAACTCTCTGCTGCCATTACCGCACCTCCCCAGGCCGGGGCATTTAAGGAGGATTATCCTGAAATTGAAGATGCGACTAGGTATTACCATATTGAAGATCAGAAAGTGACATATGAAAATATTTCTTATCATGAAAAGAATTTCTATTATGCCGACCCCAATTTCCTGGAAATATTCAATTATCCGCTTGAAAAAGGGGATCCGAAAACGGCACTGGATAAACCGTTTTCAGTGATACTTACTGCCGGCATGTCAGAGAAGATATTTGGAAATGCCGATCCGATCGGAAAGAATATTATCCTGAGTAACGATAAAGTGTACGAGGTAACCGGTGTGGCAAAAAAGGTTCCTGTCAATACCCATTTCAAATTCGACTACCTGGCATCTTTCAATTCCCTTGATATTAGCCGGGATGATTCCTGGATGTCGCAAATGCTTGAAACTTTCATCCTGCTGAGGGAAGGTGAATCCTATAAAAAGCTTGAACCCAAGTTTGAAGCTGCCATGGATAAATATGTATTGCCACAACTGGAAAAGTTTATGCCGTTGAAAGTTAACAGTTACAAAGAATTCGAGGCCATGGGTAACATTTTCAGGTTCTTACTCGAACCGCTTGAAAAGTTACATTTTAACGTTACCTATCTTATGGGCTATGATCATGGAACCAGCAAAATTTACGTTTATTTCTTTTCAATCGTGGCCATCTTTTTGCTTTTTATTGCCTGCATCAACTTCATGAATTTATCAACTGCCAAATTCTCGTACCGTTGCAAAGAAGTCGGTGTAAAAAAGGTAGTCGGTTCATCACGGGCTCTTCTGGTCCGTCAATTTCTATTCGAATCAGTGATTATTACCCTGGTAGCCATGGTTGTATCCCTGACACTGGTGGAACTTGTCCTTCCATCCTTTAATATGTTTACCGGAAAAGATCTCTCAATCGGATATATGGAACACTGGTATATCATTCCGTCACTTGTTTTAATTACTTTGTCCATCGGTTTTTTTGCCGGATTGTATCCTGCATTTTACCTGTCATCTTTCAGACCGGCAGAAATTCTAAAATCAAAATTCGCTGGTGCCTCAGGGAAGATCAACCTCAGACCTGTACTGGTTGTGATACAGTTCTCCATTACTATCATGCTTCTTATTGGTACATTAATCGTGTCCTCGCAACTTAAATTCATCCGGAATAAAAACCTAGGATTCAACAAGGAAAATATACTTGTGGTTAAAAATACTGTTGATCTGGGTGACAGGGCAGAAACTTTCAGGCAGCAGGTCCTGAAGGTCCCGGGCGTTATGAATGCGAGCCGTTCATGGACATTTCCGGGTGAAGGGTATTATGGATCAACTTACCAGTTACAGGGAGACTCGCTGTTAAAAATGTACCAATTTGAGCTAATCCATGGAGATTATGATTTTGTTCCCACACTTGGAATTAAGATTACACGGGGGAGAAACTTTTCACGCGAATTCTCCACGGATGATCATGCGATCCTGATCAATGAAAATGCGGTTAAATTCCTTGGCCTGGCTGAACCTGTTGGAACAAAACTTACCGCTCCCGACTTCAGTGGGGGACAGGATGTTCTCGAAGTGATCGGGGTATTTGATGATGTTTATTACAAATCCTTTCATGAAAAGGTTGAACCTATGCTAATCGCTTTGCGAACAGATGTATACCCTTACACACTTATTAAGGTAAACGGCAGTGATATGATGAATACGATGGACAGGATCGAAAAGAAATGGAATGAATTCATGCCTGGTCAGGCCATGGAATATGTATTCATTGATGAGAATTTTGAAAATCTTTACCGGGCTGAAACCAGGGCAGGCCGGTTGTTTGGTATATTTTCAGTTCTGGCCATTTTCGTGGCCTGCCTGGGATTGCTGGGACTGAGTACCTTTACGGCTGAAAAACGTACTAAGGAAATCGGCATCCGCAAAGCACACGGGGCATCAATACTGGTAATCCTCCGGCTGCTTTCGAGGGAGATCATAATCCTGATTTCCATTTCTTCGGTCATTGCATGGCCGGTGGTGTATTACTTCATGCACAGGTGGCTTCAGAATTTCGCATATCAAACCCATATTAACCTGTGGATATTCCTGTTTTCTTCATGTCTCGGGCTTGCCATTGCCATTTCCGTGGTTGTATACCAATCTTTCAGGGTAGCCCGTATCAACCCCGTGGATGCCCTGAAGTATGAATGATCACAGTCGGAGAGAAAATGGGAGGAATCCTCATTCCTCCCAACCTATCCCCTATATAATTCTAAATTATTTCATATTGTATATAACTGATTTATTTATTGTTATGTGCAAATATTTTTCACATGACGTATTAAAATAGTACCCCTTTATTTTTATCCGAAATTTCGCAGTAGTGTTGTTGTGGTTGATTGTGTTGATTTTAGGTATGGTTTGGGCTAAATTTACTATACGAAAATCAAAATCCTGACGACATGAAAAACAAACTACCCTTTAAAGGCGGTATTGCGCTTTTATTGTTATTCCTCTTTTATATTGTCCATGGTCAGCAGGAAACCCCAACTGTTTCCGGCACCATACTTAGCGGTGAGGACAATAGTCCATTGCCCATGGCCACGATCCAGATCAAAGGGCTGAATCAGGGAACCGTTAGCGACGTCGATGGTAAATATGTATTGCAAAATGTACCCGCGGATGCTACCCTTGTTTTCAGCTATGTGGGAATGCTTACCCAGGAGGTACCCCTCAATGGCCAAAACAACATTGAAATTACACTTGTTCCGGATGTGCAACAGCTCGAGAAAGTGATTGTAATCGGGTATGGTACAGCACGAAGAAGCCAGGTGGTTGGTTCTGTTTCCCGGGTTACAAATGAAGAGCTTGCCAGGCAACCTGTCATGAATGCCATTCAGGGACTTCAGGGAAAAACCGCGGGTATTCAGGTTATTTCTTCCGGCGAACCCGGAAAACAATCCGAAGTTCGGATCCGTGGCACCAATACTGTAACGGCTGATGCCAATCCGATCTATGTTGTTGACGGTGTGATTGTTGATAACATTACAAACATCAACATAAACGACATTGCCAGCATGGACGTCTTGAAGGATGCGGCATCGCAGGCCATTTACGGCAGCCGCGCAGCTAACGGAGTGATCCTTGTAACAACCAAAGCAGGATACGTTGGAAAAATGCGCGTCAACCTGGATTCATATGTCGGGTTCCGGTCCATGACTTCGAAGGTGGAAATGGCGGATGCCAGAACATATGCCCAGTTCACCAATGAAGCAAGGGCGTTTGATAATCAGGTACCTATGTTTAATATTGATACACTGCAATACAATACGGACTGGTTTGATGCGATAACGCGGAAAGGAATGGTTCAGAATTATAGTATCAATGTCAGCGGGGGCACGGATAAAACCACCTATTATTTTAGCGCAGACTATTTTACAGATGAGGGCATTCTAAAAGGGAATTATTACAACCGTCTCGTGCTCAGGAACAGCAACGAATATAAAATCGCCAAATTCCTAACCTTTGGCCATACCTTGAATTTCACGTATGCTTATAACAACATCAAGCCAAATGTTTTCACTGACGCCTACCGTATTGGTTCCACAGCTCCGGTAAAATATCCAAATGGTGACTACGGTTATGTTACCGGGCTGAGTGTTGCAAATCCGGTGGCTGCGCTGGATTACACTAATAATTATATAAAGGAGTATCGGTTACAGGGAAATGCATTTCTGGAACTCAAGCCAATAGAGGGGCTTGTCCTGCGAAGCAGCATAAATTTCAACAAGCCTGAATCTCATGAAACAGAATACATCCCGGAATATTTTGTAAGTTCCACCCAGCAGGTATCTGTTTCCTCACTGAACATTGAAAACAAGAACAGGTTGTTTTACATATTTGATAACAATGCAACCTATTCGCATATGTTTGCGAACATCCATGAGATCAAATTAACTGCAGGATATTCGGTTGAGCACGATAAGGAAATGAATGACGGAGGATATCGAAGCCATGTGCCAAACCAACCGAACTTATGGTACCTTGACCAGGGCGATCTGACTTCTGCAACCAATTTTCAGAATGGTTATCTGAAACAAAGGATTTCATATTATGGCCGCTTAACCTATACCCTGGCAAATCGTTATAATTTCAGCGGTGTGTTAAGACGTGATGGTTCGAGTGAATTTCCACCGGACCAGAAGTGGGGTACTTTTTACTCTGCAGGTGTTTCATGGATCGTAAGCCGTGAAGGATTCATGCAAAACCAGAATATTTTCAACGAACTCAAACTAAGGGCAAGCTATGGGAAAATTGGAAATGATTTCTTACCACCAAGGACTGGTATTCTTACTGAAGTTACTATGACAGGACCTTATTCGCATGGTGGTAATGATACTCCGGTATCAATCGGAATTACCGAAGAACAATTGAGAGATGCCCTGTTAACATGGGAGACCACCGAAGGTATTGATGCGGGTGTTGAATTTGGTGTGTTGAGCAATAGATTGAATGGTGAAGTTGGCTATTTTTCAAAACTGACCAATGCATTTATTCCGACAACCATTGTCTCACCGGGAGGTGACAAGGACAGGATTATTATTTCACAGGCCGCAGACATAAGGAACAGCGGTGTTGAGATCATGATGAGCTGGCGTGAAAGATTGAATTTTGGCCTTAATTATCATTTTGGTTTTAATGTAACTTTTAATCAGAATAATGTTGAAAAGGTCCGTGGAGGCCTGCAATTAAAGGATGGCGGCCTTGGGAACGGACAAATTACTACTTATACTGTTAAAGGACAGCCAATTGGCAGTTTCTGGGTATACAAAAGAATCGGGATTTACCAGACAGCTGAAGAGATCACAAACTCACCCCATCTGACCGGTACAAAACCGGGCGACCTTATTTTTGCAGATGTGACAAATGACGGGGTGCTTGATGAGCGTGACAGAATATTTGTGGGTTCCTATCAGCCAAAAACTTTTTTCGGAATCAACCTGGGACTTGACTGGAAATCCGTGGATCTGTCTGTTGACTGTTATGGAAATCTCGGGAACAAAATATACAATGGCAAAAAAGGTGTTCGTTTCGGAAATGACAACGTTGAGGCTTCCCGTGCGGAGGACCGCTGGACAACCGATAATACTGATGCTGCTGAACCCAGGGCTTCCAATGCCATACCAGCACCTTCAACCTATTTCATTGAATCCGGTGATTTTTTCAGGATCAATAACATCAGCCTCGGATATACCTTACCGGCCGATAATTGGAAATTGGGTATTACCCGTCTAAGGATTTATGCATCAGCACAAAATCCCGTCATTTTAAAGAAATACAGCGGGTTCACACCTGAACTTCCGGGTTCGGCAACCAGTTCAGGAATTGAACTTGGTATATATCCGGTATTTTCGACCTATATGGTAGGTATTAATCTCTCGTTTTAACCTGTAATTCAGTGAATCATGAAAACATTAAGAAACATAATATTTATACTGTCAGGTTCATTTCTTATTCTAATACCATCATGTTCTGACAGTTGGCTCGATCCAGCTCCTGAAAATCTCTTAATTACAGAAGATTCCACATTTCTGGACCCGGGAAACGCCGATAGATTCGTCAATGCATGTTATAACCAGCTTCTTGACTGGACCGAATCCACCTTCTCATGGATCGGGATGTCCAGTATTACTTCTGATGATGCAGATAAAGGAAGCGATCCGGGTGACAATGGTACGGACAAGGACCAGATGGACAATCTTACCTATACTCCTACCAGTCTTTCGGTTGCCGAAGTCTGGAGCGGCAATTATAATGGTGTATCGCGTTGCAACCAGGCCCTGGATAATGTTCCAAGATTCGATATCGATGCAAATCTTAAAGCACGCCTAATTGGGGAAGCCAAATTCCTGAGGGCTTATTATAATTTCAATCTGGTCCGCAGTTACGGTGATATTCCTCTCATTGACGGACTGATCAATGCAGATAATCCTGCCGATCTTGACAAGGCATATAGGAGGGCTCCAAAAAGTGAAGTGTATGCATTTATGGAACAGGACCTGAGGGATGCAATGAATGCCTTGCCGACGGTAGACCAGTATGATTCCAGGGATATGGGAAGGGCAACCAAGGGTGCCGCCATGGGGCTTCTTGCAAAAGTATTTTTGTATGAGAAAAAATGGCAGGATGTACTCGACATTACAGATCAGATCATCAACGGATCCGCAGGCAGCTATGCCCTTGTCGCTGATTATGCACTCATTTGGCGGGAAGAAGGGGAAAACAGCCCTGAATCATTATTTGAAATCCAGGGCAGAGGCATTACACCAAATGCCGGAGTTCAAGGTTATTTTACCACACAGGGTGTGCGTGGCGGAATAAAATATCCTGATAATTCTGCAGCCCTCGGTGGATGGGGTTTTAATGCTCCCACGGAAGACCTTGAAAATGCCTATGAACCGGATGATGTTCGTAAAGCAGCTACCATCATGTACAGGGGCCAGACATTATGGGATGAGGCTACCATTCAGAATGATGTTTCCAATCCCCGTTATAATTATAAAGCCTATGTAAGCAAGAAAAATGAATCCTTCAACGGGAATGACTGGGAATCAAATAAAAATGTCCGCATTCTCAGGATGGGTGAGATTTACCTCATGAATGCGGAAGCTGCTAATGAGCTCGGCAATATCTCCAAGGCGCAGGGTTCCCTGAATGCAGTCAGGCACAGGGCACAACTGGGAGATACACCTGCCTCCAGCCAGGCCGACCTCAGGAATGCGATCTGGAAAGAGAGAAGGGTTGAACTCGCAATGGAACATGACAGGTTTTTTGACCTTGTCAGGCAGGGACGTGCCGGAGAGGTTCTGCGCGCACATGGTAAAAATTTTGTGGACGGGAAAAACGAGGTTTTCCCCATACCGCAGAGCGAAATTGACGCAAGCGATGGACGTTATGCCCAAAACCCAGGATATTAGCCATGTTGAAGACTCCCGCACTTTTATTTCTTTGCCTGCTATTGTCGGCCTGTCCTGCCGATAACCAGACCATCAAAAGCATTGACCGTCCTGAGAACCTGTCGGACAGTGCTTTGTTGGATATCGTCCAAAAACAGACCTTCCGGTATTTCTGGGATTTCGCACACCCCGTAAGCGGTCTTTCAAGGGAAAGAAGCAACAAAACATACGATTACGGTGAAGAGGTGGTTACCACCGGCGGAACTGGATTTGGTGTCATGGCCATTGTAGTTGCTGCAAACCGGAAATGGATCACCCGGGATCAGGCAGTTGATCGCATGCTTACCATGGTAAAATTTCTTGCCAGGGCAGACAGCTACCATGGTATTTTCCCCCACTGGCTGAATGGTGAGACAGGACGCACAATTCCTTTCAGCAGAAAAGATGATGGTGCCGACCTGGTTGAAACAGCCTACCTGTTTGAGGGATTGTTGTGTGCCCGACAATATTTCAATGGTGATAATCCCACAGAAAACGAACTCAGAAACCGGATCAATTCACTTTGGGGAGAAGCGGAATGGAACTGGCATACACGCGGAGGTATGGACCTGCTTTACTGGCACTGGAGCCCAAATAACGGCTGGGCTATGAACTTTGAGATACGCGGATGGAATGAATGCCTGATAGCTTATATAATGGCCGCATCCTCTCCCAGGTATCCGGTAGATCCCCAGGTTTACCATAACTGCTGGGCCCGGAGCAATCATTTTATCAATGGCAGGGAATATTATGGAATAAAAGCCCCGTTGGGATTTGACTATGTGGGACCCTTGTTCTTTTCCCATTACTCATTTCTGGGTCTCGATCCAAGGGGACTGAAGGACCGGTATGCGGATTACTGGACACAAAATGTCAACCATACCCTAATCAATTACAGGCATTGCCTGGAAAACCCGAAGAAATTCAAGGGGTATGGTCCTGATTGCTGGGGACTTACAGCCAGCGACACATATGATGGTTATAATGCGCACTCACCGGATAACGATCTCGGAACCATCACCCCTTCCGCGGCCCTGTCATCATTCCCCTATACTCCTGAATATTCCATGAAGGCTTTAAAACATTTTTATAATGAACTCGGAGATAAGCTATGGACCGAATATGGCTTTATCGATGCTTTCAATGAATCGCGAAACTGGTATGCCGGTTCTCACCTTGCTATTGATCAGGGACCGATCATTGTCATGATTGAAAATTATCGAACAGGATTACTGTGGAAATTGTTTATGAGTTGTAAAGAAGTTCAGAATGGTTTGAGAAATCTTGGATTTGAGAGCCCTTATTTGAAGCATGAAGAGTGACAAGTGACAAGTGACGAGTCACAAGTGACAAGTGACGAGTGACGAGTGACGAGTGCAACAAATAAAACACGAAAATGTGGTAATCATTAATCTCACATTTTCAAATTTTGAGTCTGCTCCGAAAAGTGCTTTTATCGCCACAAAGTCACAAAGACACAAAGTATTGTTGTTATAATATATTGAATATGAAATAAATAATAAGCTTAGTGCCTTCGTGACTTAGTGGCATATGTCAAAAACATTCTCTTTGTAGTGTACTCAATTTTCACATTTTCAAATTTTCAAATTTTCAAATTAATGAAGCTGCTTTTGAGAAATATCCGCGTTTTATTGATACTATTTCTCGTTGCAATAAGTAACAGGGGTATTTCCCAGACTTACCTGTATTTTCAGGATAGTCCTTCGGATGAGTACTATGATTTCAGCTGGATGGAACTCACTCAACCCAGCGAACTTGAAAGGGAGGGTACAGACCTGAGGAAATTTCCCGTGGAGTCGGAAATCTCGCCCGTTCAGGGAA
>Ga0209593_10000202_pt1 | contig 30796 bp, 31 predicted proteins | sample PPLLaktember2015_3_FD_187260 | JGI IMG/M metagenome (GOLD analysis project Ga0209593, IMG submission 187260) | Freshwater sediment microbial communities from Prairie Pothole Lake near Jamestown, North Dakota, USA - PPLs Lake P7 Core (6) Depth... | ecosystem: Environmental > Aquatic > Freshwater...
TTCGAAAGACGTGCGGCCGACGTCTTGAAACGGCTCGACGATAACGACGACGAACGCTGAGAAGATGCCGTCACCTTCCGCTGTTCCTCCACCTCTGGTCCGGCTTGTCAATCTCACGCGGAAGTTTGGGCCGGTCACTGCGGTAAAAAACGTCAACCTCGAGATTCGAACGGGCGATTTCCTCGCCATTTTTGGCCCGAACGGAGCAGGGAAGTCGACCCTGCTCAAAATGGTCGCGTCCCTGTTGCCTCCGACCAGCGGGAAGGTTATTTTTCTGCCGAACGGATCCGCCCCCGACCGGTCGGAGGTCGGATACGTCTCTCATCAGACGCTTCTGTATAACGAGCTGACCGGTCGTGAGAATCTGGAGTTCTACGGTCAACTCTACTCCTTGGCGGAATCCGAGACGGCAGCTGCGGAGATGCTGGTGCGGATGGGGCTGCGAGAAGCGGCGGATCTTCTGGTCCGCGGTTACTCCCGGGGTATGAAACAACGGCTGACACTCGGTCGGGCCTTGCTCCATCAGCCTCGTCTGGTGCTTTTGGACGAGCCGTATACCGGACTTGACCAGCATGGCAGCAGGCTCCTGACCAAGATCCTCCTAAGCCTGCGGGAGGAGGGCCGAACGGTCTTGATGATCACTCACAGTCTGGCTGAAGGTCTGGAACTGGCCAGCCGGGTGATCATCCAACACCGTGGCAAACTGGTTTTCCAGGCAACCCGTGACGAGGTGGACCGGGCAGATTTCGAGAACCTGTACTTTCAAGCTGTCGAACGCTGAGCGCGCGATGAGACATCTCAAGCTGATCTGGTTGCTGGCGGCGAAGGACCTGAGAATCGAGTACCGGTCACGACAGGCTTTTCTGACCACGCTGTTCTTTGCGGTACTGATTCTGATCGTGTTCAACTTTGCCTTCGATCCCGGGAGTGCTTCGACACGGGACGCCTCTCCCGGGATTCTCTGGGTGGCGTTGCTCTTTCCGGGGATGATTCAATTGAACCGCTCGTTTCAGTCAGAGATGGAGGAAGGGACGCTCCAGGGAATAGTGATGTCGCCGCTGGACCGGGGAGTCTTTTTTCTCGGGAAACTTGTCGCCAACTGGGTCTTCCTTCTCGCCATCGACATTCTGATCCTGGGCGTTTTCGTCATTTTCTTTAATTTTTCTCTGGAACCCGGCTTGCTGTGGGTTTTTCTCCTCATGTTCCTCGTGGGCGGGGGGTTCACGGCAGTTGGAACTGTCTTCGCGGCGATGGTCAGCAACGTGAGAATCAGGGAAGTGCTGCTTCCTATTTTGATTTTCCCGATCATCGTGCCTATAATTCTAGCCGCCGTAAACGCTACCCGTGAGGTCCTGATCCATAACGATTTTTCGGCGCTGAGCCGCTGGTTGCAGCTCCTCGTCGCCTTCGACGTCATCTTCCTCGCGGCTGGCTTCTTGGTCTTTGATTATGTGGTTGGAGAGTAGCAGACGTTTACAACTTACGGCTGACCGGCACCTGAAACTTGCCATGTGGCTTCTGGTCCCGCTGTACGTCCTCGGGGTCGTTGCGCTCTGGGCGGCTTTTATCCACGCCCCCACCGAGCGGCAGATGGGCGAAGTCCAGCGGATCTTCTACTTTCACGTCGGTGCGGCGTGGACCGCGTTCTTCGCCTTTTTCATCGTCTTCGTCGCCGGGATTCTCTATTTGTGGCGTCGCAGCCCTTTCTGGGACGAGTTCGGAGCGGCATCGGCGGAAATCGGGGTCGTTTTCACGACGATCGTACTCACGACCGGTCCCATCTGGGCGCGCCCGATCTGGAACACCTGGTGGCCTTGGGGTGACCCGCGGGTGACCACGACGCTGGTCCTGTGGCTCATCTATGTCGCTTATTTCATCTTGCGCTCGAGTCTTCCTGAAGGCGAGAAGCGCGCCCGGTTCTCTGCTGTTTTCGGCATTATCGGATTCATTGATGTCCCGATTGTTTTCCTCTCCATCCGGTGGTGGCGCACGATCCACCCGATTGTCATTACACGCACAGGCAACCGGCTGGAGCCGGAAATGTTCCAAGCGATGATAATTGCCGTGGTCGCCTTCACCTTTTTGTATTTTGCCTTGCTTTTCCTGCGCACTGGTATGCGCCTGCAACACACCGTTGCCGAAGAGATGGCACACACGCTGCGCGAAAGGAGCGAATAGGAATGAACGGTTATCTGTTTGCCGGATATGCTGTCATCTGGACAATCCTGCTCGTCTACCTGCTGTACCTTAATAAGAAGCAGCGCCAGATCTCGAGGAGGCTACGAAGCCTTTCGGACAGCATCCGGCATGAGGACCTGGAAGAGTAAGGCAGGTCTAAGTCGCCTGGCCTGTTGCCGACGTATCCGACCGATCGGACCGAGCCGCCGATCCGACCCAACTTCTGAAACGCCCAGAAGCCTCTATAATACGTTTGATGAAACGTGCCTTAGTCCTGCTGCCTGCTTTTCTGCTGGCTGGTCTCATCTATGCGGATTCCCGCGAGCCACGATTTATAACCTTTGCCGCGAAGGAGAAGAGCGGTATTTACCTCCGCAACCTGAAGATCTCCGAGGTCAGCCTTCTCGTCGATGGTCAACCGGTCAAAGTCTCCTACCTGGGTTATAAGAACGTGGAAACTGCAATCGCCTTCATCCTGGAAAACAGCCCGCGCACAGCCCCGCACTCCGTCAGCATGCCCCAGTGGGGCAAGGTCAACCCGATTGACCAAATTCGATACCAGCTTGTTTCGGACTATTTTGACCAGCTGGTCAAAAATGGCACCGTCATGATTGCCGAGTTTTCAAAGGAAACAAAACTTCTCCAGGACTTCACAAACGATGAGTTTCAGCTGGAAGACGCGGTCGGCCGGATGCAGCCCAACTCGCTCGAGTTGATGGCCGAGAACATCGAGGTCGGGCGGGCGTTTGCCTTCGGTCTGGAGCGGTTGAAAAGACGATCCGAGAAGCGAAAAGTCTTGGCCCTGGTCACGACGACCGTCGACCGGGAGTCGTACAAGAACATGGAGGAGTACCAGGAAACCCTGCGCCGAAACGATGTCGACCTGTACATCGTTTCCTTTGCGCCTCGCTTCCCGGCGGGCTCGGCGACGACTTTCGAAGAGAAGATGAACCGTTTCTTCTTTCTCAACCTGGTTGAGGAGACGGGCGGGAAGCTCTACCTGTCGGGCGAATACGCCTTCATAGACGAGTTTACTGGCGACCTGAAAACCCGGCTGGAAAATTCGTATACATTGGGATTCTACCCCCCCAGCGGCGGTGCCGAGCCGTCCGATCATGAGATCAAAATCATCGCCCGCAACGACAAAATCAACGTCACCCACCGCAAGAAGATGATCTGGTAAAAGGCAGGGGCGAAGGGGTGAAGGGGTGAAGGGGTGAAGGGGCGAAGGGGCGAAGGGAGTCCCAGCGGCGGTTGAGTGATTCGCCGTTTTGTGGCGAATCGTATCGAAACCCCGCGCCTCTGAAGCGCAGTAGTTGCGATTGCTCTTTCGGAGTGCGGGTGGCCTTGACCGGCTCCTTACACGAACTTTTTGATTCCAGCGGGCTTAGAACGCGTTACCGAGCCGCGCACGTAGCGGAGGGCCGCGAAGCGCTTTGTGCGGAGCGAGTCCCGGAGCGAAGTAAGCGGGACCACCTAACGTGCCGTTACGGTTCGTTGGGTGGTCCCGCTTACTCCGCTCCAGGCTGCTCCGCTGGAAAACGCTACGCAGCCCTCCACTCCGTGCGCGGCTCCGTAGCGCGTTCTAAGTCCGCTGGAATCAAAAAGTTCGTGTAAGGATAAGGTCAAGGTTACCGCACTCCGAAAGAGCAATCGCAACTACTGCGCTTCAGGGCCGCGGGGTTTGATACAGCGCAAAAAACGCACCACTCAACCGCCGCTTCGGTTTCCCTTCGCCCCTTCGCCCCTCCGCCCCTGTCTCTTCACAACCTTGACAGCCCCACACTCAGATCTTATATTCGACGTATACTAAAGGAAGCCAGTTAAGGCCGGAATATTTAAGGAGGTAATGGAATGGCAAAGATTATCGGTATTGACCTCGGGACAACCAATTCGGTTGTGGCGGTGATGGAAGGCGGGGAGCCGACCGTGATCACCAATCCCGAAGGAAGCCGCTTGACGCCGTCCGTGGTGGCGGTGACGAGAAGCGGCGAACGGCTGGTGGGCCAGGTAGCGAAGCGCCAGGCTGTGACCAACCCCGAGAATACGGTCTATTCGATCAAGCGTTTCATGGGGCGCAAGTACGACGAGGTACCTGAGGAAATCAAGATGGTGCCTTACAAGGTCGCCCGGGCGTCCAATAACGACGCGTCCGTGGAGATCGCGGGCAAAGTCTACTCCCCGCCCGAAATCTCCGCGATGATATTGCAGAAACTCAAGGCGTCTGCCGAGGAGTATCTCGGAGAGAAGGTGCTGCAGGCGGTCATTACGGTTCCTGCTTATTTCAACGACTCGCAGCGGCAGGCGACCAAAGACGCCGGCAAGATTGCGGGTTTGGACGTGCTTCGACTGGTCAACGAGCCGACCGCGGCGGCGCTGGCTTACGGGCTCGACAAGAAGAAAGACGAGACGATCGCGGTTTTTGACTTTGGCGGCGGAACGTTCGACATCTCGATCCTCGAAGTCGGCGAAGGAGTCGTCGAAGTAAAGTCGACCAACGGGGACACCCACCTGGGTGGCGACAATATCGACCAGAGGTTGATTGACTGGATCGTAGACGAGTTCAGGAAGGACCAGGGGATCGATTTGTCCAAGGACAAGATGGCCCTGCAACGCCTGAAGGAAGCGGCAGAAAAGGCGAAAATGGAGCTCTCCACGGTTCAGGAGACCGACATCAACTTGCCGTTCATTACCGCTGACGCGGGCGGACCAAAGCACCTGAACATGAAGTTGACCCGCTCGAAGTTCGAACAGTTGGTCGAGGACATCCTGCAGCGGGCCCTCGGACCCTGTCGCCAGGCTTTGAAGGACGCCGCGCTGGGCCCGGAGGGAGTCGATGAAGTCGTCCTCGTGGGCGGCTCGACCCGGATTCCGCGCGTCCAGGCTCTCGTTCGCGAGTTCTTCAAGAAAGAGCCGCACAAGGGCGTCAATCCCGACGAGGTGGTGGCGGTGGGAGCGGCCGTCCAGGCAGGCGTGCTCGGCGGAGATGTGAAAGACCTGTTGCTCCTCGACGTCACGCCGCTTTCGCTCGGAATCGAGACCCTGGGTGGCGTTGGCACGGTTCTGATCCCGCGTAACACCACCATCCCCACCCGCAAGAGCGAGATCTTTTCGACGGCGGCAGACAACCAGACTTCCGTCGAGATTCACGTCCTGCAGGGGGAGCGGCCGATGGCACGTGACAACAAGTCGCTCGGCAAATTTCACCTGGTCGGAATTCCAACGGCCCCGCGAGGGATTCCGCAGATCGAGGTGACTTTCGACATCGATGCGAATGGCATCCTGAATGTAAACGCCAAGGACCTCGGTACCGGGAAAGAGCAGAAAATTACGATCACCGGCTCGAGCGGCCTTAACGACAACGAGATCGATCGGATGGTGAAGGAAGCCGAGTCACACAGTGACGAAGATAAGCGTAAGAAGGAAGAGATCGAAGCTCGCAACCGGGCCGACAATCTCGCTTACAGCACCGAGAAGATTCTGAAGGAGAATCGCTCGAAGATCAGCGATCAGGATGCGAAAGCCATCGAAGACGCGCTCGCGGATACGAAGAAGGCCATCGAAGCAGGTGGCGTCGACCGGATCAACGAAGCGGTCGAGAAGCTGACTCGTGCCTCTCACCGGCTGGCCGAAGTCATGTACCAGCAGACCGCACAGCAGCAGCAACAGCAACCTCCGCACGGGGGACCGACCGGCGAACCCGGAGGAGGTGCGGAAGACAAGAGTAAGAAAGACGACGTCATCGATGCCGAGTATGTGGACGTAGATGACAAGAAGTAACTGACAGCTGACGGCTGACAGCTGACCACTGACCGTCCTTTGGTTTTTGTCAGCTGTCAGTTGTCAGTGGTCAGCTTCGAGATACTGCGGAGTCGGAAGTACTAGACGAATGGCAGCAAGAGATTATTACGAGGTTCTGAGCGTCAAGCGGAACGCGTCACAGGGAGAGATCAAAAAGGCTTACCGACGCCTGGCCCGCAAATACCACCCGGACGTCAATCCGGGAGACAAGCGGGCCGAGGAGCGCTTCAAAGAAGTGCAGGAGGCCTACGAAGTCCTAAGTGACGCGGAGAAGCGGAAGACGTACGACCGCTACGGTTTCTACCGCGAAGGCCAGCCGGGGCCTGAGCCCGGAGGGCAGCCGGGGGGCGGCTTCCCAGGAGTCGACTTCGATTTCTCGAATGCCGAGGAAGCCTCGGGTGGCCGGAGCTTCGGCGATATCTTCTCGGAACTCTTCGGCGGCCGCAGGTCGCGCGCTGATGCCCGGCCCGCTGCCGAACATGGCCGGGACCTCGAATACCACATTACGATCCCGTTCATGCAGGCCATCAAGGGGACTGAGGCCAGGATCAACGTCACGCACCGGGAGTCGTGCTCGCGGTGTGGCGGCTCGGGCTCTATATCCGGGTCGCGGACACAAACCTGCCCGAATTGCGGCGGCAAAGGCCAGGTGCAGCAATCGCACGGTCCGATGCGGTTCCAGACCACCTGCCCCCAATGCCGTGGAGCCGGACAGATCCGGGTCGGAGACTGTCCCGGCTGCGGCGGAAGCGGCACGGTCCAGAAGGTTGAAGGGCTGACGGTTCGTATCCCGGCCGGCGTGAACGACGGGTCGCGGGTCCGAGTCCCGGGCAAAGGGGATGCGGGCGAATATGGAGGCCCGCCCGGAGACTTGTATCTCGTGATCCATGTGCAGGCGCATCACTTCTTTGAACGGGAGGGAAACGACATCGTCTGCCGCGTGCCGCTGACCGTGACCGAAGCGGCCCTTGGGGCCAAGATCGAAGTTCCGACCATCGATGGGAAAGCTTCCATGAAGATCCCCGCGGGTACACAGAGCGGGCAGAAGTTCCGGTTGAGGGGCCGAGGCGCGCCTTCCCTGAAGGGTGGCGTTCACGGCGATCAGATCGTCGAGGTGCGGGTGGTGTTGCCCAAGATCCGTGATGAACGATCGAAAGAGATTCTGCGGGAGTTCGCGCGACTCAACCCTGAAGATCCGCGGGAAGAGCTGAAGGTTTGAGATTGCGCTGACGGCTGACAGCTGACGGCTGACAAAGATGTAATCGATACGAAACAGACAAACGCACTTGGTTTTTGTCAGCTGTCAGGCCGTCAGCTGTCAGCAGACAAGGAGTATTCAACATGCCGAGGAAGAAAGCCTTCTACACGATAAGCGTGGTGGCCGAGATGTACGGCATACACCCTCAAACGCTGAGGATGTACGAACGGCAGGGTCTGCTCAAACCGTCGCGAAGCGAAGGGAACACGAGACTGTATACGGATTCCGACTTGATTCGTCTGGATCTGATCACGAACTTGACCCGTGAGCTGGGCGTTAATCTCGCCGGTGTGGAAGTGGTCCTGAACATGCGCGACAAGATGGAGGCGATGCAGCACGAGGTTGATCAGCTTCTTGAGTTCGTTCGTCAGCACTTCGGCGTTGAGGGAGACCTGCTGACGGAGCGGTTCCGGAACGCACTGGTTAAGGTCCCGCCGTCCAAGCTGGTCCAAGTGCGGCGCAGGAAGGTCAGGGAGATTTCTGACTGACGAGAGTCCCGCTCAATTGCTCCTGCTCGGCTTTCTGCAGCTTCTGTCGGAGTCGCCGGTAGGCTTTCCGGCAACTTTCCGGGGCCTCGCCCGAGGCCCTTCGGATTTGTTCCAAGCCAGATTCAATCTCCCCGACGATCCCTCTCGTCACAGTCGGATCGTAGGGAATCCTCACGGTGGCCACGCCTGTTTCGGCAAAAGCCCTCAAATACCGGGCCGTAATCAGGTCGGGGCAGGTGATCCTTTTTCTGCCGGCTTTCACCTCATATCCAAGGAGAGTGTGCATGATCGCAGCGCGGCATTTTCGGCCTCGCAGGGAGACCTGCCGATGTCGGGCGGTGAGAACCCGGCCGATATACAGGTCTATGAACTGACCAATTTCCCTTTCCACTCCCGCCTCGCTCATGTGAGTGCTCGTCCAAGAAATATACTTTTAATCAAGAGACGGCGCACTGCAAAAAGCTGGTCGATCCGAAGAAACAAGCGGACTCTCAAGCAAGCGCCTCAAGCGCCCGGATTCATTGCAGCCGGTGCAAGCCAGCCGACCAGGTTTGTGCTAGGATAGAACTTTTTCCGCGGGCGGAAACATGCTTCTGGTTTTACAGGATGGAATATTGGGCTTTATCAAAAGCATTGTTTCCTTTCTGTATTCGTTCGCGCTCGCCCTGGGAGGCCCGGGGCTTTTTCTTATTGCTGTGGCCGATTCGTCCTTCCTGTCCATCCCGGAGGGAAACGACGTCCTGATTGTCATCTTGTCGACCGGACAGACCTGGAAAACCATGGCGTACTACGCCACGATGACGGTCATGGGATCCGTGACGGGCTGCATTCTGCTCTTCACCGCGGGGCGGCGGGGGGGCAACTTCATAAGGAAGAGGCTCAGTGAAAAGCGCACGCAGGACCTGGAGAACGCGTACGAACGCTGGGGGGTGTGGAGTATACTCGTACCCTCGATTCTGCCTCCGCCGACACCTTTCAAGATCTTTGTGCTCTGGGCGGGCATGTTTGGCGTTCCGTACCGGAAGTTTATCGTGGCCGTCCTGCTCGGCCGGAGCGTCAGGTACTATATGTGGGGTACACTCGCGGTTCTCTACGGTGAGTCCGCGAAGTACTTCCTGGAGCATAATCTGAGGTTCGTGGGGATAGTCCTGTTTGTCGTACTGGTCGCCGTCGTGCTTACCATTATTCTGGTTCGAACGCGGACGAAAAAGACACCGAGGCAAGAAGATCTGATATGAGGCAGGGAAGGACATTGGCGGCGGCGCGGGGTTTCGATACAGCGCATCAGACGCGCCACTCAACCGCCGCTTCTTGGGCGGTGCTCGTTCTGGCATCGTTCTTGCTCTTCGGCTGCAACGGGTGCAGTTCAGTGATCAAGGACAAGCAGAAGATTCAGATTCCGCCCGCGTACCAGCAGGCCAAGGCGGCCACTCTGGACGAACTGGTCGGGCTCATCAACCAGCGCTACGCGGGGCTTGAATCGATAGTGGCGTCGAAGTTCGAGGTGCAGTTTCACGGGGGATCCGCGGAACTGGGTTTCATCGAGAAATACCCGAGAGCCAGAGGATATCTCGCGGCTAAGTGGCCCTCCTCGATTTACGTTAATATTCTGAATCCGTTAACCAGTTCCACGCTCGTCGCCATGGCCAGCCGCAGCGGGGAGTTCCAGATCTGGGCGCCGCGGGACAACAAGTATCTGACCGGGCGAACGGATGTTCGGTTGGATGAAGAGCAACCGCTTTTCAATGTCCGCCCCCAGCATCTCCTTAATGCGCTGATTATCGAGCCCGTCCCCGCTCCGGATCCGCTCTCGGTCGTTTTTATGGAAGAGGACCAGGACGCTTCATTCAAGTACTACGTGCTCACAGTTCTCCGTCGTCAATCCGAATCTGACCGGTTTTGTCTGGAGCGCAAGGTTTGGATCGAGCGAAGTGTTATGCGGATTGCACGTCAACAGTATTATGATTGTGGCGCGCTCGAGAGCAGTGTGGTCTATAGTGCGCCGGTCGAAGAGGGCGGTTTTCTGGTCAGTACCGGTGTCGACGTCAGCCGAGTCAGAGAACATTACCGAATCGATTTGAAGCTCGAACCCGAGGGTCTCGAGGTGAATCGGGCGGTCAAAGACGAGCGGTTTGATATTCCGCGCCCGGCCGGCGCTGAGCTGGTAGTGGTGCAGGAGAAGGCTGAAAAGCAATAGGTGCCGGCGGTGTGAGTGCGGACCGCTGACGGCTGACAGCTGACAGCTGACACTTCCCCTCGGGGCAGAGGGACCGGCTGGTCAGTCAACTGTCAGCTGTCAGCCGTTAGCTGTCAGCAGCAGTTCAGGAGTTACATGCTCAAGTTGATTTGTGCGAATCTTATTCAGCGGCCAACGAGAACGGCGGTGAGCGTTCTTGCCATTTCGCTCGGCGTGGTTCTCATCCTGGTTAGCGTCGGGCTTTCATATGGCCAGCTGACGGACGCGGCCGAGCGGATGCGTCGGATCGGTGGGGATTTCATGTTGCAGCCTCCGAACGCCTCCTTCTTCTTCGCCCTGAACAGTGGAACCCTCCCGGTCCGTCTGAGAGAAGTAATTCAGAAAGTAGACGGAGTGCGGGACGCAACGCCGGTACTGGCGAAGTTCATCGGGGACAAGTTCCATCTCGTCTACGGAATCGACAAAGAAAGCTTTGCCCGCGTGAACGATTCGCTGCGGTTCGTGAGCGGACGCCATTTCGAATCCGCTTACGAGGTGATTATCGACACCAACTACGCGAGATCGAAGCGGCTGAAGGTCGGGGATCGCATTGAGCTCCTCAACCAGTCATTCAGCGTTGTTGGAGTTTACCAGGAAGGCACGGCTTCGAGAGTCATGATGCCTCTGGCCACGCTGCAGGAACTGAACGGAACTCCGGACAAGGTGACCACGTTCTTTGTCAGGGCGGCTGGAAAAAACTCGTTGGATGTGGTTTATCAGCGACTCAAGGAGCGGTTCAAGGACTATACTATTACACGAACTGCGGATTTGCAGGAGATCATGACCGCGAATACGCCTGTATTCAAGCAGTTCGTCGCAGCTGTGGTGGCGATCTCGGTAGCGGTCAGCTTTCTGATCATCCTGCTGGCAATGTACACGACCATCACCGAAAGGACGCGGGAGATAGGGATTCTGAAATCCCTGGGAGCCTCAAAGTCGTATATTGTGCAGCTAATCCTCAGGGAATCCCTGTTGATCTGCAGTGTTGGTGTCGTTTTGGGTTTTGTTTTAGCGGCGCTAGCGATTAAACTCATTCTGACCGCGTTCCCCAGCATGCCCGTCAATATCACGATAGGCTGGAGAGTCATCGCGGCTTTAATGGCGCTGTCCGGAGGCGTTTTGGGGGCACTTTATCCAGCCCTCAAAGCGGCCCAGCTTGACCCGGTTAAGGCGCTTGGCTATGAGTAAGACTGTGGATATCGTCCAGAAAAAAGACCCGGTCGTAATTGAAGATGTTCACATGGTATATCGCGTGGGCAAGGTCGACGTCCCTGCCCTGCGAGGTGTGAGTCTGACAGTCAGAGCCGGGGAGTTCCTAGCGATCATGGGTCCGAGCGGCTGCGGCAAGTCGACGTTGCTGCACGTTTTGGGCGGGCTTCTCCGCCCCACTTCCGGTCGGATATTCATCGACGGCGTCGACACCAGTTCTGTCAGCGATGCGGAGAGAACTGAGATCCGACGCCGCAAAATGGGCTTCGTTTTCCAGCGGTTCAATCTCCTCCCGACTCTGTCGGCGCTTGACAACATCGAACTGGCGCGTGAAATCCAAGGGAACGGGCATGTCCGCAACCACCAGACGACGCAGGAGATCCTCGGACTGCTGGGTATTGCGGACAAGATGCACCATAGGCCCTACGAGCTGTCCGGAGGCGAGCAGCAACGGGTCGCTATCGCTCGTTCGGTGGTCAGCCGGCCGGCTATCCTCTTCGCCGATGAACCGACCGGGAACCTCGACAGCGACAATTCGCAGATGGTGCTCAACATGCTTCAGGAACTGAACGTCAAATACGGGCAAACCGTCGTGATGATCACGCACGATCCGGAGGCTGCGTCCACCGCGAGCCGGATTGTCGAAATGCGGGACGGCAAGATTCTGAACCGAGTCCAAAACCTGTTCTACGCCATGGAGCAGAAGCGAGTTTAGGTTATGACGAAGGCGCTCAAGGCGCTCGGACGCGTCATCTTTTGGACTTACGCACGCGGGACTTGGCAGTACGACGTCCTCTGTGCCCTGATCCTGGCCTTTATCTTCCTCACGCCCCGGGACTTCTTTGCCCGACCCCCCTTCTACAGCGGGCATGACGGCAAAAAGCTCAATGAGGAGAGGGATCGGCGGGAAAAAGGGCGACCGGTCAGCGTGGTGCAAATGTCCGTCCGATAGCTCGGATCGCGGCCGTCCGTCGCGCCGGTCGGAAAGCCCGCAGCCAAGCCGTGCAACCAATCAAGCGACTCGTACTCTAAACAAGCATGATGATCCGTCTCGGTTCCTTGCTCTTCCTGCTTCTCGGGTCGCTCATCCTCGTTCCTTCCGGTTCAGCTCAGTCTCCCTCGCTTGATCAGATCCTCTCTAAAATGGATCAGAGTGGAGCAGGCCTGCGCTCAATGTCTTGCCAGATCGCCCAAAAGAAATGGACCGACATCCTCGAGGAGTTTGACAAAGGAGAAACCGGCCGGTTTTATTTCCTGAAAAAAAACGGCAAGGTTTACCTGCGCAAGGACATCGTTCAGCCTCAGGAGAACTCACTCGTCATCAGTGACGGGAAAGTAGTGTTTTACCAGCCGCGAATTAAGCAAGCGCAACAGTACAATCTCGGTCAGAACAAAGACAAGGCGGAATTTCTCCTGCTCGGTTTTGGGTCGAACAAGCAAGCGCTGAAGGATACTTATGCCATCCGACTGGTCGGCAAGGAGTCAGTCCGAGGGCGCGAGTGCCATGTTTTGGAACTGACCCCGAAGTCGGAAAAAGTGTCAGCCTTCTTCCCTCAGATCGTGCTGTGGGTCGACGACCAGATGAACGTACCCATTCGTCAGAAACTCGTGGAGCCGACCAGAGACTACCTGCTTATAGACTTCGACGGAATCCAGCTCAATGCGCCGATCGCCGATTCCCTGTTCCAAGTAAAGCTGCCGAAGGATGTGAAGGTGGTAGGGCTGGGGGGATAGGGAGGTGGCCAAGCGGCGGCACCGACTGCAGCGCGGTTGAGTGGCGCCTTTTTTGCGCTGTTCGAAACCGCGCACCTCTGAAGCGCCTGCAGTTGCGAAATCTCTTTCGGAGTGCGGTGGCCTTGACCTGATCCGCACGTGGGCACTGCTTACACCCTAAACCCCGCCGATTGATTCTCGCGTGTGGCTTGGGGCTGTGACGCGGCTGCTTTCTCTCTGGCACGGATCTGAGACCGGGTGTAGAGAATTCGGTGGACAACCGTCCAGTTCCCGAGGATGGCTATGACCCAGAGCACCGGATCCATGAAGTAAAACGCGCCGATAATGAGCAGGACGATCCGCTCGGGTCGTTCGAGGAAACCCACCTTGCATTTCGGGATCAGGCACTCGGCCCGGGCCCGAGCATAGCTCGTGAGGACGGAGCCCATCATGACGACGCCAACCAGCACGACGTAGTTCATCCGGTCCTGCCCGCCGTAATAGATGATCAGTCCAAGGTACAGGATGAGGTCCGAATACCGATCCATGATGGAGTCGAAAAAGGCTCCAAACGGAGTGACCGCATTCATGGTGCGTGCGACCATTCCGTCGACCATGTCAAAAAGGCCGGTAATGATCAAGAGGCCGCCGGCCAGCCGGAAGCTCCCCAGGGCGAAGGCATAGGCCGTAACGATGCTCATGATGAAGCCCAGCATCGTCAGGTGATTCGGCTTGACGCGAAAAAAGCCCAGGACGCTGACGATTGCCCGCAATATGACCTGCGCCCCCTGCCCGATCTTGTCCGATATCATGGGTGTGGTTCTTCCCCTCTCCCGCTTGCGAACTTGGAAGCGTCAGGTTAGAAGATCTCGAATTTTATCGTCAAGAACTTCTTCGGATTCTGTCGAAAATCGTAAAGCAGCTTGACCATTTCGGAAGACAGTTGGTTTACGTTCTGATAGAGTTCCGGGTCCTTCGCCAGCTTGCCCAGGGTGCCTTTCCCCTGATCCACGTCCGCCATGAAGGCATTCATTTTGCCGACGGAGACACGTAGGTCCTCATAAAGTTTCTCATCCGTGCTCAGCTTGCCGAGGGTCCCTTGACCGCTTTGCATTCGACCAGTAATGCCCTGCACATTTTCCATGACCGAAGAGGTCTTGCTGTATAGGCCCTTGTCTGTCAGCAGTTGACCGATCGTTCCGTCCCCGCTTTCGACCCGGGCGATTATGTTCTCAAGTCGATCTGTAGCGCTCGTGATCTTGTCATAGAGTTCCCGTTCCTGGATGAGACGAGGAACCGTGCCCGGGCCTTCGGTGATGTTCTCCATCATCGTGGACGCCTCTTCCACCGCCTGCCGGGCGCCCACCACAGCGGCGTTGAGGTTGTTGTAGAAAGAAGGATCGTTGAAGAACCGGCCGACCGACCCCTGGCCTTCCTCGAATTGACCCATGATCTGCTGGAGCCTGTCAGAGAGCGTTTTGAAGTTGGCGAGAATGTCATTGGCTCCCGTCATCAATTCCTGAAATCCGGCCTGCCGGGTCCCGGTGATCACGACGACCTCTCGTGTGTCGGTCCCGATCCAGCCTTCCACTTTCTCCTTGGAGACGAGGGGCGGCTGAGCAGTACGGCCGAGAGAAATCTCGATGTACTTGTCCCCGAGCAGGCCGACGGACCCCAGGGAGATATTACTGTCCGCCCGAATCCAGTTTCGGTACTCGGACAGGATTTGCAGGTAGACTTCGATGTTCTGTATGTTGGCGCGCGCGTCCTCGATGTCGTCCAGCAGGTTGGCAATTTCCCGGTCCGCCCCGTTCGCCTGGTCTTCAGTGCGGTTCACCCGGGCCTTCAGCCTTTCGGTCCGAGTCGCCTCCTCACCGAACTCGGCGACTGCTTTGTTGTAGTCGACCCTGAGTTTGAGCAGGTCCTGTCGGAGCTTGTCGCTTTGCCCCTGGAGCTGTTGAATCTGCTGGGTGGCCTCAGTGATGAGTCTGGTATTGACCTCGTTGGTTGGCGTTTCGGGTAACTCGCCCTGCCGGGTGATGTTGACCGATGTCACATTGCCGACCTCCACGCCGCCCAGGAGAACGACATCCCCGGGTTTCAGGCCCGATACGGTGTTCAGATAGGTCTTTGCGGCAAAGGTATCCTCCAAAAGGCCGACCTGAGTCCCGATAGTAAAAATGGCGATTGCCAGGATAGTGCAGGCAGCCACGACGAAAATTCCGACCTTCAATTCGGAAAAACTCGCCTTACCTTTCGAATCCATTTCTTCCTCTCACATTCAGTCACAGCATAGGGGGACGCCAACGGATAACACGAATCGCGCGAATCCGATTCGTGTTATCCGTGTTATCCGTTGGCCTCTTGAGCCGCAGCTGGCAACTTTATTCCAGGAACTCGCGCACATACTCGTCGTCGGTTTTGCCGAGCGCCTCGTCGGTTCCTTCGAAAATAATCTGCCCGTCCTTCAGGATGACAAATCGGGTGTTGGCCAGGCAGAAGTTGTCGTCTTCGGAACGAAACGTCACTTCTCCGGCGGCGTCGCGCAGGGCCATCTCGCTAGCCAACGTCATTGCGGCGGACAAATCATGCGTCACGAAAATTGAGGACACACCCTCCAGGTCTCGAAGTGCAATGACCAGATCGCAGATCGTCCGGCTGGTAATCGGGTCGAGACCGGCCGTGGGCTCGTCGTAAAGCACGATGCTCGGCCGGTGAACGACCGCGCGGGCGATCGCGACACGCCGACGCATACCTCCGGACAATTCAGAAGGCATCTTGTCGTAAGCACTAGCGAGGCCGACAAAGCCAAGCAGCCGTTTGACGGCTGCCTCTATTTCATCGTTCGTATGTTGCTTCCCCTCACGGAGAGGATACGCGACATTCTCTCCCACGGTAATTGAATCAAAAAGCGCGCCTTCCTGGAATACCATGCCAATCTGCTTGCGGATCTCCATCAACTCGTCTTCGCTCAAGTCCGTGATGTCCTGGTCGTTGACCCGGATTCGCCCCCGGTCAGGTTTAACCAGCCCGAGGACCATCTTGAGGATGGTGCTCTTTCCCGAGCCGCTTCCACCGAGGACAATCTTCGTCTCCGCGCTTCGTACCTCCAGGTCGAAGTCTTTCAACACAACCTGATCGTCGTAGCTCTTACAGACTTTCTCAAACCGAATGGCACTCAATACTGGATCTCCAGAATGATCTTGCTCAGGAAGAAATCGGCAACGATGACCAAAATGGAAGCGGTGACCACCGACTGGGTCGTGCTCTGGCCTACACCCCTTGTCCCGCCGGTGGTCCGTAATCCGAAGTAGCACCCGACCATACCGACAATGAAGCCGAAGACGACCGGCTTGATCAGTCCTTCCAAAGCGTTGTTGTAGTCAAGCGAGCGCAGCGCTGTGCTCCAGTAGAGTGAGCTGTTGAGCTTGAGCGAGTAGAGCGACACCAGCCAGCCGCCGACCAGACCCAGGAGATCAGCTACCACTGTCAACAAAGGCGTCATGGTGGTGGCGGCGATCATGCGGGGCGTGACCAGCTTCTTGGTAGGGTCCGTCCCGAGCGCCCTCATCGCATCAATCTGCTCGGTAACGACCATTGACCCGAGCTCCGAAGCGATTCCCGATCCCACCCTTCCCGCGATCATCAGCGCCGTCAGTACCGGTCCCAGCTCTTTGATAAGCGAAAGCGAAACGAGCTGGCCGGTCAAGTGAACGGCGCCAAAGGCCTTAAGAGACTTGGAGGATTGGAGCGCCAACACTCCGCCCGTAAAAAAACCGGTCAGCAGGATGATCAGGAGAGATCCCACCCCGATGATGTCCATCTGCATCAAGGTGTCTTGGATGTATCGAGGCTTCCTGAACACGTTCGTGAGCGCACGGGTGGAGAGGAGGGTGAACTCCTGGACCTCGAAGATCGCGTTCTGTAGCAAGCTTCATGCTCCATCAGATAGGTGAACGATGGTCACGCTTGACGTTGAGTCATGGCCGGAAGCCACTCCGCAGGTCGTCAATCGTCTATGCCGGGTGTTACACTAACACGTTGAGTTCCTTCGGCGATGAGACCAATAACTGTTGGCTCAAAACGAATTTTACCAGAGAATGCGCGTTGCAGAAGAAAGGTTTCCGGTAACCGAGGAGTGATGGATGCTTAGATTCCTGACCTCGGGGGAGTCTCATGGAAAGGGCTTGATCTCCATTCTGGAAGGCTTTCCCGCCCACGTTCCGGTCGACCTCGGCGTTATCAACGATGACCTCAAGAGGCGCATGTCAGGTTATGGACGCGGCGCCCGCATGAAGATCGAGAGCGACCAGATCGAAGTGATTTCCGGGGTGCGCCACGGCTGCACGATCGGTTCGCCGATCGCCTTTGTCATCTGGAACCGCGACTGGGAGAACTGGACGGCGATCATGTCCCCGGAGCCGGATCCGGCAGGGTCCGAGAAACGCCGGGTGACTCGACCGAGGCCCGGGCATGCGGACCTGCCGGGTGGGCTCAAGTACCAGTTTCTGGACATGCGTAACGTGCTCGAGCGCTCGAGCGCGCGCGAGACTGCCTCCCGGGTGGCGGTAGGCGGATTCTGCAGGCTGCTTCTGCGGGAGCTCGGGGTGCAGGTGTACAGCCACACGATTGCCATCAAGGACGTCCGGATCTCGGCGGAGCAAATACGAACCGTGAACGTCGACCAAATCCCTCAGATCGAAGGTTCCGAAATGCGTTGTGCCGACCCGGCCCTGAACGAAGCTATGAGAGCTGCGGTAGACCGCGCCATTGAGCAGGGCGACACCATCGGCGGTGAATTCGAGGTCCGCGCCGTCGGAGTGCCGGTCGGACTGGGAAGTTACGTCCAGTGGGATCGCCGGCTCGATGGCCGCCTCGCCCAGGCGGTCATGTCGATTAACGCCGTAAAGGCCGTTGAAGTGGGAAGCGGGCTGGAGTCAGACCCGTATGGGAGCGAGTATCACGACGAAATCCTGTACGACGCGGAAAAGCGGCAATTCTTCCGCGAAACCAACCATGCCGGGGGACTCGAAGGCGGAGTGTCTAACGGCGAGGAAATTATCGTACGGGCCACACTAAAGCCTATTCCCACAATGCGCCGGGCCTTGATGTCCGTGGATATCGAGACCAAGGAGCCATTCAAAGCGCAGTACGAGCGCTCCGATACATGCGTTGTGCCGGCAGCGGGAGTCATCGGCGAAGCGATGGTAGCGATCGTCCTGGTTCAGGCCTTTCAGGAGAAGTTTGGGGGCGATACCCTGGGAGAGATGCAGAGTAATCTTGAAGCCTTTCGGGAGCGGATCCGGAATCTTTGAAAGGCACGGTCGCATATAGAAAAGAAAAGGGTTAGGGCCAACGGATCACGCGGATGACACGAATCGTTCGTGTTATCCGCGTGATCCTTTGGCTTGAGAAGCAAATGATAAGGCCAATTCTCAAACTGGGAGCTCCTGTCCTGGAGAAAGTCTGCAACCCCGTGGAGAAATTCGACGAGGAACTGCGGACGCTGGTCGGCGACATGCTTGAAACGATGTACGCAGCGCCGGGTGTCGGACTTGCGGCCAATCAAATCGGCGTCGATCTGCGACTGATCGTCATCGATATCACCGGCGGCCAGGAAGAAGGCCAGCAGATCATCATGGCCAATCCGGAAATCGTCTACCAGGAGGGCGTTCAGAGAGAAGAAGAAGGATGCTTGAGCGTTCCTGACTTTACGGCCACAGTCGAGCGTCCTTACAAGGTGAGGGTAATCGGGCAGGATCTGCAGAGCAACTCGTACGAGAAGTACGGAGAGGGACTGCTCGCTCGCGCCCTTTGTCACGAGATCGATCACATCAACGGTTGCCTCTACCTCGACCGGATCTCGGCCTTTCGCCGGGATTTGATCAAGCGCAAGATCCGGAAGCTGGTGAAAGCCGGTGAATGGTGATGAGGGTCGTGTTCCTCGGGACTCCTGAATTTGCCGTGCCCTCACTTCGAGCCTTGCTCTCCGCCGGCGAAAATACTCACTATGACGTGCGGGCGGTTATAACGCAGCCCGATCGTCCGGCCGGACGAGGACTACGCCTGACACCGCCGCCCGTGAAACTGATCGCGCAAGAGGGTGGAATACCAGTTTTTCAACCTCAGCGGCTGAGGCGAGCGCCTGAGATCTACGAGATGCTGCGCCAGGCAGATCCGGAACTGATGGTGGTCGTCGCTTTCGGCCAGATTCTCCCGGCCGATTTCTTTCAGTACCCTCGTTTTGGCACCCTGAACATTCACGGCTCCCTGTTGCCCAAGTACCGCGGCGCCGCGCCGATTGCCCATGCGATCCTAAACGGTGAGGCCGAGACGGGAACGACGATCATGAAGATCGACGAAGGCATGGACACCGGGGATATCCTGAGTCAGCGATCCATGCGCATCGATAGCGAGGTAACGACTGGGGAACTGGAGGTCGTATTGGCACAACAGGGGGCAGAACTCCTCATCGACACCATTCCCAAGTACGTGTCCGGGACGCTGTCACCCTATTCGCAGGATAACTGCGTCGCGTCTTTCGCTCCACGATTGCAGAAAGAGCAGGCCGTTATTAACTGGAAGCAAACGGCTTACGTCGTTCACAATCAGATTCGTGCTTTTAATCCCTGGCCGGTCGCGTCGTCTACATTGCGAGGGCAAGCTCTGAAGGTCTGGAGAAGTTCCGCCCCGCAAGCGACGGTCCCAGCCGGGCAGGCCGGGCAAATACGGAGCATCGACCGCCTGGGAATCACGGTTGAGTGCGGAACTTCGACGAGCCTCGTTCTTACGGAGCTGCAACTGGCCGCACGCAATCGGAATCGTGCTTTCGATTTGGCGAACGGGCTGCAACTGACGGTGGGCGAGAGATTTGGCGGGTAAGGGCCAGAGGGGCCGCACGGACAGCCACGGACAAGCACGGACGGACACGGACTGACGCAGGTCCGTGCTTGTCCGTGTCAGTCCGTGCCCGTCCGTGCAGGCCTGCGAAAACAGAAGAGCCGCCAGAAAGGACTTTCTTGCCTGCAAACGCACGGGCGGTTGCCGTTGAATTCCTACAGCGGGTCGTGACGCGCGGCACACGCCTGGACCAGCTCACTTCATTTCCTGACTTTCAGTCGCTGAATCCCCTTGATCGCCGTCTCGTCACAGAGCTCACGTACGGGGTCATGCGAAACCGTGGAAGACTGGATTTCTATGTCACTTGCCTGGCCGGAAGGGAATTGCAGCGGATCGACCACGTGGTTCTCGGGATTCTGCGCCTGGGTCTGTATGAGCTCGAGTTTCTCCGGACGCCCGACCACGCTGCCGTCAGTGAGAGCGTCAATTTGGCCCGAACCTTCCGAAAAACGTCAGCCGCCTCGTTTGTGAACGCGATCCTGCGCAGCTTCCGTCGTCAGAGGCCGGAGCTTCCGCCCGGTGATTCCGCCGCAGCGCTTGCCGTTCGGTACAGTCATCCCGAATGGCTGGTCAATCGGCATCTTCAACGGTTTGGGGCCCGATCGACGGTCAGTCTGCTCGAACGGAACAACTTAAACCCGCTGCCCGTCGTCAGAGTTAACCGGTTCAAAACGGAAGTCGACGCTTTTCGAACGCTTCTCGAGCGCGAAGGTATTGAGCACGCGCCTTTTCCGTCCCTTCCTGACAGCCTGATTGTTCGCCATCCGGCGTTTTCCGAGCATCCATTCTACAAGAGCGGCTATTGCTTCTTCATGGACTCCGCCAGCCAACAGATCGCAGAATGGCCCGATCTGGACGGCGTGACGCAGGTAGGCGACCTGTGCGCTGCCCCGGGTGGAAAGGCCTTTATCCTGGCCTGGCGATCCCGGGGAAACGCGAGCGTTCACTGTTCGGACGTCAGCCCCACTCGGCTCAAGGAGATGAAGAGGCGAGCGCGGCTGCTCGGCATTCCTGGCTTGTCTTTCTCAGTCGCCGATCTAACGCAACCAGCCGCTTTCAAGCCGGTCTTTGATTTTGTATTGGTTGATGTACCCTGCACGGGCCTGGGCACACTGCGATCGAACCCGGACATCCGCTGGAAGATGCATCCTTCTCACTTGCCGCGCTTTCACGCCCGCCAGATCGCGATCCTGAGGAACGGGTTCCGGGTCGTGGCGCCGGGGGGGCGGCTTTTTTATGCCACCTGTTCGACCGAACCCGAGGAAAACGAAGAAGTAGTGGAGGAATTCCTGGCGCATGAACCTAAAGCGGTTCTGACCCGTCCATACTATAGGACGTCCCCGCAGCAGCAGGCCGGCGACTCCTTCTTTGCGGCTGAGATTAGACATAATTGAGACCGGTATGCTAGATTACGCCCGTTACGGATGGCGGCGCGGGCCGCAGACCGGAGAACAAGTTTACCAGCATGCCGGATTCAGACAGTCCGACCGAGGCGCAGGGCCCAAGCCGATACCTGACGGTTGGAAAGACCTTCCTCCTGATCGCGATACTGATCACCGTGGGCATCATCAGCGCGGTTGTCGGCATCCGTGTCGCCGTTCGCGGCGATGAAGTTCAGGTGCCGCAGCTGGTGGGGCAGTCGGTCGAGGATGCGAAGAAGAGTCTGGCGAAGCTGGACTTGTTGCTTGAAGTACACGGAGAACGATACGATCCCCGTGTCGGGGTGGGGAAGATCGTGTCTCAGCTGCCGCCGACAGGGGGGCGGACCAAGGCGAACCGTCCTGTTCAGGTGATCGTCAGCTTGGGCGCGCGCAGAAACCCGATACCGGAACTGCTCGGATCAAGCATGCGATCGGCGCAGCTCATGGTGCTGCAGTCCGGTTATGAATTGGGAAATGTCAGCACGATAACCCTGGACAATGTTGGTCAAGAAGGGGTGATACAACAATATCCGACGCCCCAGTCCCGGGAAGTGCTGAGCCAGAAAATCGATGTACTTGTTAACACACGGCATTTGAGCCGTTTCGTGATGCCAGACATCATGGGGCAGAATATAGCTGTCGTGACCGCTTTTCTCGAGTCCAACAACATGAGGGTTTCGCCCCCGGTCTACCGCGAGTACCAGAACGCGGACAAAGGCGTAGTGGTGAAGCAGTACCCGGAGCCCGGTTACATGGTGACTCGGGAGGATCCGATCAGCCTGGAGGTGGCACGGTGAGGCCGGTGGTTGCGCCCTCGCTGCTCTCTGCGAATTTTGCCAATCTCCTTCCGGATATCCGTGAGATGGAAGAGGCGGGGGCTCGGGTCCTGCATTTCGACGTGATGGACGGGCATTTTGTCCCGAACATCACCGTCGGGATTCCGGTTCTGAAGTCGGTCAAAAAGGTGACCCGGCTACCGTTGGATGTCCACCTGATGATCTCGAACCCCGACCAGATGGCCGAACCCTTTGCGGAGGCGGGCGCCGATTGGCTGACGGTGCACTACGAGAGTGCGGTCCACCTGAACCGGCTGTTGACGCGATTAAACGAACTGGGAGCCAAGCCGGGAGTGGCATTGAACCCTCATACGCCTGTATCGGTCCTGGAAGAAACCCTGTTTTTGTGCCATCACGTGCTGATTATGTCCGTCAATCCGGGGTTCGGCGGGCAAAAATTCATTTCCACCAGCTTTGAAAAAGTGCGAAAATTGAGGGATCTCATACGGTCTCAAGGCCTGCAGGTTCAGATTGAGATCGATGGGGGAATCGGCCCGGACAATACTGCGGCCGCCGTGGAAAGCGGCGTCGACATCATTGTTGCCGGATCTGCGATTTTTCATGCGCCGAATCCCCGGGAGATCTTCAGGCAGATGCAGCAGTCTGCAGACGAGATCAGAGCCGCGAGCCCTGGTGCTAGGGTACCGGGCGTGCGGACGTGAGGAGTTTAAGCATAATGATGCGCTTCTTTATTAGGTTCAGCACCCTGCTTCTGGCAGTCGTGTTGTTTTCCTCCTGCGGTCAGAAAAGTGCCGATCTGCAGCAGAGCGCGGTTTCACCGGACAAGACGCTATACGAAAACGGGATGAAGTTCTTCGAGAAGAGTTACTTCATCAAGGCCAGGCTTTCGTTTCAGACCCTGATAAACACCTATCCCGACAGCGAGTACACCCCAGCAGCCTTCCTGGCTATTGCCGATTCTTATTACAAGGAAGGTGGGACCGAGAACTGGTTGCAGGCTGAGGCTCAATACAAAGACTTCATCATCTTCTATCCCAACCACGAAATGGCCGATGACGCTCAATTGAAAATCGCGGCGATCAACGTGAAGCTGATGAAACCCTCGGACCGCGATCCGACTTACGCCCGCAAGGCGGAGGTCGAATTCAAGAAGTTCCTGGAGAATTACCCCGACAGCGAATTGGCGCCAACCGCTGAGGAATTCCTGCGCGATGTGCAGGAAAACCGGGCCGCCAGCATTCACGATGTCGCGAATTTCTACCTGGGGCGAAAGAACTTCATGGCTTCGGAGAGCCGGTACAAGGAGGTTATCTCCAACTACCCGGATTTCAGCCGTGCCGATCAGGCTCTCTTCAACCTGGGGCTCTCTCTCGAGAGCATGGGCCGGATTGAAGAGGCTTCGGTCTACTACTCTCGAGTTGCGAGCGAATACCCGTTCAGCGCCTTGTCGGGCGAGGCGAGGGACAAGCTGATCCTGCTCGAGAAGGACGTGCCTCCGGTAAATGAAGCTGCGGCGGCGAGAAACCAGGCAAACCGGCGTGAGGATAGCTTTTCGATCTTCGATCCTCTGCGCTCGGTCTGGTCCACATTTGCGGGTGGTGAAGACCCGTATGAGGTTGCGCGCCGACGCGCCGAAGAACGCAAGAACCAGCAGGCGAACCCGGTGCCGCCTTCTTCCGCGCAGCCGACCCCGGGAGCCGCTATTCCGTCTGCTTCGAACTCGGCTGGCTTGAAGCCGGATGGGACCAGGCCCTGAACAGTACGAAGAGTATGCCCCACGTGGTTCTCGCCGATGACAGCCCGACCATTCGCAAGGTGGTTGAGTTGTCGTTTGCCGGCGAGAACTGCGAGTTACATTGCTTCTCAAGCGGGGAGTCGGCTCTCGATTACCTGCGCACGGGGCCGGTGGACGTCCTTCTCGCCGACGTTTTCATGCCCGGCGTGGACGGGTACGAGCTTTGCCGGCAACTGAAAACAAATCCGAAGACCGCGCATGTGCCTGTGGTCCTTCTGGCAGGGACTTTTGAGCCGTTCGACATACGGCGAGCGGAGAGCGTTGGGTATCACAGCTATTTCACAAAGCCCTTTGCGACATCCCAGCTGCTTGTCCTTGTCGACGAGTTGATTAGGCGGTCCACTCGGGCCGTTCCCGGGAGGCAGGACTCGCAGGATGGCCCCGGTAAGGCGCCGGAGTGGACTTCCGGACAAACCGCCAAGAAAGAGACGGGAACAGTGAACCAGAAACCGCTATTTACCCTTACCACTCATCAATGTCGTCCGGTTCCTAACTTCATCAAAGCTCAGGATCTCTCCGATCTCGAGAGCCGGGCGGCCGAGGCTGAACCGGGAAACGAGACCGTCGCGACTCCTGCACCGGTTGCTGAAGAAGCCAAGGCGTCGCCGTCAATGACGCTTCGGCAGGACGAGGTCGACCAGTTAGTAGGGAAGGTCATGGAGAGGCTGCCCAGTGAACTCCGGCGGATCTTGGCCGAAGTACTGCGGGATCTTCCTGCACGGCAATAACCCGGCCGGCAGTCTGTTATAATCCACTCTTTTGGGACCGATTTTCCACGGTAACTATAGCGCCGCATTGTGAGAGGCCGCAACGCAGAGTTGCCTCTCCGGTGGGCCAACGAATAACGCGGATAACACGAATCCGATCCGCGTTATCCGCGTTATTCGTTGGCCTCCTCACGGGTCTATAACGACCAGCCCGTGCAAGATACTTCGAGGAAAAAGTTTGTGGAGACGCAATCAGCAAAAGCTTACGAACCAGGTGATGTGGAGTCTAAGTGGTATCCTTTGTGGGAGCAGCGCGGTTACTTCCGGGCCAACCTTGATTCGACCAAACCCCGCTATTCGATCGTACTTCCTCCCCCCAACGTTACCGGCTCCCTTCACATGGGCCATGCCCTGAACATTACGCTCCACGATGTCCTCGTCCGCTGGAAACGTATGAAGGGTTTCGACGTGCTCTGGCTCCCGGGGACGGACCACGCCGGCATAGCGACGCAAAATGTGGTGGAGCGACGGTTAGCCGGACAGGGACTTCACCGCACCGACCTGGGCCGGGAAAAGTTTGAAGCCGTGGTCTGGGAATGGAAAGAGCAGGCCGAAAAGAACATCCTCACGCAGATTCGGCGTCTCGGCTGCTCCTGCGACTGGAGCAGGCAGCGCTTCACGCTCGATGAAGGGCTATCGCGCGCCGTGCGCGAAGTGTTCGTGCGTTTGTATGAAGCGGGCCTGATCTACCGAGGCGAGTACCTGGTTAACTGGTGTCCGCGTTGCTCGACGGCAATCTCGGACCTGGAAGTCAACTACGAGCCGACCGAAGGCCATCTTTGGTACCTTCGCTACCCGGTCAAAGACAGCGATCAATCCGTCGTCGTTGCGACCACGCGGCCGGAAACCATGCTGGGTGATACCGCGGTTGCCGTCCATCCGGATGACGATCGCTATCGGCACCTGGTCGGCAAGACGGTCGCTCTTCCCTTGATGAACCGGGAAATCCCGGTCGTGGCCGACAGCTTTGTCGAACGGGAGTTTGGGACGGGAGTGGTGAAAGTGACTCCCGGGCATGATCCGAACGATTTTGAAGCCGGGCTTCGTCACCAGCTCCCGATCGTCAAGGTGATCGGCGAGGATGCGCACATGACGGCCCAGGCAGGACCGTATGCCGGGCTCGAGAGGCGCGACGCTCGCAAGATGGTGGTCGCCGATCTGGAGAAACTCGGACTGATCGTGAAGCGGGAGAATTACTCTCATAACGTTGGGCATTGCCAGAGATGTGACACGGTGATTGAGCCACTGGTCTCCAGGCAGTGGTTCGTCAAAGTGAAACCTCTGGCCGAGCCCGCGATTAAGGCCGTGCAAGATCAGGCGACGTCCTTCGTTCCGGACAACTATGCGCGGGTCTACTTCGAGTGGATGAACAACATCCACGACTGGTGCATCAGCCGGCAGCTCTGGTGGGGGCATCGAATCCCGGCCTGGTACTGCGATGCCTGCGGTGAAATGATCGTGGCGCGTGAGGCGCCAAAGACCTGTCCGAAATGTCCTGGAAGGGCTTTCCGGCAGGAATCGGACGTCCTCGACACCTGGTTCAGTTCAGCGCTGTGGCCGTTCTCCACGCTTGGTTGGCCGGACCAGACACCCGAGTTGAAAACCTACTACCCGACCAGTGTGCTCGTGACCGGCTTCGATATCATTTTCTTCTGGGTCGCCCGGATGATGATGATGGGCCTGAGATTCATGGGTGACGTGCCGTTCAGGAGGGTTTACATCAACGGACTCGTGCGCGACGAACACGGTCAGAAGATGTCAAAGTCGCGGGGGAACATTATTGATCCCCTCAAGATCATCGACGAGTACGGGACTGACGCCGTGAGGTTTACGCTGTCCGTTATGGCGGTCCCCGGAACCGACATCCCATTCTCGATCAGCCGGATGGCCGGCTATCGGGCATTCTGCAACAAGATCTGGAATGCCGGGCGGTTCCTGCTAATGAACCTCGACGACAGGCCCGCGGTGAAAGACGATGAGATTCAGCAGCTTTGGGACTCGGGTCAGCTCGAAATGGAGCACCGATGGATCCTCGGCCGTCTGCAACAGCTGATCGCTCAATGCAACGACAACCTGGAGAAGTTCCGGTTTCACGAGGCGAGCAACGACCTTTACCACTTCTTCTGGCATGAGTTCTGCGACTGGTACATCGAGCTGATCAAGCCGGCGATCACGGGTCATCGGGATCCGGAAGCACAGAAAAGAGCCAGGACAGTGGCGCTTTATTCGCTGGATGCCTCGCTGCGGCTCCTCCATCCGTTCATTCCTTTTATCACCGAGGAGATCTGGCAACGTTGTCCGCACGACGGTCCGTCGATCATGCTCTCGGCTTTCCCGGAGAGTCGGAGCGAATGGATAGACCTCCAGTCCTTTCGCGAGATGGAGCAGGTGCAGGAGCTAATCATCGCGATCCGCACGGCAAGAGCGGAAAACAACATCGATCCGCGACGAAAACTGCTCCTTCGACTCGTCTCCAGCCCGGAGGGTGCCGGGGTGATCCGGGCGCAGAAGGCCATGCTTGTCAACCTGGCTCAGCTAAAGGAAATCGAGCTGGTGTCGCAGCTGGACGGGAAGGGGGCCCAAACCGCTCATGGGGTGGCCAAACTCGCAGAATTCGCTCTGGTGCTGGATGAGGCGCTGGACGTCGAAGCGGAAAAGCAACGGCTCGGCAAGCAAATCAGCCGACTCCAGGCCGACATCGAAAAGCTTTCTGCTAAGCTGGGTAACGCCGACTTCGTGCAACGGGCGCCCGAGCAGGTGATCGCCAATAACCGGCATCGCCTGGATGAAGCTGTGCAGCAACTGCGCGTGCTTCAGGAGAAACTTAATGAACTTTCTCAATCTGGATGAGCGGTTGAGTGACGCTCTAGCGGAGGACCTGGGACGGGGTGATATCACTACCGACGCTGTAATCCGTTCGGTTGGCGTGAAACCGGCCAGGGCCACCGCCCAGGTGCTCGCCAAGGAAGGCTTGGTATTGGCCGGCTGGCCGATCCTGGTCCGCGTTTTCCGGCTGCTGGGGCCAGTGGAAGACGAGGTGGCCTTCAAAGAAGGCGAGTGCGTCGGGAAGGACCAGACGATCGGATACGTCCGCGGAGAGCCTGCCACGCTACTGAAGGGCGAGCGGGTCGGTCTGAACATCCTCCAGAGAATGTGCGGCATTGCGACGGAAACGCGAGAGTTCGTCGGCCGGATTTCGCATACCCGAACCAAAATCCTGGACACCCGAAAAACGACGCCCTTGTGGCGAGATCTGGAGAAGTACGCAGTGCGCTGCGGAGGCGGGTACAGCCACCGACAGGGCCTCGATGACGGGATTCTGATCAAAGAGAATCACAGCGCGGTTGCCGGGGGGATTGCCAATGCCATTCACGCTTGTCGTGAAGCGGGGTCCCATCTTCATCGCATTGAAGTGGAAGTCCGGGACTTGGACGAGCTGAGAGAAGCGCTCGCAGCTCGGGCGGATATTGTGCTGCTCGACAACATGTCGGTTGATCAGGTCAAGGCAGCGGTGGGGATCGTGAACGGACAGGCACGGATCGAAGTCTCCGGCGGAATTCGACAGGACAACGTCGCAGGTTACGCCGAGGCGGGTGTCGATTTCATCTCGCTCGGCGCCCTGACGCACTCCTATCGCGCGCGCGACATCAGCATCCTGCTCGATATGTAAGGTAAATAGATGAGCATTTTTAATTATAAAGAACGACCCGGTTACTTCTCCCGTCTTAAGGAAGCGCTTAAGACCACGACCGAGGATATCAGCCGCAAAATAGATGCGGTGATGGGGACGGCAGAGAGTCCGATCACCGAAGCGCAACTCGAAGACCTGGAAACCATTCTTATCAGTGCCGATCTCGGCGTCGAGACGACGACTGGGATTATCGAGAAGATTCGTGAGGAGACCCGGGGCAGCGGGTTCCTGACTTCCTCCAAAGTCAAAAAGATGATTCGCGAGGAGCTCATCAAGATTCTGGGCGGCGATACCGGCTGGGAAGAAGAGGATCTGCGCAGGGGTCGGCCTTTCGTTATCCTCGTGGTCGGCGTGAACGGCGTGGGCAAAACCACCACCATCGGAAAACTGGCACACCGATATAACCAGCAGGGGAAGGACGTGCTCATCGCCGCCTCTGACACCTTCCGGGCGGCAGCTGTGGAGCAACTGGAAATATGGAGCCAGCGGACCCAAACCGACATTGTGCGACAGGCGCATGGGACTGATCCCGCAGCAGTTCTGTTTGACTCCATTGCGGCCGCCAAGGCGAGAGACAAGCAGGTGCTCATTGCGGACACCGCCGGACGCCTCCATACGAAAACCAACCTGATGCAGGAACTCGAGAAGATGAGGAGGATCGCGGCAAGGGAGGTGCCGGGCGCGCCTCATGAGGTGTACTTGATCCTCGATGCCACCACCGGCCAGAACGGTCTCATCCAGGCGAGGCAGTTCCTGAGCATCTCGGGTGTAAGCGGACTCATCGTCACGAAGCTCGATGGAACGGCCAAGGGTGGAATTATCGTCGCGATAGCTAAAGAGCTGAAAATCCCAATTCGATATGTCGGTGTCGGAGAAAAGAAGGAAGACCTGATGCCGTTTTCCGCCGAAGCCTTCGTAGACGGCCTCTTTGCGGAAACGACGAGGGTATGACTAGTGGCTCTCTGATGGACGACGTGGACGACATGGACCAAGTGGACGATTACGGTCCACTTCGTCCATGACGTCCACTTCGTCCAACTCTACTCGGTGCGATACGTTCCCGAACTACCCGGCGTGTAGGCCAGGTTGTAGTCGCCGGCCAGCCGGCTGAGGGCGTTCTGGGCCTGACGCCAGTCGTCCTGCAGATGGCCGAAAGTGTTCACCGACCGCATCAACTGGTCGATATTCTCGGCCTGTCTCACGAGACTCTCGGCAGCCCCGCGCAGGGCGCCCATTCGCGAGTCCTTAGCGAATTTCTGCAGCTGCTCGGTCGAGTTGGCGAAGTTGCTGATCGCGATGTAAAGCCGCATTGCGTCCTCTGATTCACGCGACGAATTGCGCAAAGCATCAGACATGCTCGAGTCGTTCTGAATCATGCTCCAGACGTGATCGGCTTGCCGGTCGAGCTCGCTCACTCGATCACGGACATCTTCGGGTACCCTGCCGTTCGTGGTCCCGTATCCCGAATCCTGGTTTCGGCCGTACCGGTCATCGGTGCTGCTGCTCTGGCTGCTTCCCGACGCGGTGCCGATGGCCGTCATCCGGACGTCCCGGTCCAGGTAGAATCGGAACTTCTGTTCGGGATCGAACTCGACTTTGTCCCCACCGGTAATCAGGATGGTAGCGGCTCCGGCGCCAGCGCCAACGGCCGCACCAATGATCGCGCCTTTCAGGCCGCCGGCAATCGCGCCGATGATAGCGCCCGCACCGGCACTACCGCCGACTATCGTCGCATCGTGATCCTTGCCATCGTCCTGATCCTTGGTCCGGACGATGACATTGTTCGTATCCAGGGCATACGTCCGATTGCCTGATCGCAGTTCCGTCAAGGTCAACTCGATCATGTCTCCTTCATCACGGTCGCCGTTTTGGGCCCGCACAACTTGCCCGACCACGGCATCGCCTCTCCGCGCCAGCAGAGTGCCGTTATCCGAGATGTCCTGATCCAGAATGGCGTCAAACCGATCGCCGGTCTTGGCCTTTTCACTGCTTATCTCCTCCGACAAACGGATTTGGATGGCAGTGCCCCTTGCGAGGGTGATGTCGCGCTGACCCCAAACCTGCCCGGTCAGGAGGAGAATCAGGCTCAAAAATACGGGATAGTAATTCTTTCTCATGGATAAACCTCCTCTATTCTTTGTGTGAATGAGAGCAAACGACGTGCCAGTCAGAGACAAGAGGCCGTTGGAGTAAATTTAGATAATTGAACTACTTAGAGGAGGTGCTCAGGGCGACCGCAGGCGGGTCCGGGAAAATTTACCCCTTGGGTTCACTCTCTCGGGGCGCGTGTCCGCGCCTAGAGGTCGCCGGGCAGTATGTAAATCTTTACGGCTGGAATTGCAGCGGAGGGCCGCGACTCCAGCTCTCTGGAAACGAACCCGCCGCTACAGCGGCTTTCCCTGGCTTGGAGGGGCGGGTTTGGCAAAGCGGATGTCGCTGTCCAGGACAACGGTGATTGACGTGCCTCTGGGCAGGTCCACTTCCTTGTTCTTCCTAAGGGCGCCGATGATTGCGCCGGTTGCGGCACCAGCGCCGGCGCCGA
>Ga0209593_10000203_pt1 | contig 30748 bp, 18 predicted proteins | sample PPLLaktember2015_3_FD_187260 | JGI IMG/M metagenome (GOLD analysis project Ga0209593, IMG submission 187260) | Freshwater sediment microbial communities from Prairie Pothole Lake near Jamestown, North Dakota, USA - PPLs Lake P7 Core (6) Depth... | ecosystem: Environmental > Aquatic > Freshwater...
TACTGTGGGGTATTTAACCGGGTCGGGTATTCTGCAGACCACCCTACTTGCCGGGGTAGAAACGCTGCAAAGCATTAAAAGCAAGAACAAAACGGCAATTATGTGTTTCATCGATTAATCTCCTTTCCCTCGATATTCATCGCTATCCGGGGTAAAACCGCTCCCTTTTAGGTGTGTTCTTATGCTGCGATTTTTTATCATTTTGACCAATCGATCGATCCGGCTATAATTTCAAAAGAGCGGCGATGTGCCCGGTTCGTACCGGGAATCAATGGATATAAATAATGGGTTCACCTGGTGTGGTTCCATTGTGTGGGAAAAATTTATAAGTACATGCATTGGTGTTTGGCCCTATGTAAGTGGCATCACACGAATCTGTGCATGAATGAATGCAACTACCGCCACACGCGGCTTCACAATGCCACGCGCATGTAACCATGCATTGTTCGCCGCACGCGCCGGCGTAGATGGAACCTTTGGCTGCGTTGTCCAGGGGGACGTCTTTTAATAGTTCGTCGAGCTTGTAGAGCTTTGATTTGATATCGCTGCTCACGTTCAGCTTCATTTTTTTCATGGTACCTCCGTTTATTCTTTTATTTTATAAATGAAACGTCATTTTACTACAGTAAAAACAAAAAAGCAAAAAAAAATGGGGCAGTCGCGGAAAATTTCAATCGATGTCGGTCTCATGGATTTCGAATTCCTCCGTATCCTCGTTTTCCAAGACATTGTAGATTTTACCTTTGAAAACCGGCCTGATCCCCATAATTTGAATAACTGGGATTTTTTTTTCTTTCAAAATATTTCCTTTGAGGTCCATAATGGTTATGGGGTGAATGTCGTCTTGGCGATTATGGAAGACATAGATTTTATCGGAGTCGATAAAAAAATCCTCGTATGCCGGGTAGTATTCGGGGAATTCATAAATAGTATGGGATTCGATGTATCGCATCTGTTGATTATTTGATTTAGGCCGGTTTAATATTCTTTTCTTTTCTTCAGCAGTAACTTTGCGTTTGGGTAGATTCTTTTTGATCTCGTAGAGTTTGTTTCCCTCGCTGTCGAATACGGCAAAATAGAAACCCTGGGACGTGGCGCCGATATACACTCTATCTTTGTAGGACAAGGCTTTTGAGGAATCCCTGTACCACAAGTTATGGTATTTCTTCCCATCATGCCGGATGGGTGATGGAAATTTGTCCCGGTATATATCCTTTATCTTTTTAAAACCGGGATTATAGAGGCTGTATAACACTTGAACCGTTTTATCGATGGGGCTGGAGGGGGGATAGCTCGTTCCCACAAAATTTTTTCCAACCGGAACGAAATTCCCCGCGTCGATAGGGCATCGTTTTTCATGGAGGAACTTCCCGGATTTGGAATAGACGACATACTTTGGGTAGCTGTTGATGATGATGGTGTCCCGGGTCAATATCGGGTATTTAAAAGTAAAAATTTCGCCCGGGCCGGCACCAAACTTTAAGAATTCCGCGACTTTGGCGCCATTTTTTCTATTGTAGATGAAGGCTTTTTTCTGACTGTGATCGAAAACATAGAACTGTTTTTCATCCGCCAGTACTGTGGGGTATTTAGTCGGGTCGGGTATTCTGCAGACCACCCTACTTGCCGGGGTAGAAACGCTGCAAAGCATTAAAAGCAAGAACAAAACGGCAATCATGTGTTTCATCGGTTAATCTCCTTTGCCTTGATATTCATCGCTATCCGGGGTGAGAAAAAAATGAGGCAGTCACGGAAAGCTCCAGGTTCCATATGGTAACGGAGGATTTGTTCATGGAAATTTGAGTATTCATAATAATGGTGGGATTTTATAAACTTAAAATCGGGAATTTTATAATTAAAACGGTGAATTTTAAGATTAAAACGACGGTTTTTAAGATTAAAATTGTGGATTTTAACATTAAAAAGACGGATTTTAAGATTAAAACGACGGATTTTAATATTAAAATTGGCTATTATAAGATTAAAATCGGGGATTTTAAGGTTAAAACTCGGCATTTTAAGATTAAAATTGAGCATTTCCAGGTAACAAGTGAGCAGGTGCTGCCCTTGGCAATTTGACTCATAAACCATTTCTTCTCTCATGAATTGACACAAAATACATGACACACTCGAAAAATCAATCCACTCTATTTATTCATGGCGCGCTTTAGAAGCGTTAATACTTTTTGACGGCCCCTTGTAGCCAGGGGAAAGCCGAGACCTCGCCGGATAATCTCAGGAAAGTAATATTTTCCATAGTATTCCTTGATTAACCCGGTTTGCGTCATAATCTTTATCTCTGTTTCAGTGAGCTCATATTCATTCCGATCGAAAGGGACCTGCTTCAGCTCCTGGGGGACCTTTTTTAATTTTTCAAAAATTCCTTTTAATCCGGAGATCTCTTTCTGGATTTCTTCGATTTTTCGACTGCTGCAAGGATCGAGCGCTTTCTTAATAGCAGAAGCAGGTAAAAGTCGGTCCAGGGGAGGATTCATGTCCATTGCTTTTTTGGCTGCCTCATGAATCAACCGTACTAAATCCCGGGCCTGCAATTGACCGTTAAAATCCGATAAAGCAGCAATAACCCAATTGGCTGAGAAAGCTTCCCTGGAGTTTATCGAACCCAGCCTGGTCCCCCATAATCCTTCCAATGCAGTTTCAATGGCCTGGCCGGAAACATTTTCAATGGGGTGAGGGTAATCCACATAATTTTTTAACCCCGCAGCTTCATTGACCAACCATGCGGCCAATCGAAGGGCTTCTTCTTTGCCCCATGTAATTTCAAGGGAGCCATAAAGGGATTCGAATTGGCTGAAATTTTGTTTTATAGAAGACCTGGCCAGGTCTTTCCGTGTGAAAATCAATAGCCCGATCCGGTTATCCGGCCATTCCAGTACGGCATTTACCACGCTCTGGCACAGCGATTGAATTGCAGTTTGCTGGACTTCGTCGGTCTCGATTTTATCGAAATAATTTTCCAGGCCGTCCCATTGAAAAATAATCCGGGTATCGGTATCGGATAGAAGTTTCTGCATGGCAGCCAATGGGTTTGGGTCGCAGTCGCAGGAAAGAGATTTTGCCATGAGCTGAATCCAGAACCTTCTCCAGCTCGATATATCTGTGCTTCTTTTTTCTTTCTCCGAGCCGATCATTTCTTCGATATCGGATCGGGGGATCACGTTAAATTGTATGACGTTTTTCTTCTTTACTATGGCAAATTGCCGGCACCGGTCGATGATGGTGTTAGCCTCCTGTTCCAGGTCCCAGGAAGCCAGGAGGGGCCATATAAAGCAATCATAAACGACTTCTTTATCTTCAAGTACTTTCCGGGTAAATTCACTCCATTGTTTCAGATGAGCCATCTGGAGATACGTATAGGTTTTTCCCGAACCTTTGGCACCCATAACGGCAGCAACGGGGACAGAGTTTTTAAATTTTCTCGCAATCATTTTCAGGTTCCGGGTGATGAGAAAATCGTTGGCTTTACCGGTTTCTGCATACACATATTTTTCAGCGGTATTTTTTAATATTTCGAGGTCTTTTTTATAACGGTCGATTTTGGGGTGAATCTCTCGCCCGGATGTTTTACCGAAAAAGGGGAATCGATCCCTGGCTACTCCCTGCATCATTTTGTGTAAATCCGTTCCATTTAGTTTTTCCAGGGTGCTTTTAAGGTTTTTCAAATAAAGGAGTCTTCCATCGAAGAGGCTGTCCATGAGGATGTTTTTTCCCAGTAATTCTTCGTATTGTGTATTTTCTGAAAACAGGCAATCGAGGAGTTCTTCTCTTATTTCATCGAAATCCGGGATATCTTTAAGCTCTTCCTGGACCATAGAAAGAATAATAGTGGGGAGATAGGCTTCATAAACGGGGTCTTTTTCTTTTAAAGTGTTGGATATTTTTTTGATTTGTAAGAGTACTTGTTTGGTTCCTTCTACGGATTGCCCGGAGGGTGACGTGACGATAAAGCGGTTCACTCGGGGGTCAAATAAAAGCGAGGAGGAGATTTCGCTGAGTCCGGCCCTTAAATCTACAATGATCGCATCGACTCCCAGGGTTTTCCCGAGTTTCCAAAGCAATTCCGGTATAAGCCATTCTTTCCCGGTTTCCCAGCATACATTTTCGGGGCGAACCGGGAATCGCATTAATTGGGTGGATTCGCGGAAAGCGGGGAGGAAAAAGTGTTCTACTTTTTTTTCCGGTGTTTCAAAGGTAAAGACCTGGTGGCGGAGATTTTCAGTAGTGATTTTGAGGGAATCGGAATAATCGGGGGATTGGTCATAATGGGCCAATGCGAGAAAATCCAGGAAGGAGATATCGGGTTTCCCGAATTGGTCCTCAGACCACCATGTTAAGCCGGGGGCTTCGAGGTCGGCATCGACGATCAATATTTTTTTAGAAGCATCGATCTCGCTCAGTGCTTTAACCAGGGATATTAGATGGGTAGTGCGCCCGACGCCGCCTTTGAATGAGTAAAATGCCCAAATCGAAGGGGGTTCCGCTAATATTGAAAAATCCGGGCCTTTTAACCTGGGGTTTTCCGGGTAAAGGCTAAAGCTGGGGAAATTGGGTTTGAAATTTCCAGGGATAAAAGGTTCGCCTTCGGGGTCTTCTTCAAACGTCACATCCAGGGCACGTTTTTTTCCATTAGCCGTAAATTCCAGGTATATTTTCGATTTTTCTTTATCATACCTGGCGCCAAACCAGTCATATAATTTATCGGATATGGGAGTTTTTAATTCATCATTTTTTATTCTAATTTGGACTTCATCGGGGTAAACGCTCACTCCAATCATACCTTCCGGCCATAAACCTTCAAACATCTTACGGAAAATGGCTGTTTCTACATCGAACCATGTAATCAATTTTTCCATTCGGAACCTCCGTTAAACCGGTTAACCAGCTCATTTAGAATATTTACAAGTTTTTTCAGGCATTCGATTTCTTGTCCTGCATCAAGGTCTTTGCCATACCTCCATGCCTGGTGAAGGTGTAAACATTCAACCGGTTTATCGGTATTTTTTGTTATTGGCGGTATTTCAAAATTCATTTTCAATTGGACCAAAATTTTATTTAGATTATGTCCCAAACCGGAAATTGTTGTTGAATCTGTTTCCATTTCAGTCGATTCGAGGTTTTTTTTACTCATAAAATAGGCTTTCAGTCCGCATTCTACAGTATAAAACAATATCATCTTGCGGCAATGGTTTTGTTTGAGTTTTTCAAAGGGAACATTTCTTGCTTCTTCCCATGTTTTTACATGGCTTCTAAACGCGCTGTCCATTTCTTTCCGAGTAATGATAATTCGTTTAGATTTTTTTTCTTTTTGAGGATTGGTCTGGTTTGGGTCCATTATATGGAAATCTCCTTTCTTGGTTGGTTTAAGGATACCATAATTGTTTCAACCGGTTGCATGGGTTTATTATACACAAATTGGATTATATTTGCAATAGCAATTTTTGCCTGCAAACAATTCTAATTTTTGAAAAAAGGGAACAGTCAAGAAAAGCCTTCTCTTTCCCTCAAGCCTTTCTATTTTTACTGTTGTACTTCCCGTGAAAAATCCAACAGACGATTTTTTATAAGGCATATTTCATGCAAAAAAACGACGATTGCAGAGCCTCGAACCACCTCCACAGACTTAAAAAAGTCATCGTTTGCGATAAAAGGGAAATCCTTGCTTTAAAAAACGCAAAAATCGAAGTAAAAAACGACAAAATCACAGGTTTAATCACCCACGACTTACTTCTAAACTTCGATTTTATGGACTTCGAAACTACGATAACGCAGTTAATTGCTCGGATTTTGATCTTTTTACCTCGGATTTTTGAGAAAGTCGCTTAAAAGATGACATTTTGAACTCAACCGAAACCGGTTTGAACTCTATGCGATGGTATTTTTGGCATGATTCTTGCGGTAAGATTGGAAAAGGCTGCCTGTATGATTCGATAAATCCCATTACCGGCTTCGGTTTTGAAATTTTCCGGCCTGTCCCCTTTTTTCGATTGCACGTCTTCCGAATGCAATTGCACGGGTTCCGAATACGATTGCACGCCTTCCGAATGCGATTGCACGGGGTGAAATTTAAAAAACAAAATCGACTTCCTCCCCGGTAACGACATTATCCGCCAATACCAATTCATGGGAAATAACAATATCCTTGATTAAAAGAGTTCTATCTTCAAGAACCTGGCGGAGTATCTCCAAATAATGCCCGGCCATCTTCGATATCGTGCCGGCACTGAAAAGAGTGGTAGAATACTCCAACGATAATTCAACGGTATCCCTATTCTCGATAGCCCTCAAAAAAAGATCATACTTGGCGGTTTTATGCTCCAATTTATACGGCGTGAGCCTCTCACTGTCCTGGGCATCCTTGACGGGAGTGTCGATCACATTCAACGCGACATCCGCCAACGAGTTCCGGCTGGGGTCCAACCTGGGGTTGAGCTTCGCCACCAACTCCTCGAAAGGATAATCCTGGTTTTCATACCCATTCAACGCATTGGTTTTGACTTCTTCAAGGAAACGGTGGAACGGGATCCCGGGCCTGGGATTGTTGCGCATGGCCAACATATTGACGAAAGTCCCGATAATATCCTGCAAATCTTCATGGTTGCGGATGGTTATGGGAGAACCGACAACGATATCCTCCTGGCCGGTGTACTTGTAAAGCAAGACATTAAAAATACCCTGCAATACGATATAAAAAGTGGTGCGGGTTTCGGTCACAAATTCACGGATTTTGGAGGTTAATTCTTCATCCAGCTCGAACCGGTGAATATTACCGGCAAAACTTCGAATGGGAGGCCGGGGGTAATCGGTAGGAAGTTTCAAGGGCACGACTTCTTTTTCGAATTGTGAGAGCCAGTACTTTTCCTGGCTTTTTAAAGCTTCGCTCTCCTTGCGGCAGATTTGCCACTGGGAATAATCCTTGTAATGGAGTTTCAGCGGCGGCAGGGAGTTTCCATCGTAGAGAGCGAGGAAATCGCGTTTCAAGATATCGAAGGAAACGGCATCTGCTGCGATGTGGTGGGTATCCACCATGAGGAGATGGCGGTCCGAAGCCATGCGGACAATGCCGACGCGGAGCATGGGGGGATATTCCAACGCAAAAGCGCGGACAAAACGATCCATGATTTTTTCGATTTTCTCCCGGTCGCTTTCTTCATAGTATTCGACTTTCAATTGGGCTGCCTCGCGGATGTGCTGGACGGGTTCGCCGTCCATGACGATAAACGCGGTGCGCAGGGCTTCATGACGGTCTACGAGCTGCTGGAAAACGCGGGCGGTCTTTTCGACATCGAAAGAACCATTGAACTGGAAGAAATCGGGCATGTTGTAACCGGCACTGTCGGGGTCCATCTGCTGGAGAATATAGAGGCGCATTTGCTCGGACGAAAGGGGATAATACTCTTTGACCGGCGCGGGCCGGATATCGGCATACCGGGTTTTACCGGATGCGGCAATAAACGTTTCGAGGGATTGGATGGTGGGATGGGAGAAAATTTCCACGAGGGGAACTTTGACGTTGAACACTTTGTGAATTTTCGACAGCACCAGGATGGCTTTGAGGGAGTGGCCGCCAAGTTGGAAGAAATCGGAATCGATACCGATGCGCTCTTTATCCACCAGGAGTACATCGCTCCAGATTTCGGCCAATTTTTGCTGGATACCGGTAACCGGGGCCAGGGTGGTTTTGGATTCCCGGATACCGGGGTGAGGGAGCGCTTTGCGGTCCAGTTTCCCGTTGACGGTCAATGGAACCCGGTCGAGTTGGACGACATGGGTGGGAATCATGTAATCGGGTAACGATCGAGATAAAAAGCGTTTTAAATCGGGGATATCGATGACGGTATCGCCAGGAACGGCAGACGGGGCGGGAACGATGTAAGCGCAGAGGTATTTATCCGAGCTTTCGGCGTGTGAAGTTCCGGGGTTTGGAGTATCGCTAATCGCCAGCACAACGGCTTCTTTGATTTTATCGTAGGAAAGAAGACGGTTTTCGATCTCGCCGGGCTCGACACGCATGCCGCGGATTTTAATTTGATGCACGAGGCGACCGAGGTACTCGATATTACCATCGGAACTCCACCGCGCAAGATCGCCGGTTTTGTACATGCGATCTCCAGGAACTTGTCTTCGACGACCAAAAACCCTTTCGTGAAAGGGTTTTTGGATTTCCGAAAGCTTTTGTTTATTATTTGCATTGGGTATGAGAGAATTATCGATATTACCGGAGCCACTAGATTTTTGAGCGCCGTTCGAATACCCCGGCCCTGCAAACGCCCACGCACGCAGTGGATCTATGAAAAAACTTTGAGCGGTCATTTCCACCTGGTTGATGTAGCCGCGGGTAATATGGGCACCGGCAATACACAACTCACCGGCAACCCCGATGGGCTGGACATTGTTATAGGGGTCCAGGATATAAGCGCGAGTATTGGCCAGGGGTTTCCCGATAGGCACAACATCCAAACCCTCGATCCCGGTACAATCGAACCAGGTCACGTCGGCGGTGGTTTCGGTCAAACCGTACAAATTGTATAAGCGGGTGCCGTAAAGGCGGTACAGGTTTTTATTAAAGCGCTTCACGAGGCCGGAACTCACAGTCTCGGACCCGGTAAAAATAACCCGGAGGGTTTTTAATTTATACCACATCTCTTGCTCTTCGACATAATCGAGGAAAACGGAGAGAACGGAGGGAGAGTAATCGATAATGGTGACGCCGTGACGCTCGACGGTTTTCAAAACGACATCTGGGTCTTTTTCGTCGCCGGCACCGAGGAAACAGAGCACGCCGCCCACCAAAATCCATCGGAATAACTCGAGCATGGAGACATCGAAGGTTATAGCGGTTTTCTGAAGCACGACGTCGCGGTGGTTCATTCCATACATTCGACTCATCCAATACAATTGGTTGACCATGCCGCAGTGCATGGCGATGGCTCCCTTGGGTTTCCCGGTGGAACCGGAGGTATAAATGACATAAGCGGGGTCATGGGTTTCGTTGACGATGGGGAGGTTGGAACCGTCGCCCTCACCGGAAAGGGGGTTGTGGCTGTCCAATACTAATAAAAAAGGTTCGTCGTTTAGGCGGTCAACGAGATGCGTTTGAGTAAGAACCCAGGAGGAGGCGCTGTCGCATTTCATATAAGAAGCGCGTTCGGGGGGAGAGAAAGGGTCTACGGGCAAATAGGCACCGCCGGATTTTAAAATTCCAAGAAGGGCTACCATGAGCTCATTGGAACGTTCCATCATGATTCGAACGATGCTGCCGGGGCGTACGCCGTTGGTTCTTAATATGGAGGCGACACGGTTCGCCCTGCGGTTTAATTCGGTGTAGGTCATTTGGCGGTACTCGTCGACGACAGCCATTGCATCGGGCTTTTCCTCGACGACTTCTTCGAATAGGCGGTGAACCAACCGGGTGGGGGGGTATTGTTCAGCGGTGTCGTTAAATTTATATAGGACTGTTTGACGTTCTTCTTCGGGGATGATATCGATATCCCTGATCCGGGCGTGGGGGTTTTCCAACACGGAGGCAACAGCCTGGCGGATGTAACGAATGAAGCGGTTAATGGTTTCTTCTTTGAACAAGCGGGTGCAGTATTCGAACCTCATGGAGAGTTCGGAACCGGCTTCGTTGCCGTCGAGGCTCAAATCGAACTTGGAAATCCCGACATCGCAGGGATGAGGTTTAATGGCGAGACCTTCGAGTTGAATTTCGGGGACGTCGAAATTCTGGAGGGAGAACATGACATCGAAAAGGGGGTTCCGGCCCAGGTTTCTATCCAGGGACAGCTTTTCCAGTAGGGTTTCATAGGGGTATTCCTGGTTTTCGAAGGCGGCCAGGGTGTTTTCTTTGACTTCGTCCAAAAAAGAGAGAAAAAGCTTTTCGCTCTGGGGAGTATTTCTCACGGCCAGGGTATTGACAAACATGCCGATGACGGATTGAAGGTCCGCGTGCCTCCTGCCGGCAGTGACGGTTCCGAGGACGATAGGGTCCGAGCCGGGATCCTGGCGGCGGATTTTGAATAAAAATAAGTAAAATATAGCGAATAAAACAGTATAAAGCGTGGTGTTTTCACGGAGAGCCAATTCTTTGAGAGCAGCAGTGCGGTCGCTGTCTATGGTAAAATGAAGGGTGTTTCCTTCGAAACTCTGCATGGGAGGACGGGGGAAATCGGTTAAGATATCCAATACGGGGAGCTCACCTTCGAAAACGGAGAGCCAGTATTTCTCCTGTTTCGACAGGATATCAGCGTAGTGGGAGGTGTGCTGCCATACGGCATAATCGGTGTATTGGAGCTTGAGGGGCGAGAGTTTCTCGCCGGTGTAGAAGTGGGAAAAATCGCGGATCAACTGGGAAATAGACACACCGTCCGCGATAATATGATGCATATCCACGAAAAGGATATGGGCGTTTTCCTGGGTTTTCATCATGCCGACACGAAACAGCGGGGGCGTTTCCAGGTCGAAAGGAGCAATAAAATCGAACGTAATATTTGTCTCCGACGGCCAAAAACCCTTTCGAGAAAGGGTTTTTGGATTTCCCAAAGCTTTTGATTTTGAAATTTTTGATAAAGTTTTGGGGTGATGACTATTATTATGACTATTATTATAAGGGGAGATGTGGAAATCCACGCGGTCATGGATGTACTGGACTGGGCCGCTATCCGACATGCGAAAAGAAGTGCGCAAGCTGTGATGGCGATGGATCAACCGGCGGAAAGCCTCTTCCATTCGCTGGACGTCGAGGTCCCCTTCGATGAGGAACTGGAACGGGATGTTGTACCCGGTGCCGTGTTTATCGAGGTGATGGAGAAAGTACAAACGGCGCTGGCCCGCAGAGAGGGGATAAAATTCGGAATGTTCGGCAGGAGTAATGGGTTTGAAAGCAGTCTGCCGGGTTTTGGATATGAGATGACAAATGCCGCGAATGGTGGGGTTCTTTAAAACGGCAGTAATGGGGAGCTCGACGGAAAAGGTTTTGTGAATCTTGGCGATCAACTCCGCTGCTTTGAGGGAGTGGCCGCCGAGTTTGAAAAAATTATCCAGTACGCCGATGGCCTGGATATCTTTGCCCAGGACTTCGCCCCATACTGCGGTCATGGCCTGTTCGATTTCGTTTACCGGTAAGACACGGCTGCTGTCGTTGGAAACGGTAGGTTCCGGCAGGGCTTTGCGGTCCACTTTGCCGTTGGGGTTCAATGGCATTTTTTCTAATAATATAAAGTATGACGGGATCATATAATCGGGCAAACCTTCGGCCATGTAGTCCCGGAGTTCTTGCTCGTCGTAACGGGCTGCTTCCAGCAGTACAATATAAGCACAGAGGTATTTATCGCCGGCCTTGGGTTCTTTGACCATGACGAGGCATTCGTTAATAGAGGGATAAGCATTCAACCGGTTTTCGATCTCGCCGATTTCGATGCGAAACCCGCGAATTTTAACCTGGTGATCGATGCGTCCGAGAAATTCAAGGGTTCCATCCGGCAGCCATTTGGCGAGGTCGCCGGTGCGGTAAATCGAGCGTTGGGGTTCTCCCTCTTTGAAAGAACAGCGTTTAAAGGCCCGGTCGGTCATCTCTTTTTCGTTCACATAACCCATACCGACGCCTTCGCCGCCTACGGCCAATTCGCCGGGAACACCGATGGGCTGGAGCGCGAGGTGTTTATCGATGACCCACAGCTCGACATTGTAAACGGGTATTCCCAACGGGACTGCTTTCTCCAAATATTGGCGGGGGTTTTGAATGCGAAAATAGGTGGACACATCCGCACATTCGGTGGGACCGTAGGTGTTGACGATCTCGACTCCTTTGCCTTCGCTTTCCAACCAGTCCAGCATCATATTTATGGCAATGGGTTCTCCGCCGAGAAAAACTCTTTTTATGGAGGCCAAACGTTTCTCGCCGGTAGTCCGGTCATATTCGACGAGGCGGTAAAACATACTGGGGGTACAGTTGAGCCAGGTGGCGCGGTGGCTGAGGATTTCTCCGAGGATATACGGGGGATCGAAAATAGGAGAGCGGGAAAGATGCAGCGTGCCGGCGCTGCTCAAGGGACCGAAAATAATCTTCTGGGTGAGGTCGAAACTCAACGAAGTAATCAACAGGGTTCGATCGTTGGGGGTCATGTGGAATTCGACGGTAAACCAGTTCACGAGGTTCATGAAACCGCGGTGATAGACGCCGGCTCCTTTGGGTTTGCCGGTGGAACCGGAGGTGAAGATGATATAGATTAAGTCCGCGGGTCCGCTGATGGGAGTAAGATTTTCACCGGGTTTGGTTTCCAGCAGGTCCTGGATTTGGTCCAGGAACACGAATTCCTGGTTCGATTCCGCATCCTGGGGGGCTTTTTTCGTGGAAAACCGTCCCCTATCCCCCTGTAAAAGCTTTTGATTATACACTTTATTAAAAGTTTTGGGAGGTGTCGGAACCTTTTTACAAAAAGGTTCTGACAAAGCTAGTGGTGAACCGGGAGATTGGGGGAGAATGGATTTACTTTCAAAAATGCGGGAATGGGTTAATATGATAGGCGCGCCGGAAGATTCGAGCATGGAAATAATGCGGGCGTCGGGATACGCGGAGTCTATGGGAACATAACCGCCGCCGGCTTTCAAAACAGAGAGGACACTGATCACGGCATCCACGGAACGGTCGATCATGTACCCGACAACGGTCCCGGCTTTAACGCCTTTCTCCCGCAGGAAAAAGGCCAGGCGGTTGCACCTGAGGTTTAATTCGCGGTAAGTCAAAGAAACGGCGGAATCTTCACCGGAGCGGTTGCCATGCAGGGCGATTTTATCGGGGGTCTTTTCCACCTGCTCTTCGATAACCTGTATTACGGTTTTTTCGCGGGCATAGGGTACTTCCGAGCGGTTAAAGTCGATTAAAATCCGCATTTTTTCATCGTCGGGTATGATTTCAACCGAAGACAACAAACGGGTGGGGTCCTTTACAACGGCGGTGATCACCTGTTTGAAACACCGGGTGAAGCGGACGGCGGTCTCTTCTTTAAATAAACGGCTGCTGTATTCCCATTCGAAATCCAGCAGCTCGTTTTCATAACAATACAGCGTGACATCGAACTTGGAACCGCGTTTATCGATAATGCCTTGATTGATCTTCAAACCGGGAACAGTGATTTCCGGGATTCCCATATTTTGCAGGGCCAGCATGACATCGAAGAGGGGGTTGCGGTTCAATTCTTTGGCGGTGAGATTTTTTTCCACCAATTCATCGTATTGGAAGTCCTGGTTTTCGAAGACATCCAACGCGTTGTCTTTGACTTCGGTTAAGTAGTCGGAAAAGCGTTTTTCGCCGCGGGGGAAGTTTCGCAGCACCACGGTATTGATGAACAAACCGACGACGCGTTCGAGGTCGTAATGCAGGCGGCCGGCAATGGGACTCCCGACGACGATATTCTCCTGGCCGCACAACTTCGACAGGAAAACGGTAAAGATACTCAATAAAACCATGTAAAGGGTGGAGTCGTATTCCAGGGCGAGTTTGAGAAGGGCTTCTTTTTCCCCGGGCTGGGCGCTGAAGGTGATTAACCGGGCTTCGAAATACTGGGATTCGCTGCGGGGATAATCCAGCGGGATATTTAAAACTTCTTCGGGGTCTCCTTCATCGGCTTCCCGGCGTCGGTAATTTACCGCCGGGTTTTTCTTCTTCATACCGGCCCACTCCACGTAATCCCGGTAGAGTGTGTGAAGGGGGGGAAGTTGTTTCCCGACGTAAAGGTCCAGGCATTCCCGGATAATGATTTCAACGGAAACGCCGTCGGTAATAATATGGTGATGGTCTACCAACAGGATGTGTTTTTCTTTTTCTTCTTTGATCAATTCGATCCGCATGAGAGGTGCTTTCTCCAGGTCGAAGGGGCGGACGAAACCCGCGATATGCTTTTCGCGTTCTGCTTTGCGGGGGGATATGTCCAGCGTCGATAGGTCGGTTAAAGGAATAGAAAATCCGGCGGTTTCCAACACTTGCTGCGCGGGTACACCGTTCACAACCTTGAAAACGGTGCGGTAAGACTCATGGCGATGAATCAATGTTCGGAATATGGTTTCCAATTTTTCTTTGGATAAATCGCCTTCGATGTGTAGGTATAAAGGCATATTATAACTGATACTGGAAGGCTCCATGTGTTGGAATATAAAAAAGCGTTTCTGGATGGTGGATAAGGGGTAATACTCTTTATCTTCTGCGGGTTCCACGGAACCTTCGAACCGCCTTTCCCGCATTTGAAGGCATCGATGGAGCTCCCTGACGGTGGGGTTTTTAAACAGCTCGGCAATGGGGATTTTTATGTGAAAAATTTTCTCGATTCGTCCCATCAAGCGGGCCATTTTCAACGAATGGCCGCCGAGTTGAAAGAAATTATCGTCGATGCCGATTTTTCCTTCTTCGATCCCTAAAACCTCGGACCATATTTCCACCAAAGTACTTTCAACATCGTCCAGGTGGACGCCGTGATGGGTTTCAACGATTCCACGGGGGTCCGGCAGCGATTTGTAATCGATCTTTCCATTGGGAGAGAGGGGGAACTTCTCCAATTGTATAATAAAAGAAGGAACCATGTACCCGGGGAGGTGGCGGGAGAGGTATTTTTTTAACTCGTTGGCATCCGGGTGCTCATCCGAGGTATAATAGGCGCACAAATAACGGTCCGATGGTTCGCCGCCGTTACCATTGCCGTTTCCATTCCCGTGCCCATTCCCATTGCCGTTACCGTTTTTACTGCCGGATTCTCGCGCCATTACGGCTGCTTTCGTTATTTTGGGGTGTTTAGCGAGTTGGGCTTCGATCTCTCCCAATTCGATGCGAAAACCGCGGATTTTCACCTGGTGGTCCACGCGCCCGATGAATTCGATGTTCCCGCTTTCATCATTACTCCATTTCACCAGGTCCCCGGTTCGATAGATTCGAGGGGTTTGAGATGATTCCTGTTCAAACGGGGAGGAAATAAATTTCGCGGTGGTGCCGGGAATGTCGTTGATATAACCGAAGCCGACGCCTTCGCCGGCGATGTACAACTCGCCGGGCACACCGCAGGGTACAGGCTGAAGCGAAGCATCCAGCACATACAGGCGAACGTTGTAAACGGGTTTGCCGGTGGGAACCGATGCTTCCGTGTATCCCGCGGGATTTTCGACGCGGTAGGACGCACAAATGTCGGTACATTCGGTGGGGCCGTACGTATTGACAACCTCGGCTCGACAGAAGCCGGGATCGGTCCATCGTTTAAATATAGACATTGCAATGGGTTCGCCGCCTAAAAATACGTACCTGAGGGAGATTAATTTTTGAAAATCCTCGTCGGGGCAAAACTCGATGAGCCTGGATATCATGCTGGGGGTACAATTAATCCATGTAATGCGATATTGTTCGATCCATTGGACGATAACCCTGGGATCGAAATAATCCATGGGGGGCAAAACCAGCTTGCCGCCGGTCAGTAACGAAGCAAAAAGGTTTTTCTGGGTGAGGTCGAAACTTAACGAGGTAACGAGGAGGTTACTGTCGGAGGGTTCCAACCGGAACTCCATGACAAACCACTTCATCAAGTTGAAAAATCCGCGGTGAACGACGCCGGCGCCTTTGGGTTTGCCGGTGGAGCCGGAGGTATAAATAATGTAAGCGGGGTTTTCCATATCGATATGATGAACCGGGTTTTCGGGACTCTCGCGGTTTATGGCTTCTTTCGTCTCGGCTTCGTCCAGGACCAGGAGATTTCCTTCGAAAAAGTCTTCAACGCCGGGCATCAAAGCGGATTTCTCCGACAGCAGGATTTTAATGCCGGAATCTCCGGCTAACTGCCGGATGCGCTGGATGGGATACCGGGGGTCTATGGGAATATACGCGCCGCCGGCTTTCCATACGGCCAATAGGCCCTCGATCACGCGGGGACCGGGCGGTAACATGACCCCTACGGCCTGCCCATTCACGACTCCCCTACCCCGCAGGAAATGGGCCAGGCGGTTGACCCGCTCATTGAGAAGTTCATAACTAATTTCTTCGTCGCTGTCTATTAATGCGATATCGCTCCCTCTTTTCCCGGCTTCGTCTTCAAACCAACGGCAAACGGGTTTCATCTCGCCGGTATCCACTTGCGTGGAATTAAATTCCATCAAAACTTGCTCTTTTTCTTTTTCATCCAGCAATTGGAGGTGGCCCAGCGGTTTTAAACGATGATCCCCCACCTGGTCCAACAAATGGATGAAATGCCGGCACAAGCGGTTTACGGTGCTTTCTTTGAACAATCCCCCCGCGTATTGGATTTCGATTTCCAGTCCTTCGGGGTTTTCCATGGCGGTAAAACGCAAATCGAAGGTGGAGGCGTCGGCATGATACGGGTAGGGTTCGAATCGAAGACCCTCCAGCTTGATTTCGTTCCATTCGTAATTCTGTAAAAGAAACATGGTATCGAAAAGGGGGTTCCGGCTCGAATCGCGTTCGAACTTAACATGTTTCAACAGCTCTTCGAAGGGGTACTCGGAATGCTCGATGGCGTTCAAACCGGCGGTTTTGACTTCTTGTAAGAAATGGACAAACGGCTTATCGCGTTTGGGGAAATTTCGCGCGGCCAATGTGGTAATCAAAACACCCACGAGGTTTTCCAGGTCAGGGTGAGGTCTACCGTCGGTAACGGTTCCCACGACGATATCTTCCTGGCCGCTGTATTTCATCAACAAAATATCGGTGACGGCCAGCAGGATCATATATAAAGTGGTACCGGTTTGGCGCTCCAGGCTGCGAAGCTTTTGCCGGGTCTCTTGAGGCACAATATGAATGACTTTACTTCCTTTAAACCGCTCCTCTTCGAGTTTAACACGGGGGAAATCCGTGGGGAGATTCAATACGGGTATGTCGCCGGAAAAAAGTTCCAACCAGTACTTCTCGTGCTCCTTCATGGTTTCGGATAACAACCGGGAGTTCTGCCACTGCGAAAAATCCCTGTACCGGGTGCGGGGGGGAAGCAGGGTTTCTCCTCCCAATAAAGCCATGAATTCCCGGGCAAAAACACCCATGGAGGTTCCATCGCAGATAATGTGATGGGCGTCGAACATCAATACATGATGGCGGCTGTTTATTTTTAAGATACCGATCCGAAGCAATGGAACTTTCGATAAATCAAAGGGGCGAATGAAAAGGGTAATCGCTCCATTCACTGGATCCGGGCCGGGATTATCTCCACTCTTGCTTTCCGAGGCTTCCAAATCCAGGGTTTCCAGTTTGAATTCGACGTTTTCATGGATTTTTTGAACGGGGGTGTCTCCCACCATGATAAACGAGGTTCTCAAACCCTCATGACGGCGGATAATTTCACGGAAAGCGCGTTCCATTTCTTTCAAACGGTCTTCACCGAGTTCTCCTTCGATCCGCATAAAATAAGAGACATTGTAAGCGATACTGTCGGGGGCCATCTGCTGGAGCGCAACCATCCGCTGCTGGGCATGAGAGAGGGGGTAATACTCTTTTTCTTCCACCGGCTCTATGGCGTCGGTTAAATATTGTCTTCGACGACCAAAAACCCTTTCGTGAAAGGGTTTTTGGATTTCCCAAAGCTTTTGATTATGATATGTATTAGGTATGGGAGGATTATCGATATGATCGGAGTTAATCGGTAAAGCAGCGGTCAAACCTGGTGCAGTTTTCCCGCGGATGTAATCCGCCAACTGGCGAATGGTAGGAGTACGGAAAATCTCGTGGAGGGGAACTTTAACATTGAATTCTTGATTAATACGCCCCATTAACCGGGAAGCCCGCAGCGAATGACCGCCAAAATCGAAAAAATCGGTATCGATACTTATCGTAGACGGATCAACCCGGAATAATTCCCCCCACATCATGACCAGTTTTTCTTCCACTTCATCCCGCGGCGCAGCATAATTATTACCTGCGGATATTTCCTCGAAACCGCCGCGCTCGTGGTCCCAACGAGCCCGTTCATGTAACTTTCGGAGTATATCTTTGTTTTTTAATTCGAGACCGGCAGCAATTTCCCCCGGCTTTTTAATTATAGTACCCAGGAAATAGATCACTTCGTCCCCGATTTTCGCCATCATCTCTTCATCGAAACGCTGGGGGTCATATGAAAAATGAAACACCAACTCATCGACAACAGTGACCAACAGCGTCAAATCATAGCGGGTCACCCCGGAACCGGAAAAAGAGCGGATTTTAACGGATGATTCGTTTTGCAGTAATGCTTTGTCCAACGGGTAATTTTCGATGACCACCACGGAATCGAAAAGTGTGCCCTTGCGGTACTCTTCCAACCGGTCTTTCAACTCCGCAGGAAAAGCGGATTCATATTCGCCCCAGGTTCGAAGTTCGGATGTATTCCGGGACAAAAACTCCAACAGGGTTTCACCCTCCAGGGGTTTCGCACGAAACGGCAGGGTTTGGATAAACAAGCCCACCATATCTTCGATGCCTTCGATTTTAACACTTCGCCCGGAAACCGTGGTATCGAAAACCACATCGGGGGAAGAAAAATAGTGCCTGAGCAATAAACCCCACACGCTGTATAAAAGCGACGCCATTGAAATATTGTTTTGCTTTACAAACCGGTGGATCTCGCGGTTGAACTCCACACCGGGTTTCACGATGTACTGCGCCGTACTGCCGTTTTCTTTACCCGCTTGTTCTCTCTTTAAACCGCGGTTATGTTCGCCGATACCCTCCAGGCCTTCCAGGTATTCCCGCCAGAAAGTTTCATGCCCGTGTGTATCCCGTTTTTTTTGCAGTTCCAGGTATTGTTTATACTTTGTTTTTTGTTTAAGAACCGGCAGAACGGGTTTGCCCTCTTTTTTTTGTGTAACCGCCTGCTCATACGAGCTGAAAAATTCTTTAAGAATAATCCCGCTGCTCCACCCGTCGTATAAAATATGGTGATGGCTGATGATGATTTTATAATCGAGGTCTCCCCATTTGCACAGGGTGACGCGAAACGCGGATTTTGCAAGATCGAAACGCTTTTCACGCTCGTTTTGGACGATTTCTTCCAATACTACCAAAGGTTCCCGGTTTCCCGGCTTACCGGCTATGTCGCAGATATCATGGAAAACCACCGGGCTTTCATACTCTTTTAATATAACCTGGAAAGGGGTTTTCACCTCTTCCCACCGGAAAACCGTGCGGAGCATTTCGTTGGATTTAACGACGAAGTCCCAGGCAGTTCCGAACAGTTCAAGATCGATTTCCCCGGTTAAATCCAGGTACACATGCTCGATGTGCATTTCCCCGGCGGGGTTTTTCAAATAGTGAAACAGCATTCCTTCCTGCACCGGGGAGAGTGAAAGGACATCTTCGATACTTTTTTTGTCTAATTTAGTCATTTTATTCAATTCCCTAAATAAATTTTATATATCTTTAACTCGATTAAAAAATCAGTTAAATTTTAAAGTCATGTACAGCGATGCGATATCTCGCCAAACCCTTTATTTATGAGTATAATAAGGCCGATATGTTAATAGTGTTTCCCCGCATTTAAAGAAAAAACTATTCCATCGCTTAGTTTATCGGGGTGACAGTAATTTTTTTCGTTAAAAAAAACCGGTGCATTAAATGCCGGGGGTTGTAAAACCCTATTTTAATCTACTTTCCAACAGCCTGGCCCCAGTCGGTTCCACCCGGTCAGCCCGGTTGTGCCCTAAGCCGACATTAAAAACGACAGTTATTAAGATAGGCTTCCGCCGGTGTGCCTTTGCACATTACACATAAAAATTTGCGTAATTTTTTCAACTTTCGGATGGGTTATCATTGGTGACTAAACAACTAAATTTTTCCACATTTTTTATATTAGTCTATTCCATTTAAAGTTAAGATAGAATTTTACCAATTTGTGGCTAAAAGTCAATATATAAAATTTTTACCTTTAACTTTATTCAGCCGCAGTCGGGTTATGAGGGGTGTTTGTTTATTATGAAAAAAAGTTAAAGTTTCGGGCGAGAGAACTAAAAGTGCCCCTCCTCAGTAGTAACATACCTGGGATGCGATTTTTCAACAGTAACCGTGTTGTTTTACCCTCTTTTATCTTTTGACATCATTATTTCTTCTCCTGCAACCGGGATACCGCCACGTGCAATTCTTTCTCCAATATCCTGGAAATCCCGATAGGGACCTCCGCTACTTTGCGAATAAGCAGGAGCTCTTCACTGTCGAATTGGTGTTTTAAAATGATTTCATGGGTTTTAAAGTCCTTGACTTCGATATCCATTTTCAAATGCGCCGACCACCCACCAGGCCGGTCATACTCCTCCATAATATACACCATCCCACGAAACACCCAATCGGGGTTCCCCTGTGAAAGATCGGTAATCAAAGCCTTAAACCGGTTCCCCTTTAATAAATAATCCCTGACCGCATCCCCCAACATCCGGTTTGGCTTCTTAATCCAAAAATGATACGAATAATAATTAAGCTGAAACGGGGACTTCCGGTACACAATCCGGTAATCGTTATAAATATCGTCAACCTCAACGGCCTCAATCAAAATAGTCTTATCGATCTTGGGCACAGAAACCACATCCGACTCCTGGCCGGAAACGGGGATGTTGGGATTCAAATAAACCTGGTAATACTTCTTTCCGACAGACGTCATACAACCGGAAACAAAAATAATCCATAAAATTCCACAAAATATCCAACCGGACATCCCGACACGGGACAACATTAAACGTTTCATACTTTACTCCTTGGCTGCCGCTCGTTTTCGAATGAGGATTGTGGGGTTTTCATTCAGTTCGCGGGTAAACCGGGCAAGATTTTCTACGGATTCGCGCAGACTTGCCAACATTTTACTGATCTGGCCTTCCAGGTAAAAAAAGCGGTTTTCGATTTTCTTGATACCGGTATCGGCAGTATCCAATACCGTGTTCATTTTGCTCATGGTTTTACCGAGTTCGTCATCGGAGAATCGTTTAGAGATGGTTTTGATTAAGTTTTCACTTTCCCGCAGCAAGCGGTCGATCCTGCCGGAATCCGTGACCTGGTTCATATAGGCAGTGATTTTATTGAGGTTTTCGGACAAGACAACCATTTGAGCCATGATTTTATCGAGGTTTTCAATCGCAGAACCGAGGTTTTTTTCACGTTTTTGCAGGACATTGGAGATGACGTGGGTACTTTTTTCAAGGTTGTCGAAGAGCTGGGCGATGCGCTTGCGGCTTTCCGGGTTGAGGATTTCATTTACCGCCTGCACCACGGAATCGACGTTGAGAACAATATCCTCGGCTTTTTCTCCCATGCCTTTTTTGGGGAGGATTTCGCCCTTGGGCTCGACGTCGGGGGATTCGGCGCGGCCCCCGGATATCTCGACGAACCGAAGGCCGGTTATTCCCTGGTATTGCAGCGCAGCGCGCATATCTTGCTTCACAGTGAACCCCTTCTTAACCCGCACAAATATCAAGATGGAATTCAAATCATTGGGGTTGACTTCGAGCCGCTCGACATTCCCGATTTTAACGCCCTGGTACTTCACATCCGCACCTTCATTCACACCATTGACGGACATCCCTTTGAAATTAACGAAATATAACACGGCATCGGTACTTAATTTCGGGATAATAAACACCGCCAGGATTATCACCAGCAAAACCAATGAAGATGCCAAAAAAATGGTTAAACGAAATCGTTGCTCTTTGGTAATCATTGCTTCATCCTATTTTTTTAAGGAAAAAATCATCGATAAACGGATCGCTCATATTTTTCAAATCCCTGTAATCCCCGAAAAAGAGTAAGCGTCCGTCATTCAATACCAGGGCTTTATCCGCGATTTTTTCGATGGAACGGAGCTCGTGCGTCACCACGAGGAAAGTCATCCCGAAATACTCTTTCAACTTCAGCATCAATTCATCCAGACCATACGCGGTAATGGGGTCCAAACCGGCAGAAGGCTCATCGCAGAAAATAATTTCGGGGTCCAGAATCATGGCCCGCGCTAAAGCCGCCCGTTTTCGCATTCCCCCCGATAACTCCGACGGGAACTTTTTCGCATTGTCCCCCAAACCCACTTGCTTCAACCGGGAATGAACCATCTCTTTTTCGATTTGAACAGGGAGATGCTGGAAATGTATCTTAATGGGTAAGGCAATATTATCATACAGGTTCATGGAATTCAACAGCGCGCTGCCCTGGTACAACACTCCAATTCTTTTATAGAGAGATTTCAAACACTCCTCGGAGTAGTAGTTCACTTTTTCACCGAAAAAGAAAACATCCCCGGTCAACGGGGGGATCAAACCGATCAAAGTCTTTAAAATAGTGGTTTTCCCACATCCGCTTTTGCCCAGTATAACAGTGACCCGGCGGGATTCGACGGCGAAACTCAGGCCTTCCAGGACCTTTTCGTCCTCGTAGCCGACATCGACTTGTTGTACCTTTATAATTTCACGGGTTTCCATATTTTTTCTTCAATGCAGATGCTTTCGTCGTTTAATAAAGCAAAAACGCAAATATACAGTCGAAAACGATAATCGACGAAATGGACAGCACGACGGATTCGGTTGTGGCAATCCCGACGCCGGCGGCTCCCTGTTTCACGGAGAAACCTTTATAACCGCTGCATACGACCACCAGCCACCCAAACACCACGGTTTTCATCATGCCGATGAAAAAATCGCCAATCTTCACCACGTTAAACATTTCATTAAAAAACACCTTGGGGAGAATCCCGGATAAAACCTGCGCCACCATGACGCCGGCCAGGATCCCGACAAAGTCCGCGATACAGACCAACAGCGGGACCGCCAGGGTTATACCGATCAACCGGGGCACCATTAAAAACTTCTCGGGTATGATGCCCATGGTTTTTAACGCGTCGGTCTCTTCCATGACTTTCATGGACGAAATTTCCGCGGTAATGGACGCACCGATTTTACCGGCCAGGATGATCCCGGTCATCAACGGGACCAACTCCCGGATCATGCCGAAACCCACGAGGTCCGCGAGGTAGATATCCGCCCCGAAGTTCTTCAACTGCTCCAGCGACGTCACTGAAATGGTCAAACCCACCAGGAACGATATCAAACTCACAATGGGGAACGATTTGTAGCCCATGAAAAAGAGCTGGTTCATGATTTCACCGGGGTAAACGCCCCGCCGGCTGCCGAGATATTGCAGGGTATAGTAAATCTCATCCGCGAACAACACCAAGAAGGTCTTCCACTGGTCTTTGACTCCTGCGATATGGTCAGTAATAGACCGGATGCGGCGTTTTATCATTCCCTTCCGTTTGACCGCTTTATCTAATTCTTGTACCGCTAAAGGGAACATCGAAAGCAGGTTTTGAAACCCCGGCGAAATATTTTTAAAGGAAACATCTTTGTGACGGCGTTTGAGGTAATTAAATAAAGCTATGGCAGAGGAATCGATGTTTTTCACGCTCTTGAAATCGATAATGAGCGTCGATTTTTGATCCAGCTTTTTTATTTCCAGGAAAATCGCAGATATATTTTCAATGGACAGCGACTCCGGCAGTACAAACAGTTTTGTCTTTTCCTCCGACATAGATAATATTTAACACATTCGCAGCAGAAAATCAAATAAAAATTTGCCCCTTTCTTTATTTTGTAATATAATTCAATTTCAAATTTATAATAACGAGCCACTATGGAAGACGAAAACAAACAAAAATTTCTTAATAATATCCACGTTGTGCTGGTAGAACCGAAAAACCCGGGCAATATCGGGGCGTCTGTGCGTGCTATGAAAAATATGGGGATTAACCACCTTCGCCTGGTAAACCCGGTCGATTACCGCGATGACGACGAACAAAAGAAAATGGGATACAGGGCCCAGGATATCGTAGAAAAAAGCAAAGTTTATCCTTCACTCCGGGAAGCCCTCGGCGATATCCACGTGAGTTTCCTGGCTACCCGCAAGGCGGGCAAATGGAAACGAGATTTCTTATACCCGGAAGACGCTGCGGCCCTGATGGCCCAACACGCCCATAAAGAAAAAATCGCAGTGATATTCGGGCGGGAAGACTCCGGCGTGACGATAGACGAAAGCCAATTGGCCAACTATTTCATCCACATTCCCATGGCCGTCGGTTACCCCTCCCTCAACCTCTCCCAGGCTGTTTTAGTGGTACTCTATGAAGTTTTCAAACTGATGGGCACCAAACCGCCTCTCCATTTTCCCAAAAACGCCCCCCAAAAAGAGTTCAAACGCTTGTACGATAATATATGGAGTTTAAACAAAGCCCTTTTGATCCGCGAGCCGGAAAAAGGATTATTCCACCGGTCGTTGAAACGCGCTTTAAACAGGGCCCATTGGACCAACGCAGACCTGGCTGTTTTCGACCGGTTTTGCAAACAGGTCCGGTGGTTTATTGCCAATAAAACCAAGGACGATTTTAAAGATGAATACGCCGAGGAGGAACTGTGAAATTCTATAATACTTTAACCAACACCATCGAAACTTTCCAGGAGATCGAAAAAGGAACCATCGGGCTATATACCTGCGGCCCTACGGTTTATGATTACCCTCATATCGGGAATTTCCGGTCCTATGCCTTTGAAGACCTGGTCAAACGGTATCTTATTTACCGGGGATATAAAGTCAAACACGTGATGAACATCACCGACATCGACGATAAAACGATCCGCAAATCCAACCAAATGGGGATCACATTAAACGAAGTGACCGCCATATATATTAAAGCCTTCATGGAAGACGTGGAAGCGCTCAATATAGTCAAAGCCGATATTTACCCGCGCGCCACGGAACATATCCCGGAAATGCTGGATATCATCGATAAACTCTACGAAAAAGGTTACGCCTACTCGAGGGATAACTCGGTGTACTTCAGCATTCAAAAATTCCCGGGCTACGGCAAACTGGCCAACATCTCCCAGGAGAACCTCAAAACCGGCGTCAGCGTGGATGCCGATGAATACGAAAAAGAAAACGTGCAGGATTTCGTTCTCTGGAAAGCCAAAAAAGAAGGGGAACCGTTTTGGACTTCGGGAAAATACGGCGACGGACGGCCGGGCTGGCACATCGAATGCTCGGCCATGAGTTCCAAATACCTGGGTAACCATTTCGATATCCACATGGGCGGCGTCGATAATATCTTCCCCCACCATGAAAACGAAATCGCCCAATCGGAGTGCGCTTCCGGCGAAAAATTCGTCAACTACTGGCTCCACTGCCAACACCTCATCGTAGATAATCAAAAAATGTCCAAATCCCTGGGCAATTTCTATACGGTTCGCGACATCCTGGCCAAAGGTTACAGCCCGATGGAAATCCGCTACCTCCTGATTTCCACTCACTACCGGAAAATGCTTAATTTTACTTTCGACAGCTTAGTACAAGCCCGCCAAACTCTAAAACGAATCGATGATTTTATCTTCTCCCTGGAAGGTTTAACTCCCGTCGACGGCGAAACCCCCTCCATAACCCAATTGATCCTGGAGAGCGAAACGAAATTCCAGGCGGAAATGGATGATGATTTCAATATCTCCGGCGCTTTAGGCGATTTTTTCGATTTTATCTACAAAGTCAACCTGGCCCTGAAAGATTTAAAAACCGGGGACGTCGCGAATATTATGAATTTCGTCGACCGCATCGATTCGGTTTTGGGCGTAATAAAAAAGAAAGAAGAAAAAATGCTGGACGCTGAAATCGAAGAGAAGATCAATCAACGCCAACAAGCACGAAAAGAGAAGAATTTTAAATTGGCCGACGCTATCCGGGACGAATTGAAAGCAAAAGGCATTATCCTGATCGACACCCCCGCCGGTGTCCGCTGGAAATACGAACATTGATAATCGATAATTGTTAATCGATAATCGGTAATTGTTAATTGTTAATCCTGTAAAGACGCCAGCGTATTAGAGACGCAAAATCTTGCGTCTCTACATGGCCAATGTGAAACCTGACATCTTTTTAATTCGTGCAATTCATAGGCCATTTTTTTGAATTTTTGAAAGAATAATACAATGGAAAAAATCGGCATTTATATCCATATTCCTTTTTGCAAGCGTAAATGTTTCTATTGCCATTTCGTCAAATACCCGTATGACACCGAATTAGTAGAAAAATATATCCACACGCTCTGCAAAGAGATTCCCCTTCGTGCTAAACCCCATTATACCGTGGATACGGTTTACATCGGGGGGGGGTCGCCTTCTTTATTAAATGAAACCCATCTTTCCGCCATCATGGAATCCCTCCAGGGCCATTTTAAAATCCAGGAAACCCGGGATTTGGAGTGTACCGTTGAAGTGAACCCGGAAGACGTTACGATTTCAAAACTGGAATTCTACAGGAAACTGGGAGTAAACCGGCTCAGTATCGGGACCCAATCGTTTATGCCCGAAGACCTGGAGTATTTGAAGCGTCCTCATACGGTTCGCCAATCGAAAGAAGCGGTTGAAATGGCTTTAAATGCCGGTTTTTCCAATATAAGCATCGATTTTATCACCGGTTTGCCCACCCAGACGAAAAAATCGCTGCGGGAGAATTTTTCGTTTCTCCGGGGTTTCGATATTCCCCATGTATCGGCGTATATTCTTGAAGAGGTTGAAGAAGGGGAAGAGAAAGACCTGAGGGATAACCGGTTATATTTTTTAACACGGTCGATCCTCCGGGAATATGGGTATTGTCAGTATGAAGTGTCCAATTTTAGTAAACCGGGTTTCTTTTCCCGGCATAATATGAAGTACTGGCGCAATGAACTTTATATCGGTGTGGGTTTATCGGCTTCCGGGTTTGAGAATGACATGGATTACAAGAATGCCGCTGTATTTGCCGAATATTTTGAAAAGATTGAACGCGGGATTTTGCCTCATGCGGAGGAGAATGGCGTTAATAAAAATTTGCGGCAAATAGTGGTGGGGCTGCGGTTGATAGAAGGGATACCCGCGCATTGTTTTGATTCGTATGCCCAAGAAGTGGAATTTTTGCTGGCGAATAAAGTGTTGATTCGTAAAGGAGAGAATATCGGTTTGAATCCCCGGAAATTGCTGTTGTTGAATGAGGTATTGACGTATTTTTGATTGTTTAGTAGAGACGCAATATCTTGCGTCTCTATCAATCTAATATGCCGTTAATTTTTCCCGCACAAATCGATCGAGGATATCATGGTTTTCTTTGCGGAAAGCAATGATGACCACTGAAAAGTATTTTTCACTGGAACTGGTTAAACCAAAAGCATGCGAGTACCGGTTCCCGAAACGCAGCGTAATTTCATACCCGTCCAGCCCGTTAAAATTGGCGAGAGTGGAACCCAAAATCGAGTAATTGGGGAAATCCGGGTCTTTGTTCATTTCGATATCGCTGAGTCTCAATTTCATATATTTATCGGCGTCCCAGGTTGCCGGGAGCGGAGATACGGTAATTTTCAAATACGCGGTATTTTCATAGTAAAAGGATGTTTCGTTTCTATCTTCGATCGCTTTGGTAGTTAATTTGTACCCGGAAGGCACGGAGATGGAGAAAGCGCCGTTGGTATCTTGATAAGACTCGGTAACATCGGTTGAGAGCAGCGGGACATTGCTTTGATTCCCTTCGCCCTCGGTTGGAACACCCGTGGAGGGAGAAGAGGTTTCTTTTGCCGGGGAAGAAGCGGCGGGTTTTGGGGCTATTTGGGTGTTTTTTTTGGTAGTCGATTTGAGAATATAGATGGAAGCTGCGATCGCTGCCCCGATGATAATAACCAGGAGGAATAAAGGGATTTTAGGTCTTTCTTTTTTTCGATATGTAAAGGGGCGATCCGAAGGGTGTGCTGCAGGAGGAGGCGGTGTTTCGCCGCCGTCGATAAAAATCGTTTTAACCTCGTCTTCACCGGGTTCTTCGGTTATGCCCGGTTCATCTCCAGGTATTTCGGGAATGTCCGGTCCCGGTTCAAGTTCTTCTTCCGGTTCCGGTTCATATTGAATTTTAGGTGACGATCCGGGTTGTCCCGAGAGATCGTCTTGGTCGTCTATTATTACTTCCGGTTTGAGTTTCCTGTGGGTTTCGAGTGTGATAGTGGGAGTATTAATATCTCCCGGTGGTGGGGGAGGGGGGGGAGGAGTGGGAGGAGTGGGAGATACTGTTTGTACCGGTTTTTCATGAGGCACTTGCGGTTCCATTGTGATTATTTCACTTAGGGCGCCGGCTTTTTCCAGTTCCAGCATGTATTTTTGTGCGGCATCCAGGGCAATGTTTTCTTTAAGAACGAAGATTTTTCCCGAGAATAGGGCATTTATTTGATTTAAGCCGGTTTTGTATAAATGGGCGAGGTTTTGTTTAACGGTGTCCGGGTCGAGCCCGGGAATGATTTCCCCTTTAAAAATAACTTTGTATCTATGTTCTTCCATGGTTTTCTCCACTCCTTCCCTTTAGACGTGGTTTGCAAAGTAAAACGGAAAAGTACATTTTAATAAACACAAAAATATTATAAACCAAAATTTTTTTTATATCAACCCTTAAGTTAAATCTTTACTGTAAAAGAAATCCCGTGCCTGGAGGTCAAAAACGTCTGGTTTTTAAGGTGGTTCAAATCCGGGCGGACTTCGATGGCAGAGAGGAAGGAGTGGAAAGCCAGGTCCGGGGTATTGTTGTTTTCGGAGAGGTGGGACAAAAAGACATATTCCAGTTTATCGGAAGCACAACTGCTGACCAGTTCGCCGGCCATGATATTGGAGAGGTGGCCCTTTTTCCCAGCCACCCGTTTTTTGAGCATCGGGGGATAGATACCGTTCCACAACATATCTTCGTCGTAGTTGGATTCGAGGAAAACCAGGTCCGCATCTTTCACCGCGTTTTTGATGTGGGAGCAGGCATAGCCCACATCGGTAATGACGCAGATTTTTTTTTCCTGGAAGTGGAAACAAAAAAAAATGGGGTCCGCGGCGTCATGGCTTTTGGGGAAGGAATGGACTTCCGTATCGCCGATCCTGACGGAATCCGTGTTTTTTATAAAACGAAGAAGCTGTTTGTCGAGGTCGAGATGGGAAAACTTGAAGGTTTTTTCCGTTATATAGACTGGAATCGGATATTTTTTAACCAGGACATCGAGACCCTGGATGTGGTCGATGTGTTCATGGGTAATAAAAATGGCTTTGATCTGGTCGATATGGCTTTGAACCTCTTCCAATCTCGCACAAATTTGTTTGCAACTGATCCCTGCATCCACCAGGAAACCGTCTTCACCGGTTTTAATAAAGAAAGCATTCCCGTTAGATCCGCTGGATAGGCTGCATACTTCGATGATTTTTTCTTCTTGGAACTGCGAAAATAACGTTCTCATGGATACACCGCTGAAATCAGGGGGATTTTTTCTCCCATTCCAGGTGGAAAGTATATCATAGTTTTTTATGTGTTGCAAAAAAGAGTTGAATTTTCCTTCGAAATGTGGGATATTAACACTTTGAAAATCCCGTTCTCCCGCGTAGTGGGTTTTAGGAGTAACAAAATGGACAAAGTAGACATCGAAACATCGTTAAAAGCTTACCGCCTGGTAAACCCCGGTTTAGTTTTCCTGGTCACTGTCGGCGATGGTGAAAAGGATAATGTTTTTGCGTGTGCGTGGAATTTGCCGGTGAGGAAAGAGCCGGGGATGGTGGGAATACTGACGGATAAAGGCCATTATTCCTATTCGTTATTGACCCGGACGTGGGAATTTGGGATTAATATCCCGGGTGCGTCTTTAAAGGATGCCGTGTATGGGTGTGGGTCTACCAGTGGGCGGGATGTAGATAAATTCTCACGGTTTGGTTTAACGCGGTGGAAAGCCCGGATGATTGCCCCTCCATTAATAAAAGAAGCTGTCGCCCACATCGAGTGCCGGGTGTGCCAGGTGGTGGATATGGGTGATACGGTTATTTTATTGGCCCACATCCTGGCCGCTTCCGTTGATCCTCTCCATTTTAAAAACAGTGAATGGGTCTTCGATAATGGGTTGGAATTGCTTCATCATATCGGGGGAAATAAATTTGCCGTGAGTTCCGGTGTTGTTTGTGCCCGGGAAACATAAAACTCACATGCGAGGTCGCTTATGATTACCGCTTTAAAAATAATTTTCATCCCGATGGCCCATTACATGATCGGCATTATGGCTGTCGGCACCGCGCTTTTGATCCTGGTTCGGGGGAAGTTGAATTTAAAAAATGAGGACCCTGTCGGCAGGATTTTGCTTTCCGCTGCATTGGGTCTTGTATATAACACCCTGCAATTTAGCGTTATCGTTGTTGCACACCATTACCGGCTTTTGTCCCAGCCTGTAATGGTCATGATCAAATATGGTTTTGACCTGCTGTTTTTAACCGCGGTTTTTATTAAATATAGAAAAGAGTATGGAGAGGAGCTGCGCGATTACATCGATGCCTGTTTGAAGCGCGAGAACCTACCCATCCTCGTGCTTTCCATCGGGGCAGGTTTAATAGCCATTTTGAATTACCCCCATGTTTTCGATTCCGGCCAGTTGATGCAGACCAATTTGATGGTAACCGAGGGGTGGGATTTTTTGAAAACAAACCGGTTCGGGATCGGTTTTTCGGCGCTCGGTTATTTCCCCACGGTTCTTTTTAACGACCTCCCGTTATGCAGTATTTTTCCCGGTTTTAAACTATTCCTGCTGGGTTTAACCGGTTTAATGGTCATATATGGGATCGACCGGTTGGATGTGACGTATCGTGGAAGTTCGAAAGTCCTCTATTTTTTTATCGTAATGGGTAGTATATTCGGTCTCTATGGGGCCGTCGAGTTGGGCAAAGACAGCATATGGGCCCTCCT
>Ga0209593_10000205_pt1 | contig 30651 bp, 31 predicted proteins | sample PPLLaktember2015_3_FD_187260 | JGI IMG/M metagenome (GOLD analysis project Ga0209593, IMG submission 187260) | Freshwater sediment microbial communities from Prairie Pothole Lake near Jamestown, North Dakota, USA - PPLs Lake P7 Core (6) Depth... | ecosystem: Environmental > Aquatic > Freshwater...
TCGGCCCGACAAGCTAAGTTACATATACAAATCCACGCACTTTTTTATTGAGAAATAATTCATCCAATAATAAAAAAATTGAGATTTTAGGTCTGCCTGTAATACCAAATAATAATAAATGTGTCTATAAATACGGTTTAGATATTATGAGAGAGAATAATATTCCGGATACGTTAAAAGAAGCTATTATCAGCTATTTTTCTGGTGATCTGAATCAACAGCAAGCTGATGAGCTTGTAAATTGGTTGTCTCAAAGTGCCACTAATGCAAATTATATTAAAGAAGTTAGGGAGATCTGGCACGCCTCTGCAATCCTGGATGAAGGTAAGTTCAATTCTGAATTGGGTTTAAAGAGGACCCGAATGAAAATAAGGGAAAGAAATTTCCGGCAGGTTAAACACAGGGTAATTGCAATTCGGGTATCGTTGCTCTTTAAAATTGCAGCAGCAGTATTTATTATCATTTTGCTTGGAATCGGGACAACTGTTATACATAAAAAACAGAAACCCATAATGCTGTCAGACAATTATTTTGAGGCTGAGGCTCCGAAGGGATCAAAATCATTGATAACCTTGCCCGAAGGAACAAAAGTATGGTTAAATGCCGGAACAACTCTGAGGTATAAAAATAGTTTCGGCATGAGCAACAGAGATGTTTTCCTGGATGGAGAAGCCTTTTTTTCGGTGACAAAAAACAATGAAATTCCCTTTAAAGTAAATACTTCCGAGCTTGCCATAACAGCACTTGGAACTTCGTTCAATGTAAAATCATATGGAGATGAAAATCAAATCGAAACCACATTGGAGGAAGGCAGTTTGAGAATAGAGACACTTAAGTCAAACAAATATTCGAAAAGGGTGGGTACGATTTACCTGAAGCAAAATCAAAACCTTATTTATCAAAAGCAATCAAAAACTGTAACAGTTTCTCAACATAAAAACCAGGAAAATTCAAAGGTTATCCCCTTATCCGGGGTCTCCAAAAATATACCTGTCAAAGTCACAACAGTCACAGATACACGGCTTTATACTTCATGGAAGGACAAACAATGGGTTTTCAAGAATGAGAAATTAAGTAATCTTGCTCCAAAATTAGAGAGGCGCTATGACATAAATATCATTTTTAAGGACAGCTCATTACTAAGTTATGCTTTCAGCGGAACGCTCAAGGATGAATCAATAGAACAGGTACTCGCTGCAATCCGGTTTACAGCACCCATTAGATTTGAAGTGAATTACAAGGTAGTTACCCTGTATATCGATAATCAATTGGAAGAAAGATATTTTAATCTCCTTAAACCTTAACCAAATCGCATCGAAATGTTAATTAACCATTAACCTAAACGAAAATATCGAATTTATTACAGAATAAAAAAGTCACGCTTGTCCTTGGGGGAAGAGCGTGACAATTAAAAAAGATTTTCAAAACTGCCGGTTGGTTAAGGCTCCTTCAGGCAGAATTATTAACCTTTTAACACTACAAAACTATGAAAATTCCTGAAAACTTTCAAGTCTGGAGAAAATTTCCCCATTCTAAAAAACTACTTCTAATTATGAAATTTTCGGTGATATTATTCTTGATTGGAATAATGCAGGTTTCAGCCTCCATTTATTCCCAGAATAGGAATGTCTCCTTTTCTATGGAGGATATAAGCGTAAAGGAAGTGCTTGATGAGATTGAAAAAATCTCCGATTATCGCTTCTTTTATAATAATAACCTCATTGATTTGAACCGGACTGTTACTGTTGTGGCAGACAGTAATAATGTGCATGAAATCCTGAATGATCTTTTTGCAAATTCAGAAGTTACATACAGGACCCTGGAGAATAACTTAATCGTCATTACACCAAAGTCAATTTTGCAGCAAAAAAAGGTTACCGGCACAGTAACCAATGCTGGAACTGGTGAACCATTACAAGGAGTCAACATTTTGGTTGAAGGTTCTTTAAAGGGTGTTATATCCGATGCAAATGGAAAATATTCCATTGATTTGGAAAATCAGAATGCCATGCTGGTTTTTTCATACGTGGGATTTCTGACGGAAAAGGTCACTGTATCAGACAGGAGCATTATTGATGTGAAGCTTTCTGAGGATATTCTGAGCCTTGGTGAGGTCGTAGTTGTTGGCTATGGTACCCAAAAGAGAAAGGAATTAACAAGCGCCGTATCCAGTGTAAGAAAGGATGATTTTAACAAGGGTCCGATTGCGAATTCCCCGTTGCAGTTAATTCAAGGAAGAGTTCCAGGTTTAGGAATTTCAAGAGCCAATGGAGGTGATCCGAATGCAGAAATTCAAATGCAGATAAGGGGCGTATCTACAGTAAGGGGCAACTTATCTCCGCTGGTTGTCATTGATGGAGTGCCCGGGGGAAATCTTAATACGGTTGCAGCCGAGGATATCGAGTCAATAGATGTTCTTAGAGATGGTTCCGCCTCCGCTATATATGGGACAAGAGGAAGCAACGGTGTAGTAATTGTAACTACTAGAAGAGGGAAAATCGGAGCACCGGCCGTAGAATACTCGGGATATCTGTATTATGAAAAGTATAATAACAAAGTAGAAGTTTTAAACGCGGAAGAGTGGCGAAATTTAAAAACTGAGTTTGCAAATTCCAGCAACAGTATTCTGAGGAACAAGGCAGAATCAATGATCGATTATGGTGGTAACACAGATTGGTTTAAGGCCATTAGCCAAAACAAATTAAGTCAGGTCCACAATCTTTCAATATCAGGTGCCAATCAAAAGACTAATTATTATGCGGCACTCAATTTCCGTGATAATAAAGGCTTAATAAAGAGGTCTTTTAACAATATCATGAATTACCGTCTTACTTTAAGTCATTCTATTTTAGATGATAAATTGGTTATCGATTTTAATATCAGCAATACTTTCAGAAAATCCAGGCCTTCAAATTATGGTGCTTATACTTCAGCCATGCTTGCCAATCCTACATTTCCCATTTATAATCCGGATGGCACATTCCACGAAGAGGTTGATATTGGTGGTAGTAACCTGGTAGCCAGTATTTATGAATATGAAAATGATCAGCAAAGAAGCGAGAATCTGATAATAACCAAGGCGACACTTAATGCAACGAAGGCACTGAAAGTATCAATTCTGGGTGGATTCCAACGCTATAATGATATTGTGGGTACTTACAGCTACCGTTATACTTCCCTAGGAACCGTAATGCCCGGCCGTACCGGATCTGCAGGCCGCACTACCCAACAATCCATTGATCGCACCCTGGAAACCACCATTACCTATGATAAGCTTATTGGCGATTCACATCGTATGAATATAGTAGGGGGATACAGTTACCAGGATTTTGAATACGAGGGATTTGGTGCAAGTAACCGTGATTTCATATCTGATGCATTCACATATAATAATCTTAATGCCGGGAAAGCTCTGGCTGACGGGACATATTTGGCAAATGACGTATGGAGCACCAAAAGGTCCAGTAAATTAATTGCATTTTTTGCAAGGGCCATTTATAGTTACAAAGACAAATACATGTTTACTGCCGGTCTCAGACGGGAAGGATCTTCGAAATTTGGCAACGACAATAAGTGGGGATTTTTCCCGGCAGTCACAGGTGGCTGGAGAATAAGTGAGGAAAGCTTTCTAAGTAATAACCCGGTTATTAGTGATCTGAAGTTTCGGGTTGGTTATGGGATTACAGGTAACCAGGGCGTTGAAGAGTATATATCACTCGAGAGATTGTCCGGGGGTGGAATAATGCTGTATGAAGGCAAGTGGATCGATGGTTACAGACCAAGCAGCAACCCCAACCCTAATCTCAGATGGGAAAAGAAATCGGAAACGAATATTGGTGTTGATTTGGGTATGTTTGATAACCGGTTGATTCTTAATCTTGATCTTTATGACCGGAGAACAACTGATCTGCTGTATCAATATACTGTCCCCGTTCCGCCGAATTTATATAACACAATCTGGACAAATGTCGGTGAAATCAGCAATAAGGGCATCGAAGTGGATATTCACCTGGTACCCTTCCATAAAAACAATTTTAAATGGAATTCTGATTTTAATATTTCTTATAACCGGAACAAGTTAATTTCATTATCCAATGACTTTTATAAAACAAAGTTTCAGGATCTTGAAGACCTGGGTGCTCCGGGACTGGGTAATGTAAATGCCTACAGGCTGGAAGAGGGACAGCCTATTGGTAATATGTACGGATATGGTTTTGCAGGCTTTACTGCCGATGGAGGATGGCTTTTCTGGGATAGCAATAATGAAAATAAAGTCACAGCAAGCGAAGCTCAGTATTCGGATAAGCGTGTAATCGGCAATGGATTGCCAAAATACTGGATTGGATTTACCAATAATTTTATATTCAGGAATTTTGATGCAACAGTCGTTATCAGGGGAGCATTTGGTTTCGACATATTGAATGTGAAAAGGCTATTTTATGAAAACAGGAAATTGATTCCATCAAATATCCTGAAATCCGGACTAAGCAGTCCGGTAATTGATGATCCGCAATTCTCGGATTATTATGTTGAAAAGGGAGATTATTTAAAACTTGATTATGTAACGGTAGGGTATACTATTCCCTTAAAAATAAAGTATATAAGCAATGCCCGGATTTATTTTGCCACAAATAACCTTTTAATTCTTACAGGATATAAGGGACAGGATCCGGAACTTGAGATCAACGGGCTTACACCGGGATTTGACAGAAAGGAAAATTCGGGAAGAGATAATCTGATTGATTATCCAAGCACCAGAACCTTCTCCCTGGGTTGCAGCATTAAGTTCTAAACATCAAAATCTTAAAGAAATGAATAAGTATAGGATAATAAATATGTTGTGTACTGTGAATTTTTTCATCCTTATCTCCTGCACCAACCTGGATGAGACAGTATACAGCGAGGTACTGAAAGACAATTTCTACCAAAATGAAACTGAGATCATTTCCGCATTGGCTCCAGCTTATGCCGGTTTACGGCAGATTACCGGGAATATGTGGGAAGCATTGTCATACTGCACAGACGAAGCGCTTATACCTACACGGGGAAAGGACTGGTACGATGGCGGGGTTTACCTGAGAATGCATGAACACAACTGGCAGGCCGAACTGGGCTACTTCAGCGGTATTTGGGGTTATGGATTCGGACGTGTAAACAATGCAAATCAACTTCTCTTTCAGTTGGGTCAGGTTGAAGATAAAATGGATCCGACCCTTTACTCAAAGTTTGTGGCCGAGCTGAAAATAATCCGTGCATTCGGCTACTATAATTTACTTGATAATTTTGGAAATGTTCCGATTGTTGAGAAATTTGATGTACCACAGGGATTCCTGCCTTCAAATAATCAGGACTTTGCCACCGGAAGAAATGAAGTTTTCAATTTTACTGAAAAGGATCTTGTTGAAAATATCGATTTTTTATCCGGAGAGAAAAATCAAAGCACTTATGGTCGCTTCAACAAATATGCTGCATTTGCTCTGATGGCAAAATTATATATCAACGCTGAGGAATGGACAGGAACACCAAGATGGGATGAATGTATTGCAGCCTGTGACTCCATTATACAATCCGGAAAATATCAACTTGAAACCGATTATTTTGCGAACTTTCTGGGGAAAAATGAAAATTCTACAGAAAATATCTTTGTTATACCGTTTAGCGAGACAAGAATGGACTGGGCATTAATTTGGTATTGGACAAGTCTTCATCCTTCATTGGTGAAAAAATACAACACTACGTATGGCCCCTGGAATGGAATGTGTGCGCTGCCATCACATTACAATTCCTTTGACAGCCAGGATAAAAGAAGAAATGGCTGGTTAACGGGGTTACAGTATTCATCAACAGGTGAAGTGCTTAAATGTGTATTTGAAAGCCAACCCAACCCATTGAATTTAACAGCGGATTTTATAAATATCTATAATCCTTCTGACCCTGCTGTGTATGATCATACCAACGCATTGGAATATCATGGGGCCAGATTCGTTAAATATGAAATTACCCGGTATCCTTCATGGTGTATGGAAAATGATGTTGTCATTTACCGGCTTGCAGATATCCTTCTACTAAAAGCGGAAGCATTAATGCGTAAAAGCGGGGGTGTGGCAAATCAGGAGGCAGTAGATCTGGTCAACCAGGTAAGGAGCAGAGCATTTGATGACGCAGTATCTCAGGAATATAACACCAGTACCCTTACACTGGATGCATTGCTACAGGAAAGAGGCTGGGAATTATACTTTGAATGCGTAAGGAGAAATGATCTGGTAAGATATGGGAAATTTGTCCGGGGGACATGGGAATTCTTTGATAGATCTTCTGAACAGGATTTTAGAAATGTCTTTCCCTTGCCCCAGGATCAAATTAATTCCAATCCAAATCTTGTTCAAAATCCCGGGTATTAACATTCTACAGATTTTTATAAATCAGACAAAACTTACCATAGCGCCGTACTGACGGCGCTGTGGTAGCTAGAAATATTTTCTTAATAAGTCATTTTGATTGCTTATGAAAACTTTCCTGTTCAAAGGAATTCCTGTTGTATTGCTTACTTTAATTCTTCGCTCCGGCAACTTTATTACAGCGCAAAATGTCAGTCTGATGCCCGGCAGCGTTTTCCGCGAATATTCATATAAAAAAATGTTCAGCCCGTTCAAGGGCGAATTTGACTATTATGATTCCATACAGGTTTCACTGAATATCAGTGACCTGAAGGATGCCATGTACGCTGAAATCGCACTGAATTTCTGGGGCGGTCATATCGGTACCAGTGACCAGACTTTTAAGGTCAACGGAAGTGAAAAAATTAATTTTCCTCAGCCCCGAACACCTGGCAACCCTTATTGTTACTGCCGCTGTGTGCATGGAAATCCTCCGGTTAAGATACCTGTTGCCCGGTTAAAAGCAGGAGAGAACACATTTACCTTTTTTTGCGGAAAACAAATTTGCTATAGCTTCAATTGGCCTCTGTATTGGATCAATTCCTTCACCGTAAGGGTGTATTATAAGGATGGAAGTAATTTTGCTAAGGGTACCATAAAAAAAACGGAGGAAAGCAATATAGCCCATAATCATGCAGGGTTCAGAACCGAAGTGGATGATCCCTCCCTGGTCGAATCTGTTGAATATATCGGATATTATGAAGATTACGATCTCGATGGGGATGGTAATCTTTTGGGATGGCATTATACGATAAATAACGGGATTTGGGACGGGATAATTGACAAACGGTATGTTACACCTTATACCGCTGCCTGGAATAACAATTGGGTTCCCCGGCAGAATGGAATAATTAAAGTCATGGCCAAGATAAATTCCAGAAATGGATTGAGTTATCTCACCAAACCAATCGAATATCATGAATTAAATCAACCCAATTCACTGGTTAAGATCTACAGGGCTGATAAAGTGAACGAGTATTTCGGTGCCAGGGTCGGTGAAAGGAAATTATGCAATATTCAGATTACTGACAGCCTTTCCAGGGCTATCTCAGCATATCTTGTCCTTTCAAGCTGGTCGGGCGAATCAGAGGACGGCGCAGAACATATTGTGGGTATCAATGGAAAAACTTTGGCTGAAAGCCCTGGTAAACTGCACGACTGGGCATTTCTAAAAATACCGGTGCCCATAGAGTATTTAAAATACGGAGAGAACACGTTTTTCGTTTATTCCAAAACTGAGGAGCATATGTTTGAGGTGAACTTTCCGGGTCCGGCCCTTCTGATCCGGTTCGCTACCGGAAGCGGCGATCAGATGGTTGGAGAGTAGAATATTCAATCTGCATTTTTAATTTTAACCTAATTGCACATTGATATATTAATGGAATATTATTTTCGAACAAATTATTGCTAAAATTATATATTCTTGATTATGTGTGTCTTACACATTTTTTAAATACGAGTTGATTCAGATTCAGTTAAACATAAATTATGGAAAACACGGAAATGAAAATGACAATTGTGAAAATCAGGAAGTCCGTTATTCTATGCCTGATTGCTTCAATACCACTGTTCTTCTCACTCTCGCTTCTGGCTGACCCCAAACCCGGGGATATTTTCCGGGAATATCATTTCGCCGATGGGCACGGAATTCATTTGTGCCCGCAAAACGCTGTCCGCGACAGTGGTATGTTCACAATTTTCGTAGGAGATCTGAAAGGTGCGATCCGGGCTGAACTTACAGGATTATTCCATACCGGGCATATCGGGACCAGTGAAAGAAGAATCCGGATTAATGATGGAAAATCCTTCGATCTCCCCGCATCTGATATACCTAACGGCAATAAAGAATGCTATTTCACATATATATTTGGCAGGCCAAGCGTTGAAGTTCCGTTAAAGGACCTGAAAGAAGGGGAAAACAACATGACTTTTTTTGTGGGGCCCCAGGTTTGTCATGGTTTCAACTGGCCATGCTATGGATTTCACAGTTTGATCCTGCGAATATACTATGATAATTCCAAACCGCACCCGACCGGCCTAATTGAATATCCGCGGAATGGCCATGTAATCGTGAATGATGAGTTGATGATAAAGACCAGTGTCCGTTCAGTGGAAACAGCTATTTCATCCGTAGATATCGTGGGGAATTATTATGATTACCCATTTGAAGGTAGCGGAAAATATTCGGATTGGCATTATCTGATTGATGAATATGGCCGATGGTTTGGATTTATCAACCGCAATGTAAATTCCCCTTATCACGAAACCTGGAATTTAAAATGGCTGCCTGATCAGGAAAGGCCGATACAACTTATGGCCCGTATTACGGATGCCAGTGGAATATCCTATATGACACCTGCTGTTGAAAATATTATTTTGAAACGGGAATCGTACTCTGTAAGGATGTATAAAACGACTGACATTCCTGAAAACTTTAAAGTCAGGGTAAATGAGACCATGAAAAGTCATTTCGAACCCATTGCTGACCTCCCGCAAATCAGTGAAGTAAGAATGGCCTCCATTATTCCTATAGGGCATATGGAAAACAAATATTTTACATTCTGCGGAATTAATGATATAAAAATAAAACAGTATGAAGCACTCCCGGATCTTCACTCAGACTTTTTTTATGATGCTTATTTAACGGTCGATCCCGGAATTCTCAGGAAAGGCGTAAATGAGTTCTTCATGCATTCAAATACTGACGGACATATGACCGAAGCATGCTGGCCTGGTCCGGCTTTATTGGTACGTTATATCAACAAATAAAACCATTTCCGATGAAAATATTTTAGTTTTCATCCATAGAACCTGCCTTTCCGATCAATTGGATTCTCATCCGCTTGCTGGCGGTTTGTGCTTATTTTTTCAATAATCCCTTACATCACTTGTTACGACTGAGTCTTTTTAATCTAGCAAACACCTTGCCATCAATTTGTTAACACGCTGGTGGAGGGGGATTTTATTCATTTCTCCCTGAAAACCATCGATTCAACATTACCAAATCCTTCCTCGCTATAATCATTAACTTTTAAATTAACTTTTGTCAGCATTCCATGATATGACGGTTTAGCGATCAATCGTTTAATTAACAACGCTATAAATGGATTTACTCCCTCTAACAAATCTTTATGTTCCGAAATTTTTACCGATTCAAATTCTGCCTGAAAATGAAAATGTTCATCAATTGATTTTATCGTCATTATTACAGGGTATTCCACCTGTAACAAATTATCATAACCGAATGACAAAACAGAACATTCTATCAAATTATTGGAGCTATAAATGATCTTATTATTTTCAGCTACCAGTAAAGAGAGTGTTCGTTTCGTTCTGCAGATGGTATCCATAAAGATAACGGTAAACCTGTCAGTGTAACATTTTCCCCAATACCATTTAATCACAAGTTCATCCAGGTGCAAAGGGTGTTTCTTGTTAACTTTGATATAATTGTGGTCATGATAGCCGATGGCATTGTGAATGAAATACTGCTTGTTTTCAAATTGAAAATCCCCATCTACCTGGGATTTAGGCAATGGGATTATCCATGAAAACTTCCCCTTCTTTCTTCCAATCTGATAATCTACTTCATTTCCAAGAGGTTTCCATCCTTCAATTTCTCCGATAAACCTGATATTGCATTTAAACAGGGGAAGATCGATCTTAATGAAATATTCGGAGTGAATATTGAAATCTGTCCAAATTCTTATTGCATCCCTAATGGCTAATCTGCATTGTTGTGTATCAGCTTCCAATTCACTGATGCTATAAGCATAGGAAAAACTTTTACTTTTTTCCGGGGTGTTCACCGAAATTGCAATTTGGGGAAATATCCTTATTCTTAATGGATCAGTGCCAATATGCAGAACGATCTTCAGGAAACAACCTGATTTCTTATCAAAAATATCAAAATACCACCATTCAAAATCACCTTTTCTGAATTCAACAATATGAAGTCCGTCATCCTCAGGATGAACCTTCAGTTCATTCGCACCGGTGAGATTTTGGTCCGGAACAAAAGTCCCATTATTTGGGTCTTTTCCTTCATGTACATTATCCATGGCAGATGTTCATATTGAGAGTGGCAAACGACCGTAGGTTCATTAGATCAGAGCAATTTCAATTTTTACATTGATCATCAATAAATCTAAGTATTTTCGCAAAGTATTCCCCACCTCCAACCCGCCATACGTTTAAATGATTGGCATTTGGCAACACAAGAAATTGTTTATTTTGACTAACCAGATTCGCAAAATTTATCTGACCATAAATATAGCTTATTCTATCGTCCAATTTTCCATGTGCCATAAAAACAGGCTGAGTTATCATAGTGGCAGATTTTGAAGGGACTATTAGTTCTGAATCAAAATGAGCTATTCTTTCAGCCCGAAAAATTAAATAATTGCTGATAAACGGTATATCAAAACCAATAAAATGCTTAATATAATCATGAACAATTGTATTAAAATCGGAGAACGTACTCTCAATTATTCCAAACTTCAACCTCCTATCAGATGCCAATGTTAAGATAGCTACCGCTCCGCCCATTGATTGGCCCCAGATGCCTATATTTTGGCTAAGATTTTCAAACTGCAGAATACTATCAATTAATATGCTCAAATCATGGTGTTCAAGATATCCATATGTGCAATATTTGCCTTCACTTTCCCCATGTGCTCTCAGATCAATGGCTATTGAATTGTATCCACTATCCGAAAGCATTTTGCACACTGGAAAGAAATGCTCTTTATACGCTCTTATTCCATGAGTAAGTATTATGGTACCTTTTTGCTTAGTTGATTCAGTTCTAATTAAATAAGCCTTTAACATCAAATTGTCAGCTGTTCGAATACTTATTCTCTCATAGTCAAAATTATAATCCTCCGGTTTTGGAATATCTGTTTTATCAATGGGTCTCAATAAAGCAAACAACTTACTTTGAATCTGAATTATCACTCTCGGGCCAAAATAATTAAACCCTATTATTACAATTGCAATAATTGTTATGCTTACAATCAGTATTTTTCGCATCTGCGTCATTTTCAGGAGTAAATATCACAGTATAGTCGGGACCACCAATTGGATATACGCCCTACGCCCTGTTGGGTAAGGTTTATTTTTTGCATCTTATTAAATAACCCCTATTTTGCTTGTTGTAGCTTATGCTGTTAAAACCTGATGATTTTAACTCCTCAACGACTTGTCCGATAGTATATTTTTTAAAGACTTTATCTTTATTGAAATCCATTTTATTCAAATTATCACAATTTACCATGTATATGTAGAAACATCCACCACTCCTTAATTCAGAATTTATTTTTGAGAATGGCTTTTCCAGTTTGTCCCAAAAATAAATGACATTAATACAAAATGCTTTATCGTAATTATTGATACCTAAATCATAATTTAAAAAGTCCCCATAATGCAATACTACCTTATTGTCAGTAATGTGTCTCTTATTCCTTTTCTGAGCTTCTTTAAACATTAATTCTGAAAAATCAATTCCGGAAACAAAACAATCATACATTGAAGCTATTCTATCTATTCCTAACCCATGGCCATACCCAATCTCAAGAATTCTCTCATTCTGCTTTATCTCTAATTCTGGAATAACTTTTTCATAAATAGACTTATTTCCCTTTTTCATAACTCCGGAAATGATTTTTCCAAAAAATCCAGTAGGTTTTCTAAATTGGTTTTCAATAAAGCTTAGCATATGTTGTTCTTTAAATGATTAGTATTTATTAATGCCTTGAAATTCAGCCAGCTTCCTCGTGTTTGAAATCTGCCAAGTTGCCGGTAAACCAAATCTTTAAAATTTGAATATACCAAGAATCCATTAACAAAATAACTAAAATGATGTTATGTCAACTCACCCTATTGTTACTATTGTATTTTAAAAATTGCACCTAACGTTCAAGCATATTGTGCTTTCACCCATGAATCAGTATAAGAAAGAAATATATTCAGAATTGGAACTCTGGCAAAAGGAAATGCTGCGTAATCCATCACTTTTGAACAAAATATCAAAAAATGTACAAACCAGGATCAATAAATGGATACCGGAGAAAATCCATTTGGCAATAACAGCGACGTTAAAACAGATGATCCGTGCCGTTTTGTTTGGCGCATCCTATACAACGGTGAAACCAATTACTGATAGTTCATTGGAGATACGCGAAGCAGCTGTTTTACAAAGAATTGAGTTCTACAGAACTACTGCTGCCGTTGAAGGTGGAATAACAGGTGCTGGCGGTTTATTATTAGGCCTTGCAGATTTTCCCATCTTAATAGGTATTAAAATAAAATTGTTATTTGAAATTGCTTCAATATATGGTTTCAATATAGAAGATTATAAGGAAAGGGTCTATCTCTTGCATATTTTTGAGCTGGCCTTTTCAAGTGATGTCCATAGAAAAAAAATATATCTTGAAATGACGGATTGGGACAAGAAAAGTAAAGAACTTCCTGAAGATATAAACCAGTTTGATTGGAGAAATTTCCAACAGGAATATAGGGATTATATTGATTTGGCAAAAATGGCTCAACTGTTGCCATTAATAGGTGCGCCTGTAGGAGTTGTAGTAAATTACAGGATGATAAAAAAATTAGGGGCAACAGCGATGAATGCTTATCGGATGAGATTATACCCTTAGCGAGCCACGGAACGCCCTGGAACCATAGTATGATTCTGCACCGTTGTGATAAACGAAGACATTGCCGTAGCGGAAATCGGCAAAGATAGCACCACCGAGTTTTCTAATCTCAGAAGGTGTTTTCACCCAGCTCGACGTTTTCGTATCGAAATTTCCAAGTTTCTGCAATTCCCGATATTGTTCTTCGGTTAAAATTTCAATGCCCATGGCAGCAGCCATATCAATAGCGCTGTTTTCCGGTTTATGTTCTTTCCTTGCCTCCAGCGCTTCACGGTCGTAACAAACGTTTCTGCGGCCTTTAGGACTTTCCGCTGAACAATCATAAAAAAAGTAGCCGTCAGTCTTTTTATCATGTCTAACAACATCCGGTTCACCGCCTGTTTTTTCCATTTCATTGAGTGACCATAGTTTTTCAGTATTAGCTTCCAGCTTCGCATGTACTTTATCCCATTCAAAACCTTTATGGCGGTTCATGTTTTTCTCAAAACGGGCTTTCAATGATCTGAGCAGTTCATCACGTTGTTTTGGTGACAACTCCTTTTTTGTTTTAACGTTTGACATATTTTTGTGTTAAGAAAACAAGTAGATCAACTGACAGTCAGAAATGATCATTCTCAATTTCTCAAGTTCTTCCTGCCACTTTATCATTTTGCTTTTGTTTGCTGTACAACATTAATAGAATGAGAATGTTTAAATTGCTGCTAGCCTCCCTATGTAGGATCGGTAATTTTCAACTCATTTTGTTCCGGGGTTCAACTATTTTCCAATAGGAATCCTTTCTTGTTATTTTGCCACTGCGAAACTCCCAGAGGTCACAACCTCTCACTGCGTCGACCTTACCCACGAAAACCTGTCTGCCTGGCTTGGGACTTGCGTGGCAGGCAGGTCCCCTGCCGGCAATTGGTTACATACCCTGTTCTGTTGGGTGCAACTTATTTAGATTTGCATTAAAACCTGTATCCAAAATTAAGGTTGAAACCATATAGGCTATCCCCGCTATTCAAATTAATGTATGAGCTAATTCCAGCGGAAAACCTTTGTTTTATTAAATAATTTATCTTAAGCCTTATTGGAAGTGCAATTAAGATATAGCTTTCCTCCCTGTTTGTTATAATCTCACCATCGTTTCTTAATGCCAGACCTATACCGGAATTAATTGATATATTTATTTTGCTGAAAGTTTTGTAAAGTCCAGCTAAAAAGTCAATATTAAAGTATAAATCTGATTCATTTAGTAGATGCATATACTTCTTACTGAGCAAACATTGGCCGGATACATTTAATAAATTTTCAAATCTATGATCCAATCCAATTCCAAATGTTGTAGCATCATAAAACTTTTTTATACTTGAGCCACCTATAAAAATATCAATTTGGTTTTTCTTTGAAGTAACAGATTGCTCTTGTCCAAAAGAATTGTGGATTATAAATCCAAGTGCTAAAAGAATAAATAATCGTGATTTCATCATTGAGTAATATTTTTTTAAGTAGAACCCGTGTTTGGCCTGTCCCGACTCATCGGGAAGTCGTTGCGCAGGTATTAATCGGTTATATAGATTCATAAATCAACAATATAATACCGCTATTAAATGTAATTGATTTTTTTAATCTAAGTTGTTGGAAATTGTCGATTTGATCAAAAATACCAACACCTTTCCCAAGTGCAATCGGGTTGATATAAAATTGAAATTCATCAATAAGTCTTTCTTTAATTAATGAATAGACAAAAGAACTGCCTCCATAAACAACTATATGCTTGCCATCCTGTTTTTTTAGCTTGCTAATTTCTTCTAATAGGCTTCCCTTGGCAAGTTCAGTGTTAGCCCATATCGACTTGTCAAGAGTTTTAGTAAATACAATTTTCTTTGCACTCACAATTCTTTCTGCAAATTCAAACATAGGATCATCTGCGTGTAAAGCCTGTTATTGAACATCGCAGATTCACTCAAGCAGCTCGTTTAGAAGCGATGTGATTGGCAATATACCCCGCATCCTTGCCTACGCCAAAGATCAGGGTCGAGCTAAGCGCACGTTGAAAGGGCAATCCCATGAAATACAGGCCCGGATGAGAACTAACGACTCCCCGTTTGTGTACCGGATAACCATATTCATCGAAAATGGGGAGATCGATCCAACTGTAATCAGTCTTGAAACCCGTACACCAGATGACATTAGCCACCTTCATGACCCTGCCCTCTTCCAGCTGCGGGTAGCCGTCGCTTGTTCCGGTTGTCCGCTTTACCCATTCGACGCCCGCATTGAGCAAAAGCTTTTTTGTTCCTCCGGCCCGCGGTATCCCAAGAGGTGGGTAAAGGAAGTGCTTACGCAACTTTCGTCCGAGAGGATTTGCTACGTTGATCAACCTTGTGGCGGCAAAAACTATGATCGGCGTGATGAGGCGATCAGCTAAAATGCCGGGGAGGGTGGGCTCCTCCCCGGTATCTCTGCCGGAAAGCCACACCTTGTGCTCCCGGACCATATCCAGGGCGATCTCGGCTCCCGATTGGCCCGCCCCCACCACGAGTACCGGGCCATTCCGGACCTGTGACGGGGATTGGTATTGGGAGGAATGCATTTGAATGATGTCTGGATCCAATGCGTCTGCAAACTCTGGAATACGTGGTTTGTGGAAGGCTCCTGTTGCCACTACCACATTGTATGCAGATATTCGCTCGCCAACTGTTTCAATGGTATAGCTATCGCCGTCAAAACTGACCCGGTCTACCTTAACACCAGTTCTAACGGGAAGTTCGAACCGGGCGACGTAAGCCTGGAGGTAGTCGGACATATCGTTTTTACCGGGAAACGATCTGGGCTGGACCGGACAGGGCATACCGGGAAGACTGCTGTACCGGCCTGGGGTAAATAGTTTAAGAGAATCCCATCTGTTCCTCCAGGCCGCTCCAACTTTGTCGTTCTCGTCCAGGATGACACATGGTAAACGACGACGGGTGAGGTGATAGGCCGTGGCCAGGCCTGCCTGACCGCCACCAATAATCACAGTTTCGAATTGTCTCTCATTCATACCTCTAACATTTAAAAAAACACACTGCAAAATTACAGCAGTGCGAAGCTGTACCGCATCGGTGTGATTACCCAATTTTTGGGGAAGTTGAAAAATGGGTAATACTACCCATAGGAAGAAAAAATGAAAAAGAATGGCGGAAAAGTGAAGGATTACCGCGATTGGGGTGCTTACTGGTTTTCATCAAAGTTCGTCATCCAGTATTTTATTCCTGAGAGCGAAAGCAGTCGCCTCTACCCTTGACGACACACCGAGCTTATTGAAAATATTACTCACATGACGGTCCACGGTCCGATTACTGATAAACAATTCACCGGCAACGGATTTATTGGTTTTTCCGGATGCCACCCCATGCAATACCTGGAGTTCGCGAAGTGTCAGGCCGTGGGTTTCGTGATCTCGTTTCTTGTTTAACAATCGATTAACCCGTTCCAGATCAGGCATAGCCTTGAGTTGTCCAAAAACCCATTGGGCAGCCGCCAACTCTGCATCTGAATTGTCTTTATCATTCAATTCCCGGTAAACGAGCCCATTCAGTTCTCTGGTACGTGCGGATTCATAGGGCAGATTTAACGAATTCCAAAATTTCAATGCTTTTTGCAAATGCTCCAGGGCAAATTGAACATTCCCTTCTGCAAGAAAAACAGCTCCCTGGCAGTAAGAGGACATTGCATAGAGATAGGGTGCATCAAATTCGTTGGCAATACCACACAATTCTTTTGTGGCTTCAAGGGCTTCTCCGGTTTGCTTCACAGCAATCATAATACTCACTACCGCAGGGAGAAGTTCTGCACGTCTTTTTGTATCTTTTGTCTCCTGTAAGGTATTTCTTATTGAAGTTTCTGCCGCGTCATTCTGCCCCAGTGCCAGGCGAAGTAATGCCAGACCGGGTTGTGGTTTTCTGCCCCATTTAGCAGCTTCGCCATAACTGTCATCCGCCTCTTCAAAATCTCCCAGTAAGCGATGCAGCTCGGCTTTGCGATAATATGCTTCTCCGGCTGCCGGTTCACCCGGCGGTCGTGTCAACAGCTCACACGCATGCTTGATTTCCTCGAGGGCTTTGAGCCATTCACCGTGAAATTGTATGATCTCAGCCCTGCGCACCAGACACTGCCCTCTAAAGGGGACGATGTCCGGCTGTGCATCACACCACCTGGTCAATGCTGATGTCCACTCCTGTGCTCTTCTCAGATCCCAAACATTGCGACAGGTTTCGATGGCTGCACAATAGACGATCCCGTTTACGACAGGAAAGACTTCTTCAGTTTCTACGATTATCATCGTTTCATCGAGTAGTTTTATTCCTGTGGCCACATCCCCTTGCTGGATCATTGCCTGTCCGTGCCCTAGCCGTCCAAGTGCGATCAGATCAGCATCGCCAAATTGTTTTCCGATGGCTGCAATTTGCTCAAAAAGTTTCTGTGCCTCGGCAGGATGACCTGCAGAGAGTGCTCCTAATGCCGCAGGAAGGAGGAGCAATCCTTTCTCTGCACAGTCTGGTACTTGTTCATCATTGAGAAGCCTTTCCCCTCTGGCGATCCATCCACTGCTCCTTGCCCTTTCCCTTGCATTCATGAGCATCAGTCCCAGCCAAATAGCACAACGTACAGCCCGTTCCGTTTTCTCCCGATCCAAATAACCCTGGTGGGCCCGTTCCAGAATCTGAATACTTTCAGCATCCTTACCGGTCAGGTAAGCTGCCAGGGCAAGTGTTTCCAGGTCTTTGGGTTCCAGAGCATGTTCCTGGTCGGCTTTCAAAAGCTGTACATAAGTCTCTGTCCATTTTTCAAATCTTTGCATCACTCCTTAACGGTTAAAATCCGGTACGAGTAGAAGTCCTGAATTAAAATTTTGAGCGTTGTTCATGACCTTCCTCTTTCCCTGCCAGCAATGGTTTATGCACGCTGGTAGCGTTTTGTGCTATAATATCAGTTACTTGCATTGATGTATCGGCATTTTGTTGCCTCCATATATGTCTATGTATCAGATAAAATCATATACTTGAAAGTAAATATAAAATTAAAATTATTCCACCGACTAAAATAATTAGTGTTATAAATAATGAAAGCATTGAAGAAGAAACATAAGAATTATTATTTAGCTGATTCTCATATTTTTTATATTGAAGAAAAGCTAAGATTGCTATTATTACTCCTAATGCTACCATAATTACTCCAACAATTGCAGAATATCCTTTTGATGACACACCTTTAGTCTCTAACAATAATGAAATTTCTTTAAGAAATAATGTGAATTTCACAATTACAAAGCCGAAGCCCATTAAAGCAATACTTGTTCTTATCCAGGCGAGGAATGTTCTTTCGTTAGCAAGATGCTCTCTTGATTTTTCGAATGTATTTTTTTCTTTCAGTACACTCATAACATTGTTGATTTATATTTCATTGTCAAGTTGTTTGTTTATCTAATCATAAACGCTAATGCACCCGTGTATAGTCTGTTCCGACTCATCGGGAATCCATTGCGCCTGCCAGCCTGCCTGCCTGGCTTGGGCTGTGCGATGGCAGGCAGGTTGCCATAGCGCATTGTGGTCTAGGTAGCACAAGGTAACCATGAGAACTATCCGAAGCTACCAACCGAAGGTAGTTCACTTAGCGAAGCGAAGTAAACGCGCTACCAGCAATACATTATACGCCCTGTTGTGCAAAGGCTTATTTAGTTGATAATTTTAATATCTCCGTGTCCTCTTTCTACGCTATCAACAGCATATTCCAGTTTATAATATATTCTATATATGTCATTGACTTTAAATTTATTATGATCCGATACGTTAATCTGCCAATGGATATTTCCTCCATTCTGCCTTTTAGCAAGAATTATATCGTAATTTCTATTTACTAATACGAAATTTGTCCTATCCGCAGTTGAATTAATCATAAAATTAAACACTGAGTTTGCTGGATTTGGGAAAACAGCACTACTTGAAACTTCCCCCAAATCTGGAATATTTGGATCAGATTCAGCTGTACCCTGAGTTGTTTTAAAATTGCTGGAATCAAATAAATTTTCTTCCTTTTCAATCCATACATCGTCAAATCTCCAATCAGTTTCATCAACGTTACCTACTAAATATCCCTCATAATCTCGTTCAGTAATTCCCGTAAAAATTGATTCATTTTCTTTCTCACAGGATATTGAAAAGAGAAAGGTCAAAACAACTAATTTTAAATTTCTCATATGTTATTGATTACACTTTTTAATTTTTTAATACATCCATCTTGCATCATTTTCTCTTACGTCCGCTACTCTATAGGTTGCAATTTTATGTATAAGTGCCTTGGGGAGTGGTTCATTGTAAGGGAATTGAATAGTGTCTTTCCCAGTTGTGAACTTTGACAATTCTTCCTTGAATGGTTCCATGGCAGGACCAGTAGGCATAAAGTTTAAATGTGATTTATAAGCAGCATATGAGAAAAGAATTCTTTTTTCCAAAAACACAGGCGTTCCCCACTTTAGTAGTTCTGTAGCATTGGGAGCAACATTTTTTAAAATGGAACGAATTTCCCTTAATTTCTCCTTAGCATTTTCGGGAGCAGCATTTATATACTCATCAACATTTGTTGGTTTAGCTTTAGTCATTAAGTTCAGTTTATTAATGAGTTATTTGTCTTTTAATTTAGGAATCTGATCTTCTTGTGCTTCTATAAGCTCTTTTGCGAATTCCTTTGCTATTTCAATTATTTCAGCAATAGTTCTCCCTTGCGCTACCATGCTTTGAATATTATCGCAGGTGGCAAGATAAAAGCAATAAATGTATTTTACCAAAGATAACGTCATTCTGTCTACCCCAAAAACTGCGGGCATGTGCCGCAGGCAAACGTATAACCGCTGTTGTGGACATGTAAATTGGGACTACACCGCGTGAAAAAATAAGAGCCAGTGCTTGCGACATTTAAGCATTCCTCTATTTTGCATTAGTCAAAGGCTTCGCTATTTACGATATACCTAAGTACTTTATCTAGATTCGTATTCGAATTTGCTTCTGATAGTTTTACAATTACAATGTTGTACTTGGGGTTAATGGTAATCCTTTGGCCTAAATAACCATCTGCTACAATTTCTCTATCAGCGCCATCATTCGGAATCCACCATAAGAAATTATGCTTTAAAAAGGGCTGCTGATTTGGAGATGCCGGAATATCAAAGATATTAGCTATCCAGCTTTGTGGCACTATCTCCTTGTTGTTAAATTTGCCGTTATTCAAATAAATACACCCAAACTTTAGCAGGTCTCGGGCGCAGGCATTGAAGGAACTGCTTGCTTTCTCAACGCCGTTCTTTGTGTCAAGGCTCCAATATGCATCAAATTCTGCCCCCATTGGCTCCCAAAGATACTTATGAACTAAGTCTGAAACAGTAGACTCAGTAGCATTTTCAATAACCCAACCCAATAACTCAGAATCGATATTTTTATATTCCCAATTAGAACCAGGAACCTTGCTCAGTTTGTGGCGGATAATGAGCCTTCGTAAGTTGGAGGTGTAATAAAACTTTCCATCGTCGTCAAATGCTTTATTTTTTCTCCAATCAAGACCAGAAGACATTTGCAATAATTGCTTTATTGTTATTTGGTTAAAGTTTGAGTTCCCTTTCAATTGAGGAATAAAATCTGTTATCCTTTGATCGATAGATTGAATATAGCCATTTGAAATTACTACCCCTATTAGTGCTGATAAAATTGATTTTGAAATTGAAAACACACATGATGCTTTCGATTCTATTCTACCTCTGAAATACTTCTCATAGACAATCTGGTTGTTAATGTAAATAATGAAGGCACTGGTCTTATCCTGAGATAGGAGCGTATCTAATGTTGATTCCTGTTTCGTATTAGGATTATATAGCTTAACTGTATCCAAGTAAGGCAAATACTTATTTGAGTAATTGAAATGGAAAGGGTGGCTGCTGGGTGATATTAATCGATTGGAGAAGATCTTCATGTCATCTACTTTTGGGGACTGTTGGACCAGCATGTTGTAGTAAGTGCAACCGGCAAACAGGTTCATAAAAAGTAAACAGAGAAGCCTTTTCAAAGGATTTACAGATATTGAATTCATGAATCCGTTAAAGCTCGCGCATACCGCGGCCAGCAATGGCTTATACACGCTGTTAACGGCTGGCAATTTTAGTTTTTAAATAATCTTCTGGGGTCATTACTCCTATTTCACTTTTCTTGAAATCCTTGAGATTCCTAGTAAGGATAGTATCCACTGTTTTGGCTTTTATGGCAGCGTAGTTTTGTAAAGCATCCTCAAAATCTTTGAATTTTGAATTCAACGCTAGCACAAGTACCTCTTTATCAATAATTAAAACATCTGTTATAGTAAGCAATTGTTTTAGTTTTTCAATTACTTTTTCATGCTTTGCTGTCTGCCTTAACAGGTAATAAACATTACTATAAATAACCGGAGTAACAAATCCCTGAATCATTTTCAATTCGCAAAGGGAGAATATTTTGGTAGCATGTTCAGAAAAGGGCTTCCTATCGAAGAAAAAGTCTAGTATGACATCTGTGTCAATAAGTACTTTGTTCATTTACAAATATTTTTTTGACAGGCTCTTTGCCAGTTCATTTTTATAATTATAATCAGCAGGCGCCTTAAACGAACCTTTAAGTGATCTCACTACCGGAGTCATCTCTATCTCAGATTTTGTTCCATCTTTAGTAATTACCTTTAAGTAATTCTCAATTATCCCTGATAAGCTATGCCCTTTCCGTTTTGCATATTTCTTAGCTTTATCTATGACAGTCTTTTCTATTGTTAATGTTAGCTTGTTATTCATCTCTTACAAATTAAACTTTAATTGCACGTACAAATTTATGATATTTTATCCGGCCGTGCAATACTTTTTCCATTTACACGTGTCTTTTTCTTGCTTGACGCAAACGCCCCGTATATTGTGAATTAATTGGAGCAGCTAAAATTTTCGGATTTGACCATTCTTGATCACTTCTCTCAACACAATAAAAATCTTTATGATTACCTATTGTGTCAGTGTTTCTATCTGATGTGGAATAAATTTTACTTCCATTATTTGAAAAAAATGGCTCCCAATTACCATATTTTAATGAAAAAGAGGCCGTGTCAGGTATAATCCAATTATCATTTACGTTTTTTTAATAAAATATCTTTTGATTCAAAAAACTTGGGTCAGAAACTGCAAAATAAAACTCTTTACTGTCAGGAGAAAATGTTCCTCTTCCCTCAATACGATTTGTGATTGATATAAATCCAGGTGCAAAAATCTTGGGCTCTTCACCTGGAAATTTTTCTCCAAAATAGAAATTCTTGAAATCCTGATTGAATAGATTATTCAATATATTATCGCCAACGCTCTGCGCATATGGCTTGTGGCGGACTTCGGAGTCGTTTCTTTGTCAATCAGGTACTAAGTTAATAAAAAGAACGGACCTTTAAGACTCACTTATACCCACCATAAGCTATATACGCTGTTAGGTGGCGTAGTTATTTATTTAATCTTGAATGTAGAGGCCACCAATTCATCTTAGTGGCGTTCAGCGCTTTATAAATCTCATATTGACAAAGAACAGAATCATGTTTCCCTTTACATGTTTTCCCTTCAGGATCATTCTTATAGAGTTCATTCAATATTGGTATTGCCTTTTCTGATTGAATTTGTCCTAATGTCCAAATTGATATACTTGAACGATTTTTAGGTGAGTTTGTAGTATCAAGTAAATAGGTTATCAATGCATCTTCAGCTTTGCCTGGATATTTTTCTTTGGCTGTTCTGATATTTTTTTTCACATCAATATCAATCCATATATACACAGCGATAAATCCTAAAAACAAGAGAGATATAAGACTCCCACTCACAATAAAAACTATTCTTTTCATGACAGGTTTTTTATTTTCCAAGAAATATCATGCTCCAGATAGCCTGTCCCGACTCGTCGGGAAGCCTTCGCAAAGCTCAGAAACCCTTATTGGCTATACCGCTTGTTATGTTGCGTTATTTTTTCATTGCTTTACAAATTCATACTCTGTTAAATCAACAAAGTCTGCTACCCGCAATTTCATTGATTTAACATTATCATTTTCAATTTCGAAAGAAATTACTTTTTTGCCAAAAGTAGGATCGTTATATGTACAAAAGAATCGTTTCCCGTCTAAAAACTCAAGTTTGCCATTAAGGTTTGGATGATGCTCAAATGTCATTATCAAATGATCGTTTTTAGTTACTATGTCCAGATAACCATAGATGGGATTTATATAATGACCAGTGAAGTTATTCAGATCCGTTAGTGGTTTATTATGCATGGCAATCGTGTCTTTTAATGCATCATATCGGGATTGTATTCTTTCCAAATCTGACTTTAAATCTTCAAAAAAGAAATTGCTATAATTACGATATGGTAAATTCAGGTATGCATCTACTATCATCCATTTTAAAGATTCATGAAAATAATTCTGGTCGGTATTGGTAAGGACAACAACTCCAAGTTTTTCTTCAGGTATTAAGGTTACAGAAGATACAAATCCACTTATTTCACCTGTGTGAGAAATCATTTCCCGGCCTTCATAATCAGTTAAATCCCAACCTAAACCATATAAGGAAAAATGGGTTCGGTTGAAAGGAAACCATGGATGACCAATAATTGACTGTGGTTTGCGTGTTTCTTGAATAACCGGGAAAGGAATTACCTGCCGACCATCGTACCTGCCACTATCTAACTGGCATATTAACCAATGGCTCATATCACTGGCAGAAGAGGAGATAGAACCTGCAGGTGCAAGGCAATCAGCTGACCAATAAGGCAAAAGTTTTAAAGTATCAGAAATCAATGTATGAGGTGCAGCAATATTTTGCTGTAACGGCATTTGTACACATAATGCAATGGAGTTGTTCATTTGCAACGGGATAAAAATCCGATTTTTAATGTTCGATTCCCAGCTATCACCACTGATTTTTTCAATACATTCTCCGGCAATTAAATATCCAAAATTGGAATACCCGTATTTACTTCTTAAACCATATAAGGGTGTCAACATTCCGAACTTTTCAAATAACTGGGACTTGGTTAATTTAGGGGAAGAAAAAATAAAGTCGCCCTGCCATGTTCCCATTCCTGTATGATGACAAAGAACATCCGTTATATTAAGTTCTTCCGAAATACAAGGATCATTCATGACGAAATCAGGAAGCCATTTTACTATTTTATCATCAAGGGAACAACTTTTATCGTACTGTAACCAGGAAAGCAGAGAACCTGTAAATGCTTTGGTATTGGAAGCAATCATAAAAAGCGTGTTCTCGTCAACTTTGTCTTTGCGGACCATACTTTGTTTTCCATAACCTTTGACGATGACTACTTTACCATCTTTTATTATGGCAATTGCAACTCCGGGTATTTTCCAATGTTGCATTTCCCTATTAATAAATATATCCAAACTGTCTTCAATAAAAGAAGGTTGTGAATATTGACCAAAAAGCAACATACTTGCACCTAAAGAATAAATTGTAATTAATGCTAATTTTTTCACAATTATAAGCTAAAGTTAAATTATTTGTTGGACGCTTTTCTCTACAAAAAGGTTACTTATAATGCAACATAACGTCCGCGTATGAGTTGCGCTGACAAAGAGATAATGTTCGCAACCTGCCTGCCTTGCATAGGCCTGGCGGGGCAGGCAGGCTTGCTGCCAAGCAATTGATTATACACGCTGACAGGCGTAGGTTAATTATTCTTAAAACTATGAAGGAATTCTTCACCTGTCATCACTTGTATGGCTGATTCCTTAAAATCTTTCGCATTTCTCGTTACAAGTATATTACAATCTGCTTTTAGCGCACAATGGTATTGTAATGCGTCCTCAAAGTCGGAAAAGTTTGATGACAGTCCCTTTTCGATTACTATCTCATCTAAACCTGATATTTCTGATATAATCTTAAATTTTCTTAGCTTCTCAATCACCTTTTCAGAACTCTCAAATTTCGTAAGTAAATAGTAAACTGTAGGATAAGAAAAAGCTGATACCACCATTTTAACTTTTCCTTTGTCGGCTAGTGTGGCAATTTTTGCAATAGCATCATAATGAGGTACCCTTTCTCCTAATAAGTCCATCATTATATTTGTATCAATGAATAACTTAGTAATCATTTATACTTTTGTGTTAGGTAATCACCATATTCCTTTTTATAATCGAAGTCTGCAGGTATATTAACACCTGTGGCCATGCTTTTTACAAAAGGAGAAATTTCAATATCATCACTGTCCCTTGGGTCCCTTTTGCTGACCAAGGATCTCAAATAAGTTTCAATTATTCGTGAAAGACTTCTTTTGTGAGTCGTGGCATATTCTTTTGCCTTATCAATCACAAACTTATCAAGTTTTAATGTCAATTTTGTGTCCATATTTAATGTATATCATACGTACAAAGGTAAGTAATTCATCCGTACAATGCAATGAGTATTATTTTTTTCAACTTACGCCTAACGTCCGCGTGTATAGCCTGTCCCGACTCGTCGGGAACCCGTTGCGCCTGCCTGCCTGCCATCGCACAGCCCAAGCCAGGCAGGCAGGCTTGATTCCAAGCAATTGATTATACACGCTGTTAGCGTGTAGTTGTTTATTGTCCTGATGGCTCATAATAAAGCGTTATTGCACCAGAGCTAAAGGTTTTCGTCTTTATGAGTTTAAGAATAGTCCTGTCGTTTATATTTTCAAACAATGGCAAACCGCTTCCTGCAACAACAGGGTGAACACAAAGTTGGTATTCATCAATCAAATTAAGTTTCATTAGCTGTATAATTAAACTCCTACTGCCAACTAAAATATCCCTGCCTGGTTGTTGCTTAAGTTCTAAAACCATTTCTTCAAGAGATTTATTTGACAATTTAGCACTGTCCCATTCTGTATTCTTCAGTGTATGCGAAAAGACAATTTTTGGAATTTTGTCTATAGCCATAGCAAAGTCGTCCATTGATTTTTCACCTGAAGGATTTTCTAGCAGAGTTTGCCAATATTGCATGAGTTGGTAAGTTATCCTTCCATATAGAACAACGTCTGCGTTATCTAACAGTTCAGCGTAATGTTGATGTATTTCTTCATCTGGGATTATTACTGTATGGTCGCAAAATCCGTCAAGTGTCATATTGATTCCTGCAATTAGTTTTCTCATATTTTGTTTTTTAATTGTCCATCCTTTGATTACTTGTGGTATGTCGCTTTACAATGCTTTACAAAGTTAGTTGACTTGTCTTTCCAAGGCATGGCAATTTGCTTTTTTTGCAAATTTCGTCCTCAAAAGTGTAAACTATGTGCCTTTAACTCTGTAAGGAATGTGCCTTTATCGTACCCACGTTGTTATACGCTGCTTTTATAGTCTGTATTAACCTCACAATTTTGTTTGGCAAACAATTTTTTTAAGCAAAATTCCTCTTTCAAGAGTTTTCTAAAATATCTGTCGCTTTTTTATTGCCGAGTTGTTCGGCTAATCCGATAAGAAGTCCTTCTGTCCCACGAATGTAGCAGAGCCGATACATGTCTTCATACTGAACGACTTCTCCAACGAGTTCAGTACCATGCTTAGTAAGTCGGGATACTAATTCGTCAATATTGTCAACTGTGAACATGATACGCAGATAGCCGAGTGAGTTCACAGGAGCAGTCCTATGGTCTGATATAGTAGCTGGGGTAAGAAATCGTGAAAGTTCAAGACGGCTGTGACCATCGGGGGTAACCATCATAGCAATCTCTACTGACTGATTTCCAAGTCCTGTTACTCGTCCAGCCCACTCACCTTCGACCATGGCTCGTCCTTCGAGTTTCAGTCCTATTTCTGTGAAAAAAGAAATGGCGTTGTCGAGGGATTCAACAACGATACCGACATTATGCATTTGTAATAATTTACTTTTTATCATTGTTATTTCATTTTATAATGTTTCTATAAATTAGGTTTTCTGTCTATGTGTTTCTGTCGTTGTAAAGTTGCGCATAACGTCCGCGTGTATAAGCCGTTGCGCCTGCCTGCCTGCCACACACGGCCCAAGCCAGGCAGGCAGGTTGCCAAAGCACTTTGGGGTCGAGTTAGCACAAGGTAACCAAATGAGCCAACTATCGAAAACCCGCTACCAGCAATGGCTTATACACGCTGTTAGCTGTAGCACATTATATTAATAATTCAATTCTTTCCCTTTTAAATAAGCAATATCAAGATATTTTTTCCTTGTCTCAGGACTAACAGATAAAATTGAATGAAAATAAATATGGTCTACATTTTCAATGCCCGGATATTTCAGGCTCCAATCATCAATTGTTTTTTCCATGGCAGCTTTAAATCCTTTTTCCCTGTATACTTTTTCATTAAAAAATGTAGGATGCATAATAACGGCTTTCTTAATTTTAAGTAATGGTATCCGTCCTTCAGGGTCTCCTTTCCAGCCTTTCTCATTCAATTTGTAGGCGAAACCATAGGTTAGGACTCTTTCCATCCAACCTTTTATTAATGCAGGGAAGTGCATCCAGAAAACCTGAGTAATAAACACAAGAACATCTGCTTCGGCAACTTTCTTTTGATGTAATAAAACGTCTTTTGGCTTTTGAGAGTTAATCAGTTTTATCAGTTCATCATCGGTCTTGTTCTTTATATACCATTTTGCTATAAACCGCTTAATTGGTCCACCTGCTAGAGTTATAATCATTACTCTCAGGTTCATTTGTTGAAAAAGTTCCTTTGGTATATCTTGATCAACGAAGAACGAAAAATCCATATCCTGAAATATGGGATTAAACTTTTCTTTATACAGATCGAGAATTTCATACTGATGTCCCGCTTCTTTGACTCCTTTTACAAAGTTATCAAGGATTGCTTTTGTGAATGACATCGGGTTTGGATGTGCATAAACGATTAGTACATTCATGGTTGGGGCTATTATAAGGTAATATATCTAGTCACTCTTTTTGTGTATTGTATATATTCTTCGCCATATTGCGAGTTGAGGAATTGCTCTTCCTTGATCATTATAAAGTGGTGGATGACCCATGTACCAACGAATGCTATGATATTTATATAATGTGGATTGAAAAGACACGAAGAGAACAGGATGAATAAAAATCCTAAATAGAATGGATGCCGGCTTAGGGAATAAATTCCTTTTGTTTGTAAATGGTGACTTTCAGAAGAAGACAAGCCGAAAACCAAATCATTCTTTAGCTTTAAGGTAGAAAGGAATAATATAACAGTGCCAATAATTAAAAAGACTAAAGCAATTATTTCAATTAATTCAATAGGAGCAAAAAGCCTCACAACATTTACATTTAGTCCTTTTAAAATCAGAAATGTCAGATTTACTAGTACCAGTGTTTTTGCGAGAAGAAAATATACAACTGGAATCGGAGGGCGTCCGATAATTTGTTGTTTCTTGATTATTGCCCTGCATATAACAACTGTTATCAAGAAAATTAACAACAAAGAAATAAGCAAAACCATTGTTGATATCATATCGCTTTATTATTAATGTTTACAATACGTTTTGGTCATTTTTTAGAGTTACAGCTAAACGTCGGCCGGTATGTGCTGTTGCGTCTTCGAAGCGCTTTTTGGTCTAGTTAGCAATGCTAAACCAAGAGATTAAACATTTGCAAACCCGCGGCCAGCAATAGCATATACCGGCTGTTAGAGTGAATTGATCACCGGGGCCACCCACAGGGGATACCATTGGGTTTATTATGACCCGGTAAACAAACTGGTATGTTTTGATTACCGGAAGAGCCGGGGTAGAGAAGGTCCAAAAAGCTTTCTGAAAGATTTTACTGGTTACCTGCAAAGTGATGGATATAATGCGTATGTTGATCTGGGTCTCTGTTCTGACGATGATGCTTCATTACTTTCCGGGCGGCCGGTAGCCTACTTTCTGTGCTAGGCGAAGTGCTTCAAGAGTTTCCTCAACTGTGAGCAGTGGAGTTGTTTCGAATTTCGACAACGCACCGCCGCCGGTGATAGCAAGCCCAACTGCAGCCATCGAGACATTGTCAGGCGCTTCCCAGAGACAATAGCCGTCGTATGTTCCGAATGCATACCAGAAGCCTTGCAGCTTTCCGCCTACTGACTCGATATACTGACGGGCTGCCACACGGCGGTCTTCGGGGTTTTTCATCAATCGAGCCCATGTTTCCGGGGTATAGCTGAACCGAGTTAAAAAGAAATGCGATGCGGCCTTTGCGGTATCATGCTGAGAGAGTCTGGATGGATCAGCAGATTTCGTGATATTTTTGTTATCCTGCATTTGCTTCAGCGACTGTTGCTCCTGCTGCTGGAAACTAAACAGGAAAAACAGAGAAAAACTACATAGAACAGCAATGACATTTTTCATAGTATTTATATTTAATGATGAGTTGAACAAGAATAGCAAGAAGCGAGTGGACGACTCGTCATTCCGGTACCGATAATCTTTTTCTCGATAACCATGTAAGCGGAACACTGAAGTGGCCAAATTATGGACTGCCTGATGAAGGCCAATGATACTTAGCTACGCTCCGGGCTGCCGGTACCCTACTTTCTGCGCACGTCGAAGTGCGTCAAGAGTTTCCTCAACTGTGAGCAGTGGAGTTGTTTCGAATTTCGACAACGCACCGCCGCCGGTGATAGCAAGCCCAACTGCAGCCATCGAGACATTGTCAGGCGCTTCCCAGAGACAATAGCCGTCGTATGTTCCGAATGCATACCAGAAGCCTTGCAGCTTTCCGCCTACTGACTCGATATACTGACGGGCTGCCACACGGCGGTCTTCGGGGTTTTTCATCAATCGAGCCCATGTTTCCGGGGTATAGCTGAACCGAGTTAAATAAAGAGCCATTACGTTAAACTTTTAATGTTGCCTACTCTTTTCGGTTTTCGGCTTCCCCGTTTTGGTTTCCTTCAGCATTTGCAGGCTGAATCAATACTGATTTTCTACAAAGTCAGATGCCGCATAGGTGTCAAAAACAGTTACATCACCTTTACTAAAACCATTTTTAATAAAAATTCTGAATAGTTGTTTATTTGTCAATAATTTAGTAATTCTTTAAATTCATTTCAACTTTTCATTATTTTTTATTGTAACACTACTTAAACAATTAATTCTAGTTTAAGTTAATCCCATATATAGATTTCGGATGACATTTTTTAGACGAAGAGTTTGTCTATTGGATGACACTCAAAGTTTTATGTTCGGGTATACCGGGGAATTTGCTCTCCCTTCCCCGTTAATGAACCGTACATTAAAGTCTGGTGGAGTGAGTTTCATTTGATTCTCTTTCTTCAATTATTATTTTAGCCGCATTGTAGTAATCAACACGATAAGTATTCTTATTCGCAACAATCTCCTGAAGTTTTTCATCTTTTTCATTTTTCAGCTTATCGTAGGTTGATAATGCAATCCGCTTCCCCTTTCCATTCTAAACTTAGGATCCTCTGAGAAGAAATCATCAACTAAATTTCTGAATTGTAAATAGTTTAAAATTAGCAAAAAACCAATAAGGCGAATGATAATGGTTGAATTCCAAATGTAT
>Ga0209593_10000209_pt1 | contig 30366 bp, 24 predicted proteins | sample PPLLaktember2015_3_FD_187260 | JGI IMG/M metagenome (GOLD analysis project Ga0209593, IMG submission 187260) | Freshwater sediment microbial communities from Prairie Pothole Lake near Jamestown, North Dakota, USA - PPLs Lake P7 Core (6) Depth... | ecosystem: Environmental > Aquatic > Freshwater...
GATTGAGAAGATAGAGAGAGCAGTGGGTTTTATTTTTTCTCGCAGCGGTTTTACAAAAGAAGCGGATGATTATTGCCGGGAGAAAAATATCGCATGCAGCGACGATGAAAAGTGGTTCGGGGAATAACTTTTTGCTTTTTCTCTTTACAATCCCGGTTGCTTTAATTATAATAATAGTATGAATAAAAACGAATTCCCGGAAATAAAAATAAGTTTTGAGATCGAGTCTTTAGGCCCTATACGGGACAGCAAAGTTCATTTCAAACCGTTTTTGATATTCTCAGGAGAAAGCAATACCGGTAAAAGCTATGCAGCAATAGCCATCTATTACCTCTTTTTCATGCTAAACAACGAAAAACTTATTTCTGAATCGACATCCGGCTTCTTTGATAAAAACCAACTCGCAGATGAATTGAATAAAAATGAAACCGTACGCAGGGTGATTCCATACAACTTCGGAAGCGAATTGGAAAGAGTTTTCAATAAAAATATCGACCAATTCGTGGCATATATGCTCGGCTATGATGATTTATCCTGTAAAATAAAATTAAAAGTAACGATTCCCGAATCCGAAATAACCTACATGATTACCAAAGACCCGACCTTCGGCGACCATATCGGCATTACGGCAAAAGCAAATATCGGCAAGAATTATTCGATTAGCACCAATAGAACTTTCGGTGGACCCACCGGAGATTTGAAATATTTAATCAATTATTCCTATACTTCACTATGCAACAAGCTTTTGTTCGGAAACAACGAAATCAAGGCTTTTTTTCTTCCGCCCGCCCGCGGGGCTTTCAGCGGATTAGCACCTTCGATGCTGAAAAATTTCTCCAGTATCGGGATATATAATGAATTCCTCGAAGGAATCGACAGCGTGAGATTCCGTAAATTCGATACCGATAATAATAAAGAGCAAAAGAAATTTATCAATCCCCTCTTGGAAAAACTATTAAATGGAAAAATCAAAGTAGAAAGAGACAACGTTTCCTATGCGGTCGCCGGTTCGGACACGGAAATCCCCCTGTCAGCCGCATCGTCATCAGTGAAAGAACTCTTTCCTTTATACCTGTTATTGAACCGGTTACCCATCGACGGGTTTTCATTATGTATCGAAGAACCCGAAGCACATCTCCACCCCGAATTGCAGCGAAGCACTGCCCAGGTTTTATCTTATATTGTCAACAACGGCAGCCTTATCCAGGCTACCACCCACAGCGATTTTTTTATTAACCAGGTCAACAACCTGCTAAAACTTCACTTCTTAAAAATAAAAAACCGGGAAAAGTTTTTTAAGATACTTAAACAAACCGGTATCGAAGAAGAGTTCGTATTAGACCCCCAAAAGCCAGGCGCTTACTATTTTGAAAAAAATAAAGACAGTGAAACCATTCAAATTAAAGCACTTGAGATCACTGAAAAAGGAATACCGATGTCGAGTTTCAACGCAGTATACGATCGATCGGTAAAAGAAACCAGGGATTTGCGAGAGGCGCTGATCGACGATGAAGAGTGAAGAACTCGAAAACAACCTATTAAAACTCTTTACCGATTACAGACCAGGAAGGGAAGAAGATTGGTTTTTCAAAGTGATACCAGGTAAACATCTTACTTTCACCGAAAAAAAGGAATCAGGAAAATTCGATATCTATTTTGAAAACGGCATTTTCATTGAAATATCTACCCTTGAGCTTGAGAAATTAAATATAACTCTCTGCTTCAAAAAAGATGAGAAGGATATCGTGGCAAAAAACTGCGACGGCATCTTCTTAACCCAGTTAAATGGGAAAATCGTCTTATGCATGGCAGAGCTAAAACTCAACATTAATGACAAATTTGTGAGATTCATTAAACAGATTGAAGGCAGTTATATAAAAGCAGCAATGCTAATGAGTCTTTTATTTGATATTAAAGAGATTGAGCTGGTTGTTTTTATTGGGGGGAATTTGAGAGGAGAGTATGAGCCCGATAACGATTACATTGAAAAAACATCCGAATACAGCGATAAACCCAATAGCCCCGAAGCCAAATTAAAGGAACTTATTCGAAATCGAAAAATGAAAATGAACTTCCCTTTTTTTCTAGAAGAAAAGGTACACGGAAGTTATCGAAAGAAAAATACGACAGTTTATCACCTGGAGTGTGGAGGAACGTTTGATATGCGGAAGCTATTTAACGAAAAATAGTAAACCAAAATCGTGCCGCAGGCACGTTAAACCCAAACGGCGCGACGCGCCACAACTTTCAATTAAGCCGCTCAAAAATTTTCCGAAATTAAAGTTCAAATTTTATACTTCTCTCTTTGAGAAATAATATTTGTCATTCATTTTTGGTTTTCTTTCAGCATGAACTTCCATTATTTTTAATTCGTAACCACAATTGCTAAGCGAGTTAAGTGGTAATTCGAGAAATGTGTAATTTCCATCATTCTTTGGTTTTAAAACAGAATCATCCCATATCCGGTAAAGAATTCGATATTCATTTTCAATTTGAAAATCAGATGGGACAAAGAATGAACAATATTTAGAAATTCCTTTTAAAATAAATTCTCGTTTAAAATTTTTGAGACTGCACATTGATAGATCAGAAAGTAATTTAATAGACACATCATCGCTGAGATTATATCGAATTTTTCTAAAATCAGGTAACGAAGCTTTAATTCTAATTTTCAATCGAGCTCCTTCACGTTTACCACTTTTAGTAGCAAAAACATTCCAAAAATAATTTTCTTTCTTAATATTTATAGAAGTATCAGTAAAACAGCCACAAAAAGTATTGGGAAATATTAAAGTCTCGTAAATTTGAACGCCATTTTTATCCTTCTCAAGATAACCTTCAAGATTATTAGTTTCACAGAAAGTAATAACTTCACCTGCTGAGGAATTTTTTGAAATGTTATAGAGCCTGAAAATGTTTGTGGAAATGATATTTTCAATTGCTGCCATTGATGTATAATGATAAACAACAGCCGATTTTATACTTGGCCATAAAAAATTAGCTATTGCATTAGAAAGTTTTGCTTCGCTCTTTACTAAATCTGAAATTGTTTCTTCTGTAACACAAATATCATTTTTAGATATTTTTTCATTAATTCCATATTTTGATAAAATTCCATTGATCTTTAAAATTAAATCATTCCATGCTTTTTTTCGATCTGTAATACTCATCGCTTTCTTCCTGTTAATAAAATTTTTTTCAACTTAACACATTTCATTATTTTTCTCAACCTAATTTTTTATTTTATTTTTTTAACAATAAAATAATAAAACTATTTTTTGAGTATGTCAAGAGAGAAACAAAAAATTTATTAAATTATTTGAGTGAATCATTATAAAGTTTATAAAAACACTAAACAAAATAAAAATACTAAACATAATATTAATAAAAAAATCACACTGTTGTTCATATCGCAAAATTCTCATGCCATACAAGATGGAAATTTTTAAAGGAAAAAATTTGAGCCCAATGCCACACTATTTACTTTTCTTTTTAATAAATTTCTGTATTTCTTGAACGGAATAAGGCGGGTCGTTTTTCTTGTGGATCATCGCATGGCAATTAGGACAAACAGGGATAAGTTCTTTAATTGGATCTATTTTGTATTGTTTTCCTATTTCAGAAAGAGGACGTAAATGATGGACGTGAATAAAATCCTCCCCGATTTCTCCATAAATATCAGCAAGTAAAGCATCACAGACCTTACAGCGGTACCCATGTTTTTCCAGGCATCTTTTTCTTGCTTCCGGGTCCCGTTCATATTTGTTTACATATACTTGAACCCTGGCTCCTTCGAAATGCTCCTTATCGCCATTATTGGTTATCTCCTCAGGTAATTTAAAATAGACAGTATCGACTAATCCAAGCATTTCGATAGCTTCTATAACTCCAGGTCTCATGATCCAGTGCCACTCATCATTTCTCTTGTCAAATTCAACTAAGATTCCAATTTTTTCTCCTATACGCGAAGGCTTTAAAATTTCGCACACTTTGCTTCCTATCTCGCCATATTTAAGATTGGATGCGTTAAAACGTTTGAAATTCAGTGCTTTTGCTAAACCAGTAGCCGTAATGGTTTTATCAGGTGCGTTGTAATGAGCGACGAGGATTCTTTTTTGATACTTTGTTAGCCCGATTTTTTCAAAGGCATCGGCGTATTCCTTCGCGCTATAGTTATAATTGGCCATAATTATTTCTCCTTTTTTCTCTTAGCTTTTCAGAAAGTTCTATGATTCTTTCCAGCCTCTCCTTATGGATTTGATACTATCAGAGATTCTTTTATTTTCCTCTATTCCAAGAATGTTCAAATGTGATTTCTGGAATTCAGTACGAACATGTTTTGGATCGAGGTATTCAATAAAGTGCTTCAAGTAAGTATGTAAAACAACTATTCGTTTAAATCTAATATCGGTTTCTTTAATATTAATAAATATGTCGCCAAGGGAATCAAGCCATCGTGATATTTTTTTATCATTTGTTTCAAATATTTTTTCTAAAAATTCATGATAAGATAGAGTTCTTAAATCATTACCATCTTTAATTACCATTGCATCCCCAAGGGCTGTAAGTGTAAAAAAATAAACCCATTTATCATCACTTAATTCCGGCGCAGACTTTTTGGAATCAGTTAGCAGGCTAGGATTTGATAAAGTGTCGATTATTTTCCTGATAAAACGGTCGAAGGTTCGAGTTTCCTTTGTTGAAGTAAAATCGAGGTAAATGATTTCTCTTCTGAGAATCTGATGCCAACCTATGAACTGAAGTATTGAAAATAAAGTACTCGGGTAATAGTATCCGATATTACGTTTTTCAGGATCTAGCCATTTCTCTTCTTCTATTTTTTTTATGTAAGTGATCATGTTCTCACACCTTTTTCTCAATGTATCGCAGGACAAAAGAATGGGAGTGGAGTATTTACGTTTAGTGATAATGATATCTCGCTTTTGAAGAATTTTTGCTGGGATTACTATCTCGAAAATTAGTTTTACCCAGGCTCCTATAATGCCACCAATAATTGCTGATAATAAAAACCAAAATATACTGGTTTCTTTAAATTCTTTAACGAGTACATCCATTTTTTTCTCTCCATTTTGTTAAATTTTTATTGAGAGCGAAACTTTTAATTATTTCTTTTTTTTACTATTCAAGATCATTATCATTTTCTTGAGAAGGAAAATGCAAATCGTCCACATTAAAAAGGTTACGCCAAGAATTTAATTTCATCAAAGAAATTGATAATCTTGGGAATATAGAATTACTTCTTGGAATCCTATTTTCAGAAATATCAATGCAATCTTCAGAAATAACAGAATCAATTTGTGTCAGATATTCTTCCAATCTCACTACTATAAAATTTGTGAATTCGTGAAGTTCCATACTTGCCATTTTACATTTCCCAAAAGCTAAAAACAATTCTAAATTCTCGTGAGATAGGTTCCCCTCAATTGGGTTGATGGGAAATCGAATAGTATATCTTACGGGATTTTTTCCACCTATACCAATTTTAGGAACAAATGTATTTATTACTTCATGGTAGGCTCTATTTCTCAGCTTGGTAATAATTTTGAACCAGGCATCTGATTGTATATCCTTTAAAATATGAGTGATACCTATAGATGTGGATTCTAAGTGTTCAATAATCTTATTGAAATTAACATCTGTTAATTTTAAGCCTAATTGATATACATAATTAACAATTTGACTCAATGTCTCTAAAGCACCCCGACAGTTGTGCAGAAGAGAATCAATCCAATAAGTTACTTGGGTAATGGGATCTTCAAAATCAAAACCATTGGGATCATATAAAGGACTTTTTGGAATATGATTTCTACTAATAGTTTTAGAATAATTATCTAAAATTTCAGAAGATGCTTTAATTACAAAGTTTCGTTTCAAATTATATGCGCTTGCAAAATCTATTATATTTCCAAGATTAAATTTTTTTCGCTTATCAATGATTAAACATAATTTATTGTAAAGGTTAATAGATCCAAAATTTGACATTTTATTCCTCTCGATCAGCCGTTAATTCGTACAGTTTTCGTTTTTCCAGGGATGATTCATAACCGCGATTATCCACGCATATCATATATTGCTTTCTCATAGCCATCAATGGGAGGGGCGTTGGGCCATGACTTTTTTAATGGTCTCTACAATCGCTTTCTCGCCAAACCTGCTGGATTTCGCAGACGGCATTAATATTCTTTTCCGGTGTGAAGTGGATTGACCTGTTTTAACTTCATCGTTTTCATCTGCTGCTTGCTTTTTTATAGCTCATACCTTCCTATGCCGAACATATTAATATAAAAGCCTTCATTTGTCAACTGTTTTTCATCGCAAAAACACCGTCTGATTTGTCTTCAACGACCAAGGGATTCTTTTCGATAAAAGTTGCCCTTTAGATTCTCAGCAAAAACTTTCTTAAGGATGAATAGGGGATATTTTAATCAATCATTTGATATATTCCCTTGTTCTATTGCGGGAGTATCATCCCAATCATCCGAATAATCATCTGATGATGAAGTACTTTCATTGTCATCACCAGCCTCCACACCGACTATATCATCATCATCCGAGCTCAATAAAAAATAATAATTATCCATACATTTCTCCTTTTTATGATTTCCATGTTTTCATCATAGTTTTATTTCAAATTTGCTTCGAAAGAAGCACAGTGAGGAATTCTTGTGTGATAAATTTTCAATTAAGCTACCGCCCTTTGGTTCTAATTTAACCCCTAATTGCCCAGCCAACGCCAACACAAATTTCCTCCATTCTATCTTCACCGGTTTCACCGGAATAATATTTTTACCACACTTCGAGATCGAAAGTCAAGACCTGAAATAAAAAATCACATTCTCAACCTTCATTGAAAATGCCTTCCAATCGCGTGACCCACTCACTAAAATACTTGCACTTCTGTCTAAGAATAGAGAGACCAATACTCTCAACTACATTGGGACCGGATGTACTTTTATTTTTTTCATAGGCTTTAATTTCTTTGATTATGCGTTTGCTGATCCAGCCACTGTTTCAATTCTTGCTCATTCAATTTTTTAAAAAGAGAACACTTTTTCTTTTCATCGCGTTCGACAACAGTAATGACATTGGCTTCGAATTCATCCACGAGACGCGGCGACTGCGTTGCAATAATCACCTGCGAGTACTCCGATGCACTGTAGATCATCCCGGCAAGAGCAGATATTGCCACTGGATGCAATCCCAATTCAGGCGCATCGATGAGAATCGTATCGGGTATCGACTCCGGCGGCTGAAGCAGCAACGTTGCCATCGCCATAAATCGCAACCCTCCATCCGGTAACTGGTGAGGACCAAAACGATAATCACGTTGATTCTCACTCCAATCCAGGCGGATTTGAGTTTCATTCAACATGGAAGGCTTTAATATAAAATCACCGAATTGAGGAAAAACCATCCGGATATGCCGGGCAATTCGTTGATAATACTTTTCATATTCCTTCTTGTTTTGCAGAAGATAAAGAAACGCAGCTAAATTACCTGCATCGGGGTTTCCCCCTGGGATATTATAAACCGACGTTCCGTTGTATCGATCGGTTTATTTGGGATTGTTTGCCGGTTTTCTTTCACAAAAATTGACACGGGGTGTATAATTATCTAACCAGATAAAAATTACTTTGATCCGAATACAAGCTAAATAGCCGTAATTATTATTAATAATAATACGAGGAAATCAAAACGATGAAACGGATTTATTTTACCTCAGCATTATTAATTATCGTGTGGGCATGTACGTGGGCTGCGGAAACGGGAGATTTGAATTTCGAATACCTTTCGGTTAAAGACGGCCTTTCTCAAGGCACAGTAATGTGCATCCTCCAGGATAGGATGGGTTTTATGTGGCTCGGGACTTCCGACGGGCTCAATAAATATGACGGGAACGGATTTACGGTTTACAGGCACAATCCCTCGAACCCCAATACCCTGAGCGGAAACAGTATTTGGACCATATATGAAGACAGCTCAGGCGATTTATGGGTCAGCTCCTGGATGTATGGCTTAAATAAATTTAGCCGTGAAAATGAAACCTTCACCCGTTACGCTTTTCACCAGGATACCGGGGCTAATTCGGAAATCGATGTGGTCTATTCGATATGCGAAGATACTGCGGGTATGCTGTGGATCGCTTTATATCAAAAAGGTATCAGGGTACTTGACCGCGGGGGAAAAACGACATACTCCTTTACGCACGACCCGAAAAACCCCAATAGTTTGAGCGGAGATAACCCCAAGATAATTTATAAAGACCGGTCCGGAACCATGTGGATTGGAAATGATCAAGGACTCAACCGATTTAATCCAAAAACAAAAACCTTTACCCTGTTCCCCATCGAATCCGGCGCGGAAACCGGGGACGCCAGGAATATTGTTACCCAACTATTCGAAGATAGTAAAAAACAATTATGGATCGGTACCGCAGTGGGCGGAGTTTATACATTCGACCGGGAAAAAGAAATGTTCGATAAAAATACCGGTAATACCTCCCAAATGTGTAAACAGTATATTCTCTCCATCTGCGAAGATCAAAACGGTCTCATCTGGATCGGGACACTGGGTGACGGTCTTTCGATATTCAACCCGGGAACCCGGAAGGTCACTCGATACAGCGCTTTTCCCGATAACCCCGGAAGTTTGAACGACGATCAAATTTACTGCGTTTATAGGGACAGGTCGGATTTAATATGGTTGGGAACCCGCGGCAGAGGAATCAATTTATTCGATAGAAACAAAAGAAAATTTGCCCATTATAAAAACATCCCCGGTGATTCCAACAGTCTTTCAATTAACAGCGTCTGGTCTTTTTACGAAGACCGCTTCGGGATTCTCTGGATCGGGACGAAAAAAGGCGGGCTCAACCGGTTCGATAGAAAAACCAATCGATACACTACGTATAGGTACTCATCTATCTCATTACCTCACAGCGAAGAAATCTACGCGATACTGGAGGATCACGCGGGCGAATTGTGGCTTGGAACCAACTGCGGGTTAAAAAAATTCGATCGTCAAAAAGAAACCTTTACCAATTATCCCTGTCATGTAAACACTCCCCACGGCGTGAGCAGTAATTACATTTATACCATTAAAGAAGACCGCGATGGTGTACTATGGATGGCTGCGGCTAACGGCGGCGTCAATACGCTGGACAGGGAAAGAAAAAACTTCACCCACTATAAAAACAACCCCGATAACCCTTCCAGCTTAGGTTCCAATTTCGTTCTCACTGTGTACATAGACCGCTCCAATGTTCCCTGGATTGGAACCGAAGTCGCAGGACTCAACCAATTCGACAGGAAAACCAAAGCTTTCATCCGTTACCCATGCACAAACGGCAGTCCCAATGGCTTAAATTGCAGCTTTATTAATTCCATTTATGAAGACAACGCCGGCAACTTGTGGTTGGGAACCAACGGCGGGGGACTTAATCGATTTAACCGCCAAAACAAAACATTTACCCATTATACGACAGACCACGGTTTACCCAATAACATTATCTTCGGGATATTGGAAGATAACAGCGGGAATCTCTGGTTAAGCACCAATAAAGGAATCTGCAGGTTTAATCCTTCCACCGGTGAAACAAAGAACTTCGTTTTACGGGATGGAATACAGGATTATGAATTCAACGGCGGGGCGTATTACAAAAACCGGGAAGGCGTGATGTTTTTTGGCGGTGAAATCGGTTTCAACAGCTTTTCGCCTAAAGATATCCATGATATTCCACATATCCCGCCTATTGTTTTTACTGGATTTAAAATCTCCGATAAACCCGTCAATATCGGCAAAAATTCTTTCCTTCGCAAGCATATCAATCTAACGCGGGAAATTACACTCCCCTACAATGTTAGTAATTTTTCTCTTTCATTTGCGGCATTGGATTTTGCAAATCCCAGGGAAAACCGGTACCGGTATAAAATAGACGAATTAAACCAGGATTGGATCGAGCTGGGAAACAATCATTATATTATGTTCGCCAAGATGGCACCGGGTGAATATACACTCCGGGTCTCCGGGTCCAATACTGACGGGATTTGGAATAATGAAGGAGCAGTCATCACACTTATCATAAAACCACCCTCCTGGAAAACGTGGTGGTTTCAACTCTTGGTGATCTTAGCCCTTGGAGCTCTCCTCTATATATTGCACAAACAACGGATGAAGAACCTTTACCTGCAATTAAAAACAGAAGCAGAAATAGAAAATATCCTGTCTCCTTACAACATTTCTGCGCGGGAAAAAGAGATCATCCGTTTAATCATCAGGGGAAAAAGTAACAAAGACATCGAAGATGCGCTTTACATTTCAATAAAAACCGTGAAAAGCCATATTTATAATATCTACCAGAAATTGGGGGTAAAAAATAGACTGGAATTGATTCACTTAATCCAGAAATCGATAAAATAAGTACCCCCACGGCAATGAATTTTGGCTGAAATGGATACGTGCAAACAAAGTTAGAGGATTTTTGGCTGAAGAGCTGGGATATGATTTTTTATTTGTTATTTGTTATTTGTTAGTGAATCCAGGAAAGAACCGGGATAGAATTAACAACTAACAATTAACAAGTGGGGGCCTGCGAAGTGGGAGCGGCCCACTCAAACACTCTCCATGAACCGCTCCCGCGTTTAATTTACTGTTCGGGCTTTTACATACAGGTAACTGTATAGTTGGGGGTACAACTGAGAATAATGGTCTGGCAACTGCCTGCGAGTGAGCAATTATCACAGGTATTGCATGGATACTTTGTATCCGGGCAATAGGGATGGAGCGTCGTAGTCATCGGCAAATACCCTCCAGCCAGGACATTATTCATCTGTGGATCATTGAGATGAGCTACTGTTGTTTTGTTCAAAACCATTTTTTGTTTCAAAGTTTTGGGTTTCATTTTTTTTCCTCCGTTTAATTTGTATTTTTATTTTTTTTAACATTTTGCTTTCTCATAATTGCTTCCTGTACGTCGTGTACACACCAATAATAATATAATTTGAAGCGGTTTCAATCGGGAAAAAGTCCGATTTATTAAAAATAGGACTTTAGTCCGAATTGGAATAGACCGGTTTTTTTGGAAATAGTTGAACTTTCTCTCACAGGCTTCCCGGGGGTTGAAAACTTCGAAAGCCTGTGCTACAATCAAATCATGAAAAAATCACTTGCGTTTTATTTGATTTTAATCGGGGTTGTTTTAGCTGTAATGATTTATATCCAGATTTTTCGAGCCACCCAATCCGAAGTGGATGATCTATGTAAAATCGCTGCCCAAAAATATCCCGGCGACAAAGTCGAAGCTTTGATTAAATATTTAAACGACGAACAAGAAACGCTAAACCCAACAGATTTCAACCGTTTTTGTTGGGCTTTGGGAGAATTACGCGATAAACGCGCCCTGCCGACTCTCGAAAAATTAATGCTGAAACCCAATATCGATAAATACGAAATCAAAAAGGCCATCAAAAAAATAACCGGCAAAATACCGAATCCTTATTTCTGGCGAAAGTTTTTTTAAGTTTAATATTCGAAGCGGTCCCCTCGTTTTCCAGGGATAAAAAAACGAAACTGCACTGCGGATTTCTTTTGCTTCCATAATTCGAGAAAATGGCCGGCATCGGGTTCGTACCCTTCGGAAGTCAAAGGTATCAAAGCAATGGGCTTGAGAGCAGTAACGACCGCCCGGATGGTTTGATCGAATTTCTCTTCCAACGAAGGTTCAATATAGTTCCTGCTGCCCATAACCGGGATAAAAGCGATGTCGATCCGTTCGCCGGGGGGAAGGTGTTTCCGCACCATGGATTCGACGGTTGAAACGTAGGTTTTCCACTGCGAATCGGGGAGATAATCGAATTGCCACCCATCGAAAAAAATGATGAGCCCATCGACTCGAATTAAGTACCCGGTTCGCCTGAAAGAAGAGTTCTCGCCATATTGAAGGGCGGTAACATCGATACCGTCGAGCTGCCGGTTTTCACCAGGGGTAACCTGGATGGATTTGGGTGTTTTAAAAATTGATTGGAGAGAGACAAAATAAGCATCACTGAAAGAGGCCGCGGGATTGAACGTATTAGACGAATTATTGGAGTTTATCGTGTCGGAAGTATAAAAGAAAGCAATGTCCTGTCCCATTAATTCGGAAGGGCTGAGTTGTCCGTTCCCCAGGAGTGGGGTTTTGGGGATATTCCTGGGGCGTAAAGTAATGGGTTGGAAATCGAAAATAAGGAAGTGGTTTTTTGTGCGTACAGCCCAACCGGGTCCGCCGAGGTACCAAAGCACTGCTTGTCTTTCGTTTAGAGGTTTGATAAGCACTTTGCTGTTGGGAGAAATTGCCCCGTTTTGTTTTAGAAGTTCTGCAATCTGGGTATTACCGTTTTGAAGGGCTAATTCAAGGGGGGTTAAACCGTCGATGTCTCGAATGTTGGTTTTTACACCGAATTGAAGGAGTAAACGAACGGTTTCAACGTCGCCTTTTTCGGACGCTTCATGGAGGGAAGTCTTCCCATTTTCATTAATAATTTCCAGCAACGAGGGATACGTTTCCAGGATGGAACGAATTTTTTCTTTATTACCGGATCGAATGGCTGGGGGAAGGGGATTTAGAAGGTTATAGAGGTTGGTTTTACCTTGTTCCAGGGCCAATTCGAAAGGTATTTTCTCCAAATCGTCTTTGGCATCCAGCCTGGCTCCTTTAGCGATCAGTAATTCGACGATATCTTTATTCCCGGCATAAGCGGCATCATGAAGGGGAGTCATACCGCCGATGCTTTTTTGAGTAACCGGGGCACCTTTTTGGATGAATAAGCGGACGGTATCGACGTGTTGAAGCATAATAGCCCAGTTGAGAGGGAAATACCCGTTGTTGTCCGGGATATCCATTCGGGCACCGCGGGAGAGTAAATATTCCACGACATCGGTTTGGCCGGCTTCTGCTGCTTTGTGTAAGAGAGTAGAGCCTTCCTTGTCCTGGGCATTTAATTGGTTGGGGTGTTTATCCAGTTGATTTTTAATTTGTTGGAGAGCTTCTTCATTTTTCAAGCGGTCATGGATTTTCTTTTTTTCCAGGTTTTGGGCGATCGAGGTTTCCATTTGCTGGATTAATTGGGCGGAGACTTCTTTGTATTCGGTTAGTTTTTGAGTTTCTTTCTTTTTCTTCCATTCTTTGATCGAAGGGTCGATATCCATGTCGTCGATTTCCACGATGGCCTGTTCCATTTGCCGGATTGCATTTTTAAAACAATCGATGGAAGTCGAGAAATTGGTGAGAAACTTCCAGTCTTGTTTTTTCATTTTGATCATCCCGAGGTAGTAGAGTGGGAAGCATTGAGAATAGGTACTATCGTAGAGGGCATTATAGAAATCCTCTTCGGCTTCTTCGAATTTTTCTTCATTGTAAAAGAGTAAACCGGATAGGTACAAAATTTCACCGGAATGAGGGAGTAATTTTTTGGCTTTATCCGCGTATTCCCTGGCCCGCGTTGGATTATCGGTTAAATATGAATTGTAAGCTTTATAATAAAAGGCTTCGCCGTGGTACATCGGTTGGTTCTGCAGCATGTTGTCGAGGGTTTTATCGGATTCCTCGCAGCGGTTCAATTGATGGAGTGAAACAGCTATACCGAATAGAGCGGTGGGGTTTACGGGGTCGAGATCGAGGGTTTGTCGATAACAACGGATGGAAGTTTCATAATCGTTGATGGAAAAAAAGTAAATATTCCCGATACCATTCAACGCAGTGGTATAACCCGGGATCAAGGCGAGGGCTTTTTCATAATACCCTGCAGCTTGCCTTAGTTTTTTATTTTGGAACAATGCGTTGGCGCGATACAAAAAAAATTCGGCGAATTCGGGATTTTGTTTTTCGATTTCTTCTTCGCGATTGGCGGAGGTTTTGAAATTCATATAAAGGATCAGCGGCGATTGGGAATATCGGTTCATCAAAGGAAGGACATTTCTTTCTTTCAGCACGGTTTGAAGGTTGTCATTATTATTTAAGAGGTCATGGTAATAGTTAAGGATATAAAAATAGAGATAAAAGTCCAGGGCAGAGTGGTCGATATCGAATAAAGTAATATCGACGTTTTTTTTTGTTTCGGCGAAGATATGAGCGTTTTCATCCCAGGTAATGGGTTGGGATCGGTAATGCCGGATAATATCAAAAAGGTATTGCTGCTTCGGATTCAAGGGGAAATCGCCCAGGGCATCGATTTTTTCATAAGTGATGGGGTTCGGGATTTTTTCATCTTTCTCTCGAATCGCAATGAGGAATAAAGCCAGGAAGAGTTTGTCGCGTAACCCGGGGCTGGGCTTCACGCGGTAAGCTTGACTGAAAAAGGTTTCTGCTTTTCGCCATCCATGGAGGTGCATGGTAGAGAATGATGCGCCGCCCCGGGAAATAAGTTCAAGGTATTGAGAATCGGTGGGGGTTAGAGGATGGAACGGTTCCCGGTTCACATTTTTTTTAGGTGAACAAGAATAGAAAACCAATACAGCCAGGACAGCAATAAACACCGGTAATTTTTTAATAATTGTTTTACATTTCATAGTTTCGGTTTCTCCTTATCGATTTAATCCGTGCTATACATATTTCATATCATTATTATACCATCAAGAAAGGGGAATGGATAGAAGCGCTAAAAAAATGTTTTTCAAATCCCGGTTCATCGGGTTGTATTCCAGGAAAAAAAAGTGTAAAATAAATGATATCGAATTTGCCCGTTTTTTTTGCGAGAAAAAAAATGAAAAACAAAAAAGGCTTTTTAATTATTTTAACTGTGTTCATGGTTGTAATGTTTAACAGTTTTGAATTGGGAGCAAGTATCGAATTCAAAGTGGATTTTTCCAGCCGTTTTATCTGGCGGGGCTTCGATAATGAATCTCCCAGCAAACCCGTGATTCAACCTTCCCTGACTTACCAGGTTGAAAAAACAGGTTTATTTCTTTGCCTGTGGGAAAGTATCTCGTTTGAAAGCACGGAACGGCTCGAAACGGATATCGCCTTATGGTATAATTTTAAAACAGGAGAGAATGTCGCATTGTCGGTTGGTATCACCCATTATGGGTGGTATTTCCGGGAGAATTTTACTTTTAAAGATAGTACAACCCACGAGTTATATGCCAGCCTGGGGCTTTTGAAATTACCGTTCAGTCCGAAATTTACGGTTTATTATGATTTTCACAACGCGACAGGGCTTTATTTCCTGCTGGAGGGGAGTCACTCGATTGAATTATCGAAAAACAAAGAGAAAAAAACCTCGTTGGATATCATGGGAGGGCTGGGTTATAATCACCGGCTTTATATCGGGGGTTCCGGTTTCAGCGATGTTTGGTTCGGGGTAACGGTGCCCATCGAAGTGGGAAAAGTAACCATATCCCCTTTTATAAAAACCTCCTTTATCCTTTTGGATGAAGTGAACCCGGGAGTAAATAACGAAACCTGGTTTGGGGTGTCCCTCTTAACGACTTTCTAGCAGATCGGCCTTTTGATTGATTAGTTCGAAGTAGTCGGGTATTTTAAACGGGGTGATGATATTGCCGCTGAAATCCATATAGTCGAACCATCCGCGGTACCCGATCATCAATTGGTTGGGTTTGAATTGGATTTTATAATTCATATGGATATTCTGGGGAACATAATATCCGAGGTATAACAGCGGGATCCCGTTTTGTTTGGCATATTCGATTTCTTTATAAACAGCGAATTTACCGGGGCTGAACGTGCTGTAATTCTCGTCGAAATAACAATAAATGGCGGACATGGAATTCGCTGTTACATCGAGGTGGGACACAGCGACGAGGTGATCGCCGTCCTTAATCGTCAGCGTGCGGCTGAAGGGAAAATTCGTATAAAAACTATCCACATATTGTTCATAGGATTCGGAAAAAGTAGTTTTAAATCTCCGTTTATGGCGGGTGTACAATTCAAAAGCTTCCAAACTGGGAACCGGTTTTTCAATGGCGACACGAAAATTTATATTTTTCCTGAATAAGCGGCGAATGGATTTTGAAAATTTGAAGGATTCGATGGGAATACGAATGGAAATACAACTGCGGCAGTGATGGCAAAGGGGCCTGAAAAAGACTCCTCCAAAATGACGAAACCCGTAACTTAACATAGTGTCGAGGTCGTTATCATCCAATTCATCGATTCGCAGGGTTTCATTAATAGATATCAATCCTTCAATATAAGGGCATCTTTCAAAAATCGGGGGCAAAATGACTCCTTTTAAACTCATCCGGTCTCCTTCAAAATCATTTGGGTCTGTGAAAACCGGTTTAATTATATCACATAATCCGTCCATTTGACTGTCATGAAATTAAATTAGCCAATGGCCATTATGTTAAGGAGTGAGGAGGAAGGGGAAACCGACTGCAGCCCACGCGATCCCAAAATGACAATTACTGGATTCAAAGCAATTTTATTGCAAATTATCATCATATTTGGTATGATACAGTGAAATGAAAAACAAAAATAGAATCCAATGGCTGTCGGTTATTTCATTTTTGCTGTTTACGGGTATCGGTATCGGTGCATCCCGGGAGGAACAGGGAAGAAACGCCGAAAAATACCTTGTACTGGAAAACGAAATGGCTGTCTTTTTACAGGCGAGGGATAATATCCCACTGGTGAATATTGCGTTTGCAGTGAATGTCGGCTCGAAAGACGAAAATCCTGGAACCAGCGGGCTGGTTCATATCCTGGAACATGTACTGTTACTTGGTGAAACAGGATCGCATTCGATGGAGGATCTTTACAAAGAAATGCGAGGCCGCGGTGTTCGTTTCAACGCCCATACGGGCCACGATATGATGACTTTCGAACTTACGCTTCCGTCTCAATATTGGGAATACGGTTTAACATTGCTTAAAGAGAAAATATTTAACTTGAAATTCTCTAAGGAGTTCCTGGAGAAAGAGAAAAAAATAATATTCGAAGAGATTTCCCAGCATGAAGATGACCCGATTCGGATGGGAACATACCTGGCCCTCCAGGGTTTATTCCCCAATCATCCTTACTCCAGGCCGATTTTTGGAGAAAAACAGGTGATCGAAAAAGCCGGGGTTGATGAAATCATGAATTTTTACCGGGAGTACTTTCTTCCATCCAACTGCACGCTGGCAGTGGTGGGAGATTTCCAAATAGGTGACATGGAAAAAAAAACCCGGGAAATCTTTGGCCCCATCGAATCGAAAATAAAAGCGAAAGATATCCGCAGACCCGTAATCCGTGAAATGGAACGGATTAAAAAAAATGTAACTGTCGAACGTCAAATGGATATCGAACAAACCTACCTGGTGGTCGGTTTTTTCGCCCCCGGGTCCAATGACGACGATAAAATTATCTTTGATTTGATCGACGATATTTTCGGGAGAGGAATCAATCCCCTATTGAGAAGGCCTTTTTTCGTAAATAACCGGGTGATAATCAACAGTGTATCGACGCGGTACTTTCCCCTCCAGTACGGAGGGGCCTTTCTAATTTATATTTCGATGGACCCCAGGGATTTAAAACGTGCCCGATACGAATTGATAAAATTTTTGGGAAATACCGGATCGCTTAACTATTCTATCCAGGATTACCCGCCGGATGCGCGAATGGTTGTAATGGATTACCTGGAAACAGCCCGGAGTCATATCAAATATTCCGGTGAGCAATTTAAAGAACATGGTATGAACGCGGCCCTCAGCTTCGCTGCGTATATTCTCCCCCGGAAAGATAAAGAGAACGCAAAAAGCCAGGAGCCCTACCTGGATCGCATCGAAAAAATCAAATCTCCCGGGATCCGGGATGCGGCTTCGAAATATTTGAGCGGGGAAAAGTACGTGATGATTACAATCAATCCCCAGTCACCGGGAAATAAAGCGAATAAAAAAAATGAAGAAAAAGAAAAGGAGAATCCATAATGCGGGGCATGCCAAAGAGTTTGAAATATTACATGATGATAGGGGCAATTATTTTCATGACCACCCCCATTATTTTATGGAATACCGAGACTGCCGATGAAAAAACGAAGAGCCGGGAATGGGCGCCGGAAAGAATCCAATTGGAAGATGACTTTTCTTTTATATACCAGCAGGACCGGTCATCGGCCATCACTATTATTCAATTATTGGTGAAAGGCGGGAAGAGAACCGAATCAAAAGAAGCGAAAGGATTGACTTTCCTGGTGAACCGTTTGTGTGTGGACGTAACGGAGCCTTCCGATATCTACCGGCTCATGCATAAAGGTTCCTCCGCTCTTTATCATGTTGAAGGGGACCACTCGATTATCAGCTTGAAGTTTTTATCCGCTAACCTGGGGGACTCTCTTAAAATCTTTGCCTCGACTCTATCAAAACCACTCATTACCGCTCTTCGGATCGATAATATCAAAGACCTCATGGACTACCGCCAGAAGAGTGAAGACGACACACCGGAACTGGTGCTGGAAAAAACCTATTGGGATGCATTCTTTTCCAATAACGAATATGGATACGGAGGATCCATATCCGGGGATCCGGCTAGCCGAAAGAATATTAAAAGAAAAGATGCAGTCGAAATGCATAAGCAATATTTTAACCGGGCTCACATGATCATATCCGTATGCTCAGACCTCCCCAAAACGGATTTAATACCGTTGATTCAAAAATATTTCGGATCCTTTCCCAAAGGAAGTACCGAAGAACCGATAACCCCTTGCTTTCCAGGTTCGATTCCCGGGAAAAAAAATTATAATGTGGAAAAAGAAAAACAGCAAACGTTGGTTTCCTTCGGTACACTGCTCCCGGTAATGAGCCGCGAAAACTACGCGATGGTTTGTATATTGGACAATTTGATGGGAAAAGGCGTGGGAAACAAACTATGGCCGCTTCGCTCGAAATACGACCTGGCGTATAATATGAACACAAAATTTTACCAATGGAAAGAAGGGGGACTCTTTTATATCTATCTTAAAACCCATCGATCGAAACAAGAACCCGCGGCTGCTGCCTTAAAAGAAATACTGGCGGATATTTTTAACAAAGGAATCACGGCGGAAGAATTTTCTGCTGCGGCAATCCAGGCAAAAATGGAATTCCTGGTACAAAACGAAAGCAAAGAGAACCGTGCGTACAACCTTGGAAATTTTGAATCGCTGGGGGTAGGTTTTTCTTTCCTGGATGACTTTTTCAACCGGGTAGACAATATTACATTATCCCAATTCAATGATTACGTGAAAAATGTATTGAACCCGGAGCGGATGATCGAGGTTATTATAGGGCCGAAAGAACCCTCCACAACCAATTAAAAATATCGATGCGTTTCTTTAAAAAAGCTGAAAAGCCTCGATATGAATCATGAATTCCCCTCCCCAACGGGGTTAATAATTGGATGCCCTGGGAAGTAAGACCTGGAATTCACTTCCCTTCCCGGGTTCGGAAATAACAGAAACTTTCCCATGATGCCTGCCTATGATCTTCCCGACGATAGTCAAACCCAGGCCTTCACCTTCGGTTTCGCTGGGATTTAACCGGTGAAAAATCTCGAATATTCTGTTGTGATACTCTTTGGGAATTCCAATCCCGTTATCTTTGACGCTGTACATTGAAAAACCCTCCTGCTGGCATTCCCCCCCGGAAATAGTTATTTCCCCCGGGCGGTTGGGGTCAAGGTATTTCAATGCGTTGCTTAAGAGGTTTGAAAAAAGCTGGTTCACTTGCAGCTCATTTCCGTAACAGGGATGAAGAGGACCCACTTCCATTTTAACCCTGGCTTCTTTCAATTGAAATTCAAAGGCGTTGAGAATATCCGAGATTAAGCGGTTCATATCGATCTGGGTAAAAACAGTACCCATGCGGTCTACGCGAGACAATTTCAGGAGCCCGGAAAGCAGGCCGTCCATTTTGGAGGTACTGGCTTCGATGTATTTCAAGGATTCATCGATATCTTGATGGACAATGAATTTAATTTTTTGATCGACACCTTCGGGGACATTTTTGAGTTTATTTAAGAGTAATTCGATCTCTTTTAAAGAAAAACCCAGCTCCTGGCTGAATCCCTGGATATTAACGAGGGGGGAACGAAGATCATGGGATGTGACATAAATAACCTGTTCCAGCTCTTTATTTTTTTCTTCCAACTGCCGGAGGAGCCGTTTTTGTTCATGCTCGGCTTCATCCCGTCTTTTCTGGCCGATCTGGATTTGCTCCAACATATTATTGAAACCGTCATAAAGCACGCCGATTTCGTCGCTTCTTTCTTTTTGAACCCGAACCGAAAAATCGGGTTTGGAGGAGATGCTCTCCGTTACTTTGGCCAACTTCAGGATAGGATGGGAAATCATGTTTTGAAGTCGTGCAGCTAAAATATATGAAAGAATTATCATTCCCAGCATAATAAGAACCAGGACAAAAATGCGGTTTTGTATCCGTTCGGAGAGCGCGCCGGTTGAAGCGATGAGGTAAACGGTTCCTATTTTTTCATTATTGAAGAAAATAGGAACCGACAGGTGAAGAAAATTTTTTACAAAGTTAGAATACCTGTTTTCGTAGACCGGGGGAGGGGGAAGTTTGGTCGGGATTTTATTGTATTCACCCAGTAATTCTCCTTTAGCATTAAAGTAACAGCCGCGGACGATATTGGGCAAAGCCCGTAATTTCTCCAGGATATCGATTACACCTTTTCGATCTCCGAAAGTAGAAGGGAGAATGCAATATTCTCCGATAAGAGTGGCGTCGAGGGTCGCATTGTTAACCAATTCTTTTTTTAAATGATCGATATCGGTTATAACGGTTATGGAAAACCCGAGGATCAACAGGGAGATACTCACGCCGATTATAATAGCGATGAGCCGTTGTTTTATCGATAGATTGCTGATTAGACTCATTTTTGAGGGGGGAGGATTACATTTCTGGCAGCTTTGAGTAGCTGCCAATTAATTTCCAGGCCAGCGTCTTTTGCAGTGATACTGTTAATGTCGAAAATAAGGCGGTATTCGACAAAAGAGAAATTGACATGAACGCCCATTTGAGAGAAACCCTCGGTTTCGGAAATAGTAAGGATGGGTTTTTTTTTTATCGAATTCAAGATGATGGGTAATTCGTTTCTTTGATTTCCGGATATATAGAGTATGTTGGTATCGCCAATCTGGTTCGCCGAAGAGATGGACCGGACCTGGGGGGATTTGTTTTTGATTTTTTGATTTCTCAGGGTCCTTTCGATACTGGAAGCGAATGAGTTATCCCCTATAACTGTAATAATAAATGTTTTTTGGGAGGTATTCAGCGTTGACTTTTTGGGCCATTCGATGAAACGGGTGATCCGTTCCATCTGGATTACTTTATCTCGGGAAGGGTCATAAGGAAAATTTTTTCTTGCCGATTCATAGAGGGTTTTGGGGAATAACAACCCGGCCTGGTGCGCGGCTGTGTCGTTTATTTCAATGCCGATATTGGCAGTACTTGTACTGAGCTCCACTTGATCGGTATCGGCTTCATCCAGGTAGAAGTTGACCAGGATACCCTTCCTGGAATAGCCTTCGGCATCTCCAAAAGTTAGAATCGGTTTATCGGATGTATATTCGATTATACCGGCTAATTTTTTTTTGTTAATTTCCGATGAGATAAAGAGAATTTGACACTCCTCGATTTCTTCGATCTCTTTTAAATAGCGAATTTCTACCCGCTTGCCTTTTAGTCTCTTTTGTGAAAAGTAAATTTTCAGGTATCCTTCAAACGGATCTTCATCGATTACCCCAAGGATCAAAGGTTTGGATGGGTCTTCTATCCCGGAATTTTTCGGCCATTCTACCAGGCGGGCAATATTCCATATCAGGATGGCTTTATATTTATATTCGGTCGGGTTTTTATCAATGGGTTCATCCGTAAATAAAGGTAAAATAGTGAAAAGGACCCACAAGAATAAAATTATTACTAATTTTACTCCTCGTTTAGTCGATTTTCTTCCACTCTTCATCCAGGTATTCTTATTAGAGTATCTTTTCATTATATTCATGGTAAATTCCTGACTTTTAGAGGGTCGATTATTTTTGCCATTGTTTTCAAATGGAAACTGATATCGAAACCGGAATTGCAGAGAGCGGTTTCATTCAATTCATATCGCATTTTTCCATCATGGCGAATGTAAAAATTGATATGTACTCCTTTTTGTGCGTAGCCTTCGGTATCGCCGATGGTGAGAATCGGTTTACCTTTAACATGATCCAGGAGCACGCTCAATTTACTTTTAGCGGAGCGAGATATGAAGATTAAGTGGCATCCGGTTATATTATGCAGGTTAATTATTTCTCGTATTTCGACTTTTTTGTTTTTGATGGTTTGGTTTTGAAAATATTTTTCAAATTCTTTTTTTACTAAGGAGGAACCGATAATACCCAGGATAAAAGGAAAGGACGGGTCATCGATATCTTTTTTTTTCGGCCAGGTCACAAAACGGGTAAATCTTTCCAGGAATCCTGCCTTGACCATATATTCTTCAAAAGCGGGTTCAATATTTTGACCCAGTTCGAGGGATTTTGCATAAAAAGGCGGCAATAAAGCGAAAGTAAGGCACAGCGTAAAAAGCATCATGGTGATATTGCACCACCTTCTCTTCATGCCAAATGGATTATGACTCATTTTTTTTTCTCAATTTCGGGACTTCGATCACTTCAAAAAAAAGGCCCAGTTTTTGAATGGCTTCGACAAACTTGTCGTATTTGACAGGTTTAACGACATAGCTGCTGCATCCGAACATATGACATATATCGATATCGCTGGGGTCGTCCGTAGTAGTAATCATGATTATCGGCATTTTCCGGAGTTCGGGATGTTCCTTGATCCTGCGAAGGACCTCGACACCATCCACCTTCGGCATGCGAATATCCAGTAAAAGAAGATATGACCCGCTAGTGGACAAGTGCATATCATGTGAATCTTTGGAAAAAAAGAAATCCAAGGCTTCTTGACCGTCTTTAAAATGAATAACAGGGTTCGAAATGCCCAGGCGTTTGAGATTGCGTCGGATCAATGTCGCATGTCCCATATCGTCTTCGGCAATTAAAATTTGTACTTCGTCCCTCATGATGCACCTTCCAATATTCGTTTGACTGTTTTTAACAATTCACCGATGGAATAGGGCTTTTGGAGGAAAGGAATCCCTCGTTCGATCACTTCCGGCCAATGGGCCCGTTGATCGGCATAGCCGCTGGTAAGAAGTATTTTAAGGTTGGAATTGACCGAAAACAATTCATCCGATAATTCGATCCCATTTCCATCGGGCAATACAATGTCGCAAATGACCAGGTGGAAATCCCTATTTTCTTTGGTGTAGATTTCACGCCCGATTTCGGCATTTTCGGCTTCGAAAACAGTATATCCATAATCGATAAGAGCCCGCTGTGCCACCTTACGGACTCCTTCTTCATCTTCGATAATGAGAAGCCGTTCACCCTTTCCTCTAAATATCTCGATTTGTGTTTCTATATCGCTGGATTCATCCTCATCGACGGAGATCACTGGAAAATAGATTTTAAAATTGGAACCTTCGTTCGGTTCGCTGTAAACATTGACCCATCCATTATGCTGTTTAATAATCCCGTACACGACAGAGAGGCCCAAACCGGTTCCTGTTTTTTTCGTGGTAAAAAAGGGTTCGAAAATATGGGGGATGATCAATTTATCCATTCCGAGCCCATTATCGGAAATGGATAGACAAACATAATATCCTTTTTCCATCCCGGGCAGGAAAGGCTCCGTGGTATCGTTTATCGTTATGTTTTCAGTTTTGATGGACAAGATTCCGCCCTTTGCTTTTGACATGGCATCGACTGCATTGACGGATAGATTGAGGATAACCTGTTCGAGCTGGCCGGGGTCGGCTTTAATCTTTTGTAAATTCTCTTCCAGGGAAGAGATTAAAAGGATATCCTCGCCGATGATTCGCTTCAACATTTTTTCCATTCCCATAACAACCTTATTCAGATCGATGGTCCTGGGTTTGAGCATTTGTTTCCGGCTGAAGGCCAGCAGTTGTTGGGTTAATGAAGCGGCCCTTTCGCCGGCCTTTTTAATTTCCGTAATAATCTCCCTGTAGGGATTGTCTACTCCCATTTTGATCAATAATAAATCCGAATATCCCATGATCGCCGTCAGCAAATTATTAAAATCATGAGCGACGCCCCCAGCCAATTTCCCGATGGCTTCCATTTTTTGCGCCTGGAGGAGTTGTTCTTCCAGTTGTTTTCGTTGGGTTATATCCCTTGAAATACAGAAAATGACATTTTTCCCCCCGAAGTCGATCAGGTGAGCATTATTCTCAACACTAATACTTTCGCCGTATTTTGTAATGTGCATGACCTCGTAAAGAGAGTGTTTCTGTGACATCAGGTTTTCTTTAACGGATATTTCTATTTCCGGGCTGTCGTAGCATTCGATATCTTTCAAAGACATCGACAACAATTCATCCCTGGAATACCCCAGTCGAGTACATGCAATATCATTCACTTCGATAAAATTCTCTTTCGCCCCGTTTTTTTTTGTCTCCTGGACAAAAATAGCGTCGGTTCCGCTGTTAAATAAAAGTTTAAAACGTTCTTCGCTCTCCTGGAGTGCTATTTTTACTTCCGCGAGTTTTTTTTCTATTAAAACCTGGGTGTATACTTGCTCCATCACTTGCGGGAGAACTTCCAGGAGCGAATGATCCTTAACCAGGTAGTCGCGCGCACCCAGCTTCATCATCTCGACTGCAATCCGTTCATCCCCATGGCCGGTCATTAATACAAAAGGTACGGAATACCCACGATCGGATATGATCTCAATCAGCTCTTTCCCATTCATATCCGGTAGTTTATAATCTAAAAGGAGTATAGAGTCCGGGAAAGAAATCAGCCGCATAATGGCATCCTCTCCACTGTCGACAACTTCTACATGAAATTTGGATTGCTCTAACCGTTTTTGTATTAATCGACGGAGACCGATATTGTCTTCAACTACAAGGATCGTTGTAGAATTCGGGATCATTTCCTCATTCCTGTTCATCCGGTTTTATCTCCTGGAAAATATGACGATTACCCCGATTCCACTCATAGAAATCCCCTCCGTTTAAAAACGGCCGCATTTCAAACCAAAAAATTCCACGACATGTCACAGCCAAAATACCTCGCCGACATCGATCCATGAGACCCAATATCAACCATTCGAAAAACAACAGGCCATGTTTTTTCCTGTCCTTGCACTCAAGCAGTCAACCGTTAAAAACACTCTTTTTTAAGGGCTTCCCTTTTATTCTAAATAATTAAAATAAAAAAGTCAACAACCGCTAATTTTTTATTTCGCATTTAAATAAATCGGTACTTTTAGCACAAAAATCAAATATTTAAAATCTATATTGAAGTGTTAAGCGAATACTTCTCGGGATTTGCATTTCCATCGCATCCCGGGTTCCACCCGAAAAAACATATTCGGATAACTCCGTCCCGATATCGAGAATATTGAATATGGCCAGGTTAAGGGATGCTTCGTTATTAAATAGAAAGAATCGGTAATTCAAGTTCATACTTAAATCCCCCACATAATCTTCTCGAGGCCCTCCCTTCACTCCTTTTTCATTCTCCGCTTTGATGGTCTGGTAATAAATCACCCGTTGACCGTGGAGATAGAGCGTATTAAAAAAGGCAAAGGGATTCCCATCCCTGTATTTCAAGCTCATTCCCATAAATAAATTTTTGGCAATATAGAATCCAAAATAACTTTTGGCCACAAAGCCGCGGTCTCCGTCCAGTCGTCCATAACCATTAATCCATGAATTCGGGTTAGCCTGGTTCTCATCCAATATCCCGATATCATTCGACCCAGGACCGTTTCCAAACGCCGTTACCCCCATCCCGATGTGGGCCATAAAAGAAAAAGAAAAAAACCATTTATCGGCCCTTCTTCCTTGAAGATCAATTAAAAGCTGGGCATAAAAGGGATCCTTTTCATATCCCCCATTCGACAGGTAATAGGCATCCGCAGGTTGATCGAAAAAATAAATATTGTACCCGTTATGCTTTTCATAAAAACCATACTCGCCTTCACTGTTGAATTTTACCCGAAAGGGATCGCGGATTTTTTTGTAAATGCCCTTGATATTCAACACAAAATTTTTTGAAACCGGCGTGGTAAATTGGATTAAAAACCTTTCCTTCATCGGCGATTCGATATCTTCGCTCACATAACGGTATTGGCCTCCCGTATAACCGAAAACAGCGGCTTCTTCGCCCGGTTGATACTTCAAATCGCCATTTCGGTCTTCCCAATTGTAAATGGTCCCGGATGGCCGCCTTCGTTCCAGGAAAAAATTGAGGCTCTCCCGCGTGTCATAGGGAAGCTGACCATAAGAAAACAGTATGCGGGTGCGTTTACTTTTTACCATGATCCCGACATCGAATCCCGGCGTGAGGAAAGCCAGGTCGTTCATCGAATCCTTGAAATCCAATCGATTATAAACCGCGAATAAATTTCCCAACAGCCGGATCGAGGAACCCATATCCGAAAACACCCGGATTCCTATCCTGGCATTTAAATCCATGTTTTGATAGGTTTCGCCCCCGGTCCCGTTCCATTTCACCACCTCGTACGGCTTATTATTAAACAAAATCGCGTTAAAATCATGCGGTTCTTCATCACCTCGCAGTAAAGAGCACCGCGCATCGAAATAGGGGTCCATATGGATTTTCCCGTTAAGCAGCCCCAAAAAACCGGGAATTTCCATAAACAGGTTGGCTGCTGCGCCCGTAAAATTCCCTAATTTCGTTTCTCCCCCTCTTCCATACGGGTATAAAAAATCGCCATCGTTATCCATCAAGTCTTTTGAAAAGTTTTTCTCGAAAGGGTTGAGCTTTTCATTTTCCAGTAATACCGAGAGCCGAAGGTTTATCTTCTCTTTCTTTAAATCGAATCCTGTAAAAAATGAAAAACGTTTCTTATCCATGGTTTCTTGCGGCAAATTGCCCGTCTCGGCCAATCGGTTGGAACGGTCCACGTAATTAAATACACCGAAATAATCGATAGTTCCCGTTTTGAGTTCTTTTTTATATCGTGCATTCAAAAGTAACAGCCGCCCATCTTCATCATAGGTTTTATTAAAGATGTTAAAGTCGTTGAATTGCCTCCGGGTATCGAAGTAGCTCGCATTCACAGCGAAGTCGGAGCCCCGCCGCTTCTTATTATATCGATAATCCACGAAATAATTGGAATCGATCTTACGCCGTTCCGTGTAGAGTCGGTCTGCACGGTCGAGCGGATGGGAGGGTTGAATCATAAACGTCATCCAGTAACTACCCACGTTGGGAAATACCGGCGAGAACGTTAATTGTGAAATATTGCCTGTCGAAGGTCCTGTAATAAAATCCATCCCGCTGCGGCCATTAATCGGCGATTCCCCCTTCATCCCCCAGCTCCCCACTGAGGAAAAAGGCAGCAGGACACCGGGCGACCCATCATTCAAAGTCGAATTGATATTCATCCCGTCATACGACCAATTGAATTGCAAGTAGGAATCCCCTTCAAAATAAACCCGCGGGTTATCGATAAGTGCGAATCCATTATTCTCCTCGGTGAGAAACGTGGCGTCCGGCACGTAATTTTCAATGAAGAACGTATAAAAATTCCCCCCCGGCAAATGATCGATTAAAAAGCGGTCGAAGGAGAAAGTTCCCACGCGAGAATCGTCGGTTTCTCCAGCGTATACGGACAAACCGGGGAAAAAAGAACACATTAAATATACCCAAACCAATATCCATCGTTTATTCATCGGTATTTCCTTTGATCTTTTAAAATAAGTACTGTAAGCCTATCCCCATTTGATGGGGATTAGCAACCGGGTAAAAAGTCAATTGCCGGTCGGAAGATAATCGATTTCGTTTCTTGACCACGTATTTCCCAATCGCATAACCCAACACTGCCCCGACAAAAACATCCGAAAGCCAGTGGGTATCTTCGGTGATCCGGGATAAACCGCACAGCGAGGCAGCCGTATAACTCAGGATAGGAACCCAGACCGTTTTTTTATACATTTCTGCGATCACCGTGGCGGTTCCGAAAATAGTAATCGTGTGGCCCGATGGAAACGCATCGTATTTAGACAATTGGTTTTTCTCGTAACGTTTGAAAAAGCCTGACGGGCCCCACCAATGGTCCTGGCCATTTTCAACCGAGGGCCGCTGACGCCCGCACAAATGCTTGCCCACCTGGACCACGACTCCGGTATGAATAAAGGTCATCAATGTTAATCGAGCTGTCTCTTTGGCTTTTTTATCTTTCAACAGCAGCCCGCTAAAGTAGAATGCCCCGGCAATGCCTAAGTTCCATTCGCCTAGCCCCAGTTTGGTTATTTTTGGGCTTAGATCATCCACCCACTTATTTTTCGATTGGAAATTTTTTATTTCCCGGTAACTCGATTCGTCCGTGGCGATCAAAATACCGGTCAACACCGCTGCGCCGCCTACCAGCAGGAAATCTTTTCCTTTCATGCGAAAGGGAGATGATAGTATTTTTCCTTCATCTTCCAATAATGCCTTAAAAAAAGGGGCATCTTCCGCTGCAACCTTGATAGTGAGAAACAAAACGACAATCCAAATGACTGTTATTTTTTTCATTTTCATGTCAGAATCATAATATATAATTATTCTTTTGTCAAATTTATTTTGTTTGTCCTGTATACCCGGCAATTCCCAAGCAAAGCACCCGTTTAAAGGGGGCTCTTTTGTAAAAGCAGCGTCTGGCCATTAAGGAAGCCGCACGATGGCACAGGTACTCCGTGCCATAATAAATCCCCACGTGTGGGGCTATTCCAGTTTTATTATCCCTGTTCCATCGGAAAAAAGGATTTTTGTTTTAAAGGGTTCGGAGAGTTTTTGAAGTGTTTCCAGGATGATTTTCGCGTCTTTCTCACCGGCAAGTTCCGGAATGCCTTTTTTATAATGGGGTTGGTCTTTACCCAGGGTAATGGGATGGATTAGGATGTCGGTGATTTCGTTATTTTTCCCGAAAGTAATAATAGGGATAAAGCTTTGCCAGTAGAAATCATCTTTAAAATATTCTTTTAGTATTTTTTCTTCCACTTCCGATGGATCGATGGTATTGGGATTTAAACCGAATTCGGAATATTTTTCGGCATGGGAATCGATGCTGCTGGCATTGAAAAAGGTATTGCCCAGGCTGTAGAAAATGGGTTTGTTTTTATAGATTTCGATACCCCAGATGCGGTGGGGGCCTGTCCCGATAAAAACGTCTGCCCCGGCGTCGATACAGGCATGGGCAAAGGTCTCGATAAACTTGGCCGGCAGGGTGGAATTTTTCATTCCCCGGTGTTCATGGTTACTGGCGATAACGATGCGGGAATTGCGGCGGGCGATTTTAATGGCCTCTGTGATTCGTTTCAAATCGGATTCATTGATATTGGTGATATAGTTGAATTTTTCCGCAGGGACGAATTTTAGCTCAGCCAAAACAACTTCGTTCTCTTTCGGTTTTTCAAGGCCGCGGGGCTCTTCTTCGAAGAATTTATACGTATCCTTTTCGATTTTCTTCAGCGTATCGAAGGTTTGTTTATCCACTTCGCAGATGTCGGAGGTACGGAGGGGATTGAGGCCGGGTCGCCCGTTCATATAGGGGTGAGACGGGGAAGCAAACGTACCCGGGTGTATGGACGATGCGCTGTTTACTTGCCCGATGCGCCCCCCGGAAATGTTAATATACCGTGGGCGGGACGCATATTCCAGGTTTTTACCTATGCCCGCATAACCGATACCCGCGCGTTCAAGTGTTTCGATGGTGGAAAATAGACCCGTGTATCCATAATCCATCGCATGGTTATTGGCGCACCCCACCAGGTCGATCCCTAACCATTTGAATTCTTCGACTATCCATGGCTCCGCGTACAGGGGAACATCCGTATGGAATTCGGGATAGGCGTTTCGTACATCCACGATCGAGGATTCGCAGTTGCCCCATGTGCAATCGGCTTCCCGGATTAGATTGACTAATTTAAGAAAGCCCGGGTCTTTTAGAACCGACACCCTCTGGTTTAAAATGCAGTCTCCCAGGGCTGCCAGTGTCATTTTTCCTTGGTCTCGAACAGGTTCCGTTGGTGAAACCGTTTCTTCCGGTTGCGCGGAGATCGCCGCCAACAAAAATAGAACGATAAATACGGTTTTTGATAGTGAAATGAATCTTTTCATTTTTTCCTTCCTTTGTTAGATACCCCGGTTCATCATCTTAATCCACCGCCTAATTTGTCTTCGACGACCAGGGGGCTCTTTTCGTGAAAAGTCGCCCCCTGGACCCCCACAAAAGCTTTTGATTATGATATGTATTAGGTATGAGAGGATTATCGACATTACCGGA
>Ga0209593_10000211_pt1 | contig 30287 bp, 25 predicted proteins | sample PPLLaktember2015_3_FD_187260 | JGI IMG/M metagenome (GOLD analysis project Ga0209593, IMG submission 187260) | Freshwater sediment microbial communities from Prairie Pothole Lake near Jamestown, North Dakota, USA - PPLs Lake P7 Core (6) Depth... | ecosystem: Environmental > Aquatic > Freshwater...
TTTAAAATCTTCCTCATTCGGTGTTCGATATTCGGTGTTTTAAAATCTTCCTCATTCGGTGTTCGATGTTCGGTGTTTTAAAATCTTCATAATTCATCATTCGGTGTTCGATATTCGGTGTTTTCTTCATCATTCGGTGTTCGGTGTTCGATATTCGGTGTTATTAAAATCTTCATCATTCATCATTCGGTGTTCGATATTCGGTGTTTTAAAATCTCCCTCATTCGGTGTTCGGTGTTCGATGTTCGGTGTTTTAAAATCTTCATAATTCATCATTCGGTGTTCGATATTCGGTGTTTTAAAATCTTCCTCATTCGGTGTTCGGTGTTCGGTGTTTTAAAATCTTCATAATTCATAATTCGGTGTTCGATGTTCGGTGTTTTAAAATCTTCATTATTCATCATTCGGTGTTCGATATTCGGTGTTTTAAAATCTTCCTCATTCGGTGTTCGATGTTCGGTGTTATTAAAATCTTCATCATTCATCATTCGGTGTTCGGTGTTCGGTGTTTTAAAATCTTCATAATTCATCATTCGGTGTTCGGTGTTCGGTGTTTTAAAATCTTCATAATTCAACATTCGGTGTTTATTGTTTATAAATAATTATCAATCAAAAGTTTAATTTTTATTCCGGCATTGTACTCCGGATTCTCCGTGATCAGGTAATTCCGGTAGTAATGCCGGTCCATGGTGGCATAGATCCACCGGAGCAGTTCCTCTTTCGGTGAGCTCAGCAGTTTTTCGGTCATTTCCACCTCAAACCATCCATCTTTTTCCAGAAAAAACAGTCGCATATTTTGATTATGATTTAATCACCCCCGACTCCCACCGCCCTCACCACCGCCTTTCTTCCATACCGCTGCCTCATCCTGTCGATTTCCTGGTACAGGCGTACTATTTCAGATGTATCTTCGAACAGGTTGAGCTGGGGCGTTCCCTGCACCAAATGGCTGAACTTGACCCCGATGAGCCGGATAAGCATTCGCCGCTGATAAAGACGGACAAAAAGCGATTTGGCCAGTTCGATGAGTTTATGGTCGAAAGAGGTGTAGGGGATACGCTGCTGGAGCGTATGGGTGTCGAAATTTGAATACCGTATTTTTACCGTAACACACGATGTAAGCTTTTCATCTTTACGCAGTTCCCAGGCAATTTTTTCCACCATGCCCACCAGTGTATTGTTCAGCAGGGCCAGGTCAGTGGTGTCGGTCTCGAAGGTCCTTTCGGCACTTATCGATTTCTGTTCCCAGTAAGGTGTTACCGGAGTAGTATCAATTCCATTGGCCTTTTTCCAGATATCAATACCGCTTTTCCCCATCACCTTTTCCATCATTTCTACAGGTATCCTGCTGAGGGTGCCTATGGTAGCAACACCCATTGACCGAAGCAGGTGAAAGGCCTTTTCTCCTACCATGGGGATCTTACTGATGGATAATGGATTGAGAAACGACCTCACCAGGGAATCCGGAACCTCCTTTTCTCCATTTGGCTTGGCTTCCCCGGTGGCTATTTTTGAAACGGTTTTATTGACCGACAATCCCGAAGAAATTGGCAATCCGGTTTGACGGATGATCTCGCGACGCAGTTCCCGGGCCCACCTCAGACAGCCAAAAAAACGATCCATCCCCGTGAGATCGATGTAATGCTCATCTATCGAGGCCTTCTCATATACCGGGGACCGTTCGGCAATGATGGCAGTTACGATGTTGGAATATTTGCTGTACAGATCCATATCCCCCCGCACAATGATGGCATCGGCGCAAAGCTGACGCACCATCTTCATCGGCATGGCCGAATGTACTCCGTACTTCCGTGCCTCATAGCTGCAACTGGATACAACCCCGCGGCCCGAGGTACCGCCTATTACCACAGGTTTCCCGTTAAGCCTGCTATTGATCAGCCGCTCTACCGACACAAAAAAACTGTCGAGATCAAAATGGATGATGCTGCGGCGCGAAATATTCTCCGTTGGTGTTGATAAAATCATAAAATGATTATAAAATAATCATAAATTATGATTGTAATATAATCAATATGTATTATATTTACAAGAAAAATTTGTATTATGTATTTTTCAACAAACATAAAATTGCTGCGGAAACGCCGTGGTCGTACGCAGGACGATGTGGCATTTGCACTTAACATGAAGCGGTCCACCCTAAGCGGGTACGAGAACGATGTCAGTCATCCCACAATTCCAGCATTGGTGGCCTTTTCCAAATATTTTGGCGTGGCCATCGATACCCTCGTAAAAGTTGACCTGCGCACGCTGGCTGAAAGCCAGCTTTCCCAGCTCGAAAGAGGCGGTGACGTGTACCTGCGCGGCAGTAACCTGCGCGTGCTCGCCACCACGGTTAACAGCCGTAACGAGGAAAATATAGAACTGGTTTCAGAAAAAGCCAAGGCCGGCTATGCCACCGGCTTTGCCGATCCGGAGTTTATCCGGGAGCTTCCGGTATTTCAACTGCCTTTTCTGTCCAGGCAGAAGAAATTCAGGACATTCCAGCTAACCGGCGATTCAATGATCCCGATACCCGACGGATCCTACGTGACCGGAGAATTCGTGCAGGACTGGAATACCCTGGTCAGCGGACACGGATATATCATTCTTACCCTCGATGAAGGCATCGTGTTTAAAATTGTTGAAAATCTCCTCGAATCCGAGCATAAACTTAGGCTTTTTTCGCTTAACCCGGTCTATGAGCCATTTGAAGTCCATGTAACTGAAATCAGGGAAATATGGAAATTTGTAAATTTTATCAGTTCCGAGATTCCCGATCCCATGATTTCACCCGATGAACTTATCAAAACCGTGGCGGGCCTAAAAAAGGATCTGAATATGCTGAAGAACAGAATGGGGAGGGAGTAGGAGGGAGTGTGAGGTCATGCAGTCTTGCAGATTGTGATTGTTGAGGAAAGTTAAACCCTGATTATTAAAATCCGTATACCCGAATACGGTTTGAATTTTTTAATGCCCCGGTATGCGGTTTTTATGAAGTATCTTTTCACAATCCTCCTGTTGATCGTAGTTTCCTTCCGCGTATATCCCCAGGCTCTAAAACTGGAACGCGGTTCGGCTGCATTCTTTGACAGCCTGGATCACCGTGCTGCCTTCCTGGAAGGCAGGCTCCCCAAACTTAAGGAATCCCGCGATGTGGCTTATTATAACCTGAAAAGGGAGATCGACCTTACCCGGTTTGTAATCGCCTGTGAAGAACTGATCCGGGAAGAAGATCTTGATAATGCCAAAAAACTTACAGAAGCACGCCTGGAAAGGGCGGAATTCAGAAGAGACCAGTTTTCGGTGGATTATTTCCGTAAATATAAGGCTGACATAAACGAACTTATTAAACAACAGCGGATCCATTATCAGACATTATTTTCAAAAGAAAAAAACTTTAAAAAAGAATTTGACCGGCTGGCCGAACAAGGACTTCAGGATACCTACCGCAAAACGATGAGGATGATCGGTCTTGCCCTTAAATATGCCCGGGAAAACAACCTGACCGAAACCGTGAAGTACCTGGAATCCTACCGGGCCTATACGGAAGCCCTTATTTTCGACGCCGGCTCTTCCTACGATCTGGCGATACTCACCAACAACATAAAAGAATTCGGTAAGGTATTTGATCCACTGGTTGAAAGTGACAGTCTGAAGGATCTGAAGGAAGCGGATAACCTCCTTGCATATTGCATGAGCTATTCCAAACTTACCGGTTCAAAACTGAATCCTGAATTTTTTTCAAAACAAAGCCTGGTTGTTACCACTTCAATGTCTGACCTTTTAATTCAGGCAGGCAGGGAAAAGGAACTCGACAGGTATACGAATGAATCCGTTAAGGCACGATTCGATACCGTTAACCTTTGCGGTGTTTTTAAATGGCATGAAAATGTGATTGTCATTGATGAATTTTTGCCAACCGCCTTCATGGAGGCTGTAAAAAAAGGTGAAGCCATTCTTCATGCCGATAAGATGTTGTCATTATACCTGAAAAAGAACAAACTCTGCGGATCCCCGGATGAACTGAAATTCGGATATGCATTTATTATTCCTTACAAGTCCAATTCCGAGAATTCAGTTTTCTATTTTAATCTCCGCACACAAAAGTGGCAATACATCGTTTGTTATACTTCTATCGTGGATGCCGGTTATACACAGCATGTAAGCAAGTATATGCCACCGCTCCTCTTCGAAAATGAAAAAGATGTAGCACAGCACCCGTGATATTCCCGGTTTCCCGGTATTCCATTCCCTTCTTAAACCATCCTGCTTTCCATCTGTTGTTATAAAAAACCGGATCATGAATAAAATCGCGGGAATATATATTATATTTATCGGACTGATGCAGGTTGCATCCTGTGCACAATCCGACCCGGTGCCCGTACCTAACGAAACTGAGATGAATACTTCCCTAAAATCTGATACCGTTACTTTCGGAGCCGGATGCTTTTGGTGCGTCGAGGCAATCTTTGAACAATTGAACGGCGTAATTTCAGTCGAATCCGGTTATTCCGGCGGACATGTGAAAAATCCCTCCTACAGGGAAGTGTGCACCGGAACTACCGGCCATGCTGAAGTATGCCAGATCGTTTATGACCCATCCGTAATTTCGTTCGTGGAATTACTCGAGGTGTACTGGAAAACCCATGACCCTACAACCCTCAACCGACAGGGCCCTGATGTCGGAACCCAATACAGGTCGGCCATTTTTTATCATAATGAGCAGCAAAAGACCACCTCCGAGGAAATGAAATCGAAGTTAGTCCAGGCCGGTATATGGCAGAATCCCATCATTACTGAAATTGTACCATTCAGGACCTTTTACAAGGCTGAAGATTATCATCAGGAGTACTATTTCCAAAATACCTCACAACCATATTGTTCAGCCGTTATTACTCCCAAGGTGGAAAAATTTAAAAAGGTCTTTGCGGATAAGCTGAAGAAATCAAAGTAGGATAACATATTTCCATTGCCGGCAAATGCCTTTTAATTCCCGGATATAAAAATAATTCAATTTGTCACCCGACTTCCTTCAAACCATGATGCAGGTTGCCTATATTTGAAAATTAAATATGTATCAATTCACACCAGATGAAAAAAATTGCAGATCTTCTGTTTTCTACCAGAATGATGGCCATTGTATTGGCCTTGTTTGCCTTATCCATTGCACTGGCTACTTTTATTGAAAACGATTTCGGAAGTGCATCAGCCCGGGCCCTGGTTTACAATGCGCGCTGGTTTGAATTTCTGCTTTTACTTGGTCTGGTTAATCTGGTGGGGACCATCATCCGGAAACAGATGTACCGGAAATCCAAATTAACTGTTTTTACATTTCATCTGTCCTTTCTTTTAATTATTCTCGGTGCAGCCATTACCCGGTTTACGGGATTCGAGGGGACGCTGACCCTCAGGGAAGGTGAGACTGACGGGAGAGTATTAACTGATGCTGCGTACATTGAGATTAATGCTGATAACAACCGGTTCCTGTTTCCTGCATATTTCAGTGCATTGGGCAAAAAAAAGTTCAGCGATCACTTCCGTTTTGGCGGCAAGATTTATGAACTCACCTGCAGATCTTTTATTGTCAACGCGGTGCCGGATCTGTTGCCCGATCCGGAGGGCAGGCCCATGGCCGATATCGTTTATACGGATTCAACGGGAAGAAGAAGCCTGATCCTGGCCCAGGGTGAAAAAAAAACCGCCGGTGCTGTCACTTTCTCCTTTGATTCAACCGATACCGATCCCCGGGCTGTAAGAGTCTATGTTCAGGGAGATTCCCTGATGTTCGAAGCTCCGTTTCCGGTAGCCAGGACAAGCATGGCCGACCAGTCCCGTCTTATGCTGCAGGAAAACAAACCTGTACGTTTCATGCCGATGCAGCTCTACAGCTTCAAGTCGACCATGGTTGTCATGAGCAAATATTTCACACGGGCTAAAATATCAGCAAAACAGGTGGCCAGCGAAGAAGGGCAGACATTGGATGCCCTGGATATGGTATTGTCCACGGATGATGCGATGAAGGAGTTCACCGTGTGGGGTAAGGCAGGTAACTACGGCAGGCCTGAAACCATCAATTTTGACAATCATAAATTCGTATTCAATTATGGTTCAATATATAAACAATTGCCATTTGAATTAAAGCTTAATGATTTCATTGTGGAAAGATATCCGGGTTCCAACAGTCCTTCCTGGTTTGAAAGCCGTGTTGAACTCAATGACAATATACGGTCGGTTTCCGAGCCCAGGCGCATATACATGAACAATATCCTGAAATACCGGGGTTATCGTTTCTACCAGTCTTCCTATCTTCCGGATGAATCCGGTACAATTCTTTCAGTTAACCGTGACTGGGCCGGCACTTTGATTACCTACCTTGGATACCTTATGATGGGGTTGGGTATGGCCCTGAGTTTGCTTAACAGGAACAGCAGGTTCAGGTCACTTTCAGCAGAAAATGCCCTCTTAAGGACAGCCAAAAGAGGTTTACCGCTGATATTCATGATTTTTTCCAGTTTCCAGGCTGAAGCGCAGGATTCGATCGCCCTACATGGAATGCACCGGGTAGATCCGGATCATGCCAGGTTATTTGGAAAATTACTCGTTCAGGATAATGATGGCAGAATTGAACCCATCAATACCATGAGTTCAGATGTGTTAAGAAAACTGAGCAGAAGGACAGAATTCAGGGGATTCACCCCTGAACAGGTAATCATCGGTATGATGACAGATCCGGAACACTGGCAGAACGAACCCCTCATTCGCGCAACTCATCCCCAGATCCAGACCATTTTGGGCAAAAAGGAGAAATACTTTTCATTTGTTTCATTCTTTCCGGATAACAATTATATCCTTCGTGAATTTGTTGATAATGCATACCGGAAAAAACCTGCCATGCGGAGCAAGTTTGATAATGAGATTATCAGGCTGGATGAAAGGATCAATATTTGTTACATGGTTTTCACAGGAGACCTGTTCCGCATACTTCCCAATCCGAATGACAGCACACATACATGGCACAGCTACCGGACAATCCATGGCCATGTTGCTTCCGGTGATTCCGTATTCCTGGATAATGTAATTCCTTTGTATATCCAGTATGTAAATGAAAGTTACCATTCCGGGAACTGGAAAAATCCCAACGACATCATTCAGGCACTCGCTGCCTATCAGTCAAAGGTAAATGCAGCCCTGGTTCCGTCCGACCGCAAAATTTCACTTGAGGTTTTTCTGAACAAGTCATCTGTTTTTCCCCGGATATCCAGGATTTATGGGCTGGTTGGATTTGTAATGCTGATACTTCAGTTTATTAGCCTGTTTTATACCAAAATTAAAGTAAGAGTCCCGGTAATCATATCTATGATCGTGATAATTATAGCCTTTATATTTCATACATTCGGCCTGGGATTGCGATGGTATGTTTCAGGCCATGCTCCCTGGAGCAACGGGTATGAAGCACTCACCTACATTGCATGGGCCACCGTGCTGGCGGGCATGATCTTTTCCTCCAGATCTGCTATAACGCTCAGTGCTACGGCTATCATGGCATTTCTTATTTTGCACACAGCTCACCTCAGCTGGATGGATCCGCAGATAACCAATCTTGTACCGGTGCTGAAATCTTACTGGCTGGTGATCCATGTGGCTATCATCACGGCAAGTTATGCGTTTCTCGCACTCGGGGCCTTGCTGGCCTCCGTCAACCTGATCCTTATGATCCTGATATCCCGCAGAAAATTCCAATATATTGATTTAACAATCAGAGAATTATCAAATATTATGGAAATGGCGCTAATCGTAGGCCTGTACATGCTTACAATAGGCACATTTCTGGGGGGTGTTTGGGCCAATGAATCCTGGGGCAGATATTGGGGCTGGGATCCTAAAGAAACCTGGGCTCTTGTGACCGTTCTGATCTATGCTTTTATCTCCCACATGAGGATGGTTCCCGGATTACGGGGTATCTTCGGATTTAACCTGGCCGGACTGGTTGGATTCAGTTCTGTGATCATGACCTATTTTGGTGTTAACTATTATTTGTCCGGTTTGCATTCCTACGCAAAAGGAGATCCGTTACCTGTACCGGTATTTGTTTATTATACCCTCGCTGTTGTCTTTGTCGTTTCGATATCCGCCTATATTAATTACGGGAAACTGAACCGGGAAATGACAAATTTAAATCCGTGATAAGGTGATTTCTGTGTATGCCAGGGTGGGACACATTACTTACCAAGCTCTATGTCCAGGGCTTTCATCGAAAGTCGTATGTCCACAAAAAACAGAACAATAGATATCACAAGGGTCAGGATACCCGAAAACAGGAAAATTGTCTTGAGGAAATCCAGGTTGAATTGTGTAATAAGCTGAATTACAGATAACAGAATTATTATACCGCTGGCTGCCACGCTCATCACCAGGAAACCAATGCTTCTTTGCAGGATCAGGCAACGCTTGTACATGTGTGAAACCTGCTTCTGCCGCCGGATAAACAAATCGGTGTTTTCATGGGGTGTATTGTACAGCTGACGGGTACGGTCTATGGCATGATTGTAACGGTTCACCAGGCTCAGAAGGATCAGTCCGACTCCCGATATTAAAACCAGCGGTGTCACAGCCGCCGATAAAACCTGTTCAAATGGCAGATTGACAGTCATTGCTATGATTGGTTGAATATCTTATTTTTCTGAAATAATAATGGCTTCATATGTGTAAATTTCAGCATTCTTCCAGCCGTCCCAGCCAATTCCAGCCTTATCCCTTGAACAATGTCCCAGGAATTCCTCCAGTTTCCAGCCTGTTTTTGTGGCAACCTGCGGAAGGTAGGTCCCCGAATTGGGACCCTTTTTAATGAGGATACCATTCTTACCCAGGACAATTTCCTGAATTGAACCTATTCTTTTCAGCCGTGTCAAAACGGATATTTCGATCTTTATTTCTGATAATTCATCAATTTCTACGTTTTCAAACCGGCAATCCTGTGTGGCAGATGAAATTGCCATGTCCTTGACAACTTCGTACAGCGGTATTTCCGGATTAAAACGTCCCACACATCCCCTGAGATTACCCTTTCGGTAAAGTGAGACAAAAGCTCCGGCAGGCTCTAAAAGGATAGGGCTCAGGGTGGTCTCATCCGTTTCAGGTTTAATCCCGGATATGATATATTTCCGGATCGATTCACGGGCTATTTTCAGAAGATCTGCCCGGTCCGTATCGGTTATATGATAATGACCCGGTTCCTGATTTTGGGGCTGCCTTAAGGATCTTGGCGGATATACTGCTATGGAACAATAACCGACTACCCTGGATCTGTCGCCTGCAGTCCCCGCATCGCCCGAATTTTTATAATCAATTAACCGGTAGGTCACGCCTGGCATATTTCCTGTCATAAACATCAGTGTCAGTACCGAGGTCCATCCGCATAAACTTGTTGCAAGGCCGGGAATATCAGCCTCATAATTGCTTTCCAGCGTTCTGAGAAGCCTGTCAGGATTGTTGGTAAGAATTGCATTGGCTGTTTTCCTGTCCGTGACCTGTGCATCCTGATAATTGGGATAATGGGAGAAATCAGTACTGATAATGAACAGGTTTGCACCGTTGAAATGGTCCTTCAGAGCCCCAGCGATCTTCCGGCATGTGGAAACACTCTGCGTGCCAAGTACTATAGGCACAATGCAGAATGGTTTTTTTAACCAGTATTGCAGAAAAGGCAACTGAACCTCCAGGCTATGTTCATGGAACTGGGCATCTGTCCTTGAGTTGAAAAAACTGAAATCTTTTACAAGTTTCTCAGCCAGACTAATGTTTACCGGCACAATGCCGAGCGGCGTCTCAAAATTCCCCTGGGTATAGACGGAGGCTCCGTCAAACGAAACATGATGACTTGAACCGATCAGAAATATGTTATCAAACTTCTGGTCCCTGTTGATCTGCTTAAAACTCTCCGTGGCGATTCCGGCTGAATATACGTAACCGGCATGCGGAGAAATAATGGCCAGAACCGGACCCGGAATAATCTCTGATGTACAGCCTGAAAACAGTTTTTCCAGTTCTTTTTTAAGCTCGACAGGATTACCGGGATAGAATTGCCCTGCAACATAGGCTTTCCTGGTCTTCAATTCATGGTTTGTCTGCGGCATATTCAGATTTATTTAGCAGAATCTGAGACGTTCTCCTGTCCGGATCCAGTCCCTCCTCAATGACTTTTCGTGCATGGGCTATCAGATCCTTCAGATTATCATCGTTGTATTTCCGGATATCGATGGGTTTGTGTATCACCATAAGGGATTTTCCGGGTTTGATGTCCATTGTATGGGCCGGCCATATATCTCCTGTCCCTGTTATACTGACGGGAAGGATCGGCAAACCAAGGTCAATCGCCAGCTTAAATGCACCCTTTTTAAAAGATCCCAAAACTCCGGTTGTGCTGCGGGTTCCTTCCGGAAAAATTACCACGGATGTGCCGTTTACAAGCCTTTTTTTGGCTTCATTCAGGGTTTCAAGCGCGACCCTGCTGTTTGAACGGTCCAGGAAGATATGTCCCACCTTTTTGCTGCCAAAACCAAGACCGGGGATTTTGGCAAGCTCCTTTTTCATGATCCATTTAATGTCAATTCCCAACCAGCCGTAAATCAGAAAGATATCATAATAACTCCGGTGATTGGAAATTACCACATACGATGTACCCTTTTTAATATTATTCCTGCCGCTGACCCTGACAAACATGGGTGTGACAAAGGCATTAATTCTCGACCAGATGACGCCTCCAAAATAACTTCCGATCCTTTGGTTGACAAGGCTTGAAAACAGGACGGCTATTATTCCAAAAATCAGGGTATTAACGGCCAGGAAAGGTATCAGCAAAAGCCATTTATATGGCTGATAAATCGCATATAAAAACTTATTGTTCACTGCTTTGCCATTTGATGGAACAAATGTATAACAGAATTGTGGAATTATTGAATATAGGGGGTTTAACTTAAACCTTATCCTTATTTTTTTGTTTGATATATGCTTATTTATATTTTAATTATACATTTGCTAATAAATTTTAATTTAACACTATGAAAGAAGGTAAAGTAAAATTCTTTAATGAGAACAAAGGTTTTGGATTTATTAAAGATGCAGAATCAGGTAACGAGTATTTCGTGCATGTTTCTGGCTTGGTTGACAAGATCAAGGAAGATGACACTGTGTCATTTGAACTGCAGCAGGGTAAGAAAGGATTGAATGCGGTAAATGTGAAACGAATATAAAGTTCGAATACTACCTGTGGAAGTCTATTGCTAAACCCCGTTGCTGACGGGGTTTTTTTGTAACTTATCCCAACAAATACTATTAGTTTATGCAGGAAGATCATGGTAAGGAATGGACGGTAATTGTAAATCCCAATGCCGGAAGCGGAAGGGGAAAAAAGGATTGGAAAAGGATTGCCGGCTTGCTTGCTGATCATCATATTTCTTACTCCCCGGCATTTACCCTTTCGCAGAAACATGCCATTGCCCTTACTCATGATGCCATAAAAAAGGGCTATCGTAATTTTATAGTTGTAGGCGGTGATGGTACCATGAATGAAGTGGTAAATGGAATATTTACCCAGAAACATTGTCCCTCCATTGAAATAACCTTGTCCCAGGTTACGGTAGGAACCGGAAACGACTGGGCGAAAATGTTTGGAATCCCGCATGAATATGAAAAAGCTGTCGGCGTCGTCAGTTCGGGTAAAACGCGCCTTCAGGATGTAGGCCTGGCGGAATACATTAATAACGATTTAAGAGAAAGAAGATATTTTCTGAACATTGCCGGACTAGGGTTTGATGCTCTCGTTGTCAGGAAAACAAATTTTCAGAAGGAAAGAGGCAGGAAGGGCAGGGCTTTGTACTTTGTAAATCTTCTTACAAGCCTGCTGCAATATAGCAATACCCTCACAGAAGTAGATATTGACGGAAGAAAGGTTAAAGGTAAGGTATTTACAATAAGTGTTGGAATCGGCCGGTTTTCAGGCGGAGGAATGCTTCAAACTCCCAGGGCTGTGCCGGATGACGGATTGTTTGACATCACCATTGTCAAAAATATCGGTAAAGGAGATATTATCCTTAGCCTTAAGAAACTCTATGACGGAACCATCCTTGAACACCCAAAAATAGAGGGATTTACCGGGAAAGATATTGCCATTGATTCAAAACCCCCCATACACCTCGAAACTGACGGTGAAACCCTGGGCCATTCACCGGTCCGTTTCCGGATTCTACCCCGGAGCATTCAGGTTGTCACAAACAATTAAAGAAGTATTTAGAGTACTTAGAGTACTTAGAGTACTTAGAGTACTTAGAGTACTTGGAGTGAGTGGCAGAGTTACTGGTAAAATCAACATACAATGCTTTTGAATAAAAAAACAAAGGTATGCTGAACATTTATATTATACTGTAAACCAGCTTGTAACCTATTTTACAAAAACCAAATATTTAAATATTTTGGGGATTCTTAAGAAAAAATTTCAATAAATAATGTTATTTTGGCTATATTCACTTAAATACCTGTATTTTACATACTTTTTATAAATTAAATATTTAAGTTGTATTTGGTAAAATTAGCAAAGAAAGCCTGCTTTCTGAATGCCTGAATATCCTCTAATTTTCTTGTAGAATGTATTTATCGATTTCTGCTAACATATGTAACATAACATTATTACATTTGTAATTAGTATTTGTATTACATTTGTAATATGAAAGATCGCTTACTGAGATTTATGACACATAATCGCCTCACTGCAAGCAGATTTGCAGATGAAATAGGTGTTCAGCGATCGGGTATTTCCCATATTTTGAGTGGTAGAAATCAACCGAGTTACGATTTTATCGTTAAGATCATGAAACGTTATCCGGAGATCAGTCTCGACTGGCTGATACTGGGAAGCGGCCAAATGCTGAAAGGTACCGGTGAGGATGCTGATTCTGTATCCTCGGGATTCATTACACAGGAGAAAATGCATGTTGATCCTGCAGATCCGGAGGAATTCCGGGATCCGGAAAATAATCATGAAAATAAAAAGATTACAAATGTAACTTCAATTGATCAGATCGTTATTTTCTTTGCTGACCGCAGTTTTAAACCTTATTTCCCGTCTTCTGAAGGATAGGATTTTATCCTTATCTTTGCAAAAAACGGCATGTACAAGTCCCTTTTACGTCCCATTCTTTTCCTGATCGACCCTGAGAGGGTGCATCATCTTGTTGTTTATGCTGTAAAATTTCTCGATAAGATACCGGGATTTCATGGTTTTTTATGGAATTACTGTAATCCCCGGACCCCGACAAGTGAGGTAACAGTGGCGGGACTTCACTTTAAAGGCCGGGTTGGACTTGCCGCTGGGTTCGATAAAAACGCCGAGTTTTTCAGGGAGTTTTCCATGTTCGGATTTTCATTTATTGAAATTGGCACCGTAACACCCCGGCCGCAACCCGGAAATACCCGTCCAAGACTGTTCAGGTTGGGGAAAGATAAAGCATTGATAAACCGGATGGGATTCAACAATAAAGGTGTAGATTATGCAGTCAGCAGGTTAAAGAACCGGGATAACAGCATCATTATCGGGGGAAACATCGGAAAAAACACCGCTACTCCTAATCCGGAAGCTGCTTATGACTATGCTGTCTGTTTTGAAAGGCTGTATGAAAGCGTGGACTACTTTTCAATCAATGTCAGCTGCCCGAATATTGCAGGGATGGAACAGCTTCAGGATATCGGATCACTTCGTGAAATTCTCACAAAAATCCTGCATATCAGAAACCAGAAAAGCATCTTCAGACCGGTATTTCTTAAAATATCACCCGACCTGTCCTTCAGGTACATCGACCAGGTCCTTGATCTTTGCAGGGAAGTCAGGCTTGATGGAATTATTGCAGCCAATACCACCACCTCCCGGAAAGACCTCAATGAAAGTCCGGAAAGTATACACAACATCGGCCCCGGAGGATTAAGCGGAAAACCCCTCACAAATAGAACGGTTGAAATGATAAGTTACATATGTAAACAATCCGCTAACTCTCTGCCTGTTATTGCTGTGGGCGGTATTCTGAATTCAGCTGATGCACTGAACATGATCATGGCCGGAGCGAGTTTGTTACAAGTGTATACAGGTTTTATTTATGAAGGGCCATTCCTTGTACGCAAAATAAATAAGGCACTGATAAACTATTATAATTCCAGGGTCGTATAAGGAACTGCAAATATTTTAATAAGCATATTTTTTAAGTCTGAAACCTCTAAATATGATGAGAGCGCTCAAAACCTGGATATATTTCCTGCTTGTATGCATTCCGGTTTCGGTCACCGGCCAGGACAGGAACCTTGTAACCAATTCAGGATTTGAAGAATATGAAAAATGCCCCGAGGATTATACCCCGGAAAACCTCACGCACAGGCTGGTTCCCGGCTGGACTTATCCCACCCGGGCGACCCCTGATTACTTCAACCGTTGCAGTGCCAAAAATGTTGGTGTTCCCAGGAACTTTGCCGGTGAAAGTGAACCTCATGGCGGAAATGGATATGTCGGTGCCATTTTAAGCGGAACCGAAGAAAGCTACCGCGAGTACATACAGAACAAGCTTCGCGCACCGCTCGTAAAGGATAAGCAATATTGCATACGCTTTTACTATAAGCTTGCTTCCTATTCACGGTTTGCAGTGGATCAGCTGAGCTTGTATTTCAGTGATATAGAAATCAAGAACGACATCAACATCAACTTGTCCTATACGCCCCAGATCACTAATAATGTAGGTTTGTTTCTGGATAATATTGACACCTGGGAAGAATTCTGCACGGTTTACAAGGCCAGTGGAAACGAGAATTATATCATTATGGGAAATTTCAAAAACTATGACAACACCAATTATGTCGTAACGGATAAAAACGTTGTTAATCTGAGGAATAAGGCATATGCTTACTATTATTTTGATGATGTATCGGTAATTCCGCTGGATAACTGCCTTATCTGTCCCTGTGTTCAGCATGATTTTGAAAGCAGGATACTTGAAGCACGATATACGGGCGGGAAGGATCCCCAGACCGGTAAAGTCAGGCGGATCGTTCCGGATGGACAGATCAGGATTGGCATGCTGGGAGGCACACCTCCCTATACCGTTACCTGGAATAATAAAATGGAAGGCAGTGCAATTAAGAACCTGCCCGCGGGAAAGTATATCTATATTGCAAAGGACGCAAGCAATTGTATATCAACTGATACGATAATATTTACCGAACCCCCCATCACCAGGGAGGAATTTTCTGAAGGATTGAAGGACATAGATGAAGGTTCGGCGGTGGTATTGAACAATATATTTTTCGAATACAATAAGACCAGTCTGCTGCCGGCATCCTTTACCGAACTGGATATTGTTGCCCGGTTCATGGTTGAGGAAAACATCAGCCTTATTGAAATATCAGGTCACACTGACAATGAAGGATCGGATGTCTATAACCAGAAATTGTCGGAAGGCAGGGCCGCCGCAGTTGTGAACTACCTGGCATCCAAGGGAGTAGTTCCCGAAAGAATGCTTTCTGTGGGATACGGTGAAAGCCGGCCTGTGGACACTAACCAAACTGAATCCGGAAAAGCACAAAACCGACGGGTTGAGTTTACCCTGATCAAGAAATAGTGATGTCATACCTGGTTCCGTGAACTAACATATTGCTGCATGCATAAGATCATATTGTTGCCATTTCTGTTAATTGTCCTGGGGCTATCAGCCCAGAGCACAAAAAAGGGATTCAAGCTGTTGGAAAAGGCGGATTTTGAAAAAGCCAACGAAATTTTCAGGGAAGTGCTTGCTGAAAATGAACAGGATCCTGCAGCCGGTTTTGGCCTGGCCATGATATGCGGTGATGATATGTCGCCCTTTTTCGATCTTCTCGAGGCATGGAGCTTTGCCACAGCACTCAAACCCAATATCGTTAAACTTACACCGGAGGAACTTGAGATCATCGGTGAGTATTTCATGGAAACGGAGAAAAGACCCAGGAATATCCCTGTCAGGAAGAAAATGGATTACGCATTGGAAACATTGGAAGCCAAATTGATCAAATATATCCGGGAAGAAAATAACCTGGAAATTGTATATGCCACACTGGAAAAATTCCCCGAATTCAGGTACCGTGATAATGTAATTCACATCCGGAATCAGCTGGAATTCAGAAAATATGAAAAACAGAACACACTGGAGGCTTATCTTGAATTCATCCGGAAATTTCCGGACGCAGCGCAGATTCAAAAAGCTATCAGGTACCGGAATCAGCTCGCTTTCGAAAAAGCCAGACAAATCAATACATTGGAATCATACCAGGATTTTCTGAAGGTATATCCTGAAGCCAATGAAAAAAGCATGGCGCTCAAATTGCTTTATGGTTCAGCATTTCAGCGGACCAGGGAACTCAATACCATTGCAGGTTATGAAGAATTTATGACAGCTTACCCTGAAGCGCTTGAAATACGTGATGCCATGCTGTTACAAAAGCAGTTGCTGTATGAATATGCAAAGAAGATCCAAACGATTGAGGCATATAATGAATTTATCAAGAAGTATCCGGAAGGACAGCAATACATAGACATTTTCAACCTCAAATCAAGGGATAGCGGTATGCGCATTGTCAATAGCCAGGCATTCCCATCCGCCAACCTGCTATGGGCAGGAAGCTTCGGTTCGGAAGAGAACGACGAGCTGTCGGCATACATTGCTGTCGATTCATCTGAAGCCTATATTGCGGGTGGTACGGTCATGCGCCATGACACAGGTTCCTCTGACGCCTGGATAATAAAAATGGCATCCGATGGCAAAATGATTTGGCATAAATATGTCGGCGAAGAATACCTGGATGAAATCCATTGCCTGGAGGTGAACAACCGGAATGAAATTTTTGGAACCGGTTATACCTGGCTTGGCAGGGATTCAGCCTCACGGCAATCCTGGATATTCAAACTTGGACAGGATGGCAGAAAGATATGGAGTAAAAAGCTTGGTAATATGAAGATCAATTGCATGCTGACTACACCTGAAGGAACTGTTTTTCTGGGCGGATCTGTGGTTAATGATACATCGGGTCATAACAATTATTCGGTTTTATCCCTGAATGAATCCGGAAAAAGATTATGGAGCAGGGCATATACGGGTGAGGGGCAGGTAGTTAACCTGTCGGCATTACCGGACAGGCATATTCTCCTGGTGGGTGACCACTGGCATGCAAAAATTGATCCCCGGGGTTACCTGGGCTGGGAATCTGCCTTTGGATCATCAGACAGCATTTTAAATGCGCTGACATTACCCCGCGGTGAAATAATTTATATTGGATTAAGGAACAGGCTTATGCCCGTCCTGATCAAAACCGGAGCAGATAACAAAGTCATCTTTGAAAAGGAAATCATGCTGTCCGATACATTGAAATCTGCCGGATCTCTATTTTATACCGGTACAACAGACGCAGTTGCCATACTGAATTTTTCCGGTTACCAGAGCATAGCCTGGATAAACGTGCTTAAGGGTGAGATCAGTAAAACTGTACAAATGCCCGCAGGCATGAACATCACCGGTATCAGGAAGGATCGCGGAGGCAATCTTATCCTGGCTGCGTATACCGGAGAGATATTAATCATAAAGAACAAGGGTCTGGCTTTTTAACCCCTGAAAGTCATGAATTCAATTGTTACATGAGCAACTACGAAGAGTATATGGGAAGTAAACTGGATAATTATGTTCAGGAGATGAAACAACAACGGGAAATTGCTGAAAGCCTGAAGTATGCAAGCTATATCCAGCAGGCTCTTTTTCCCACGGATGCCGAGATAAGCCGGTTACTCCCTGAACATTTTCTTTATTTCCAGCCCTGCAATGTGGTAAGCGGAGATTTCTACTTCATATCAGGTCATAATGAGATTATCTATCTTGCCGCAGGCGACTGTACCGGGCACGGGGTTCCGGGGGCATTCATGAGTATACTGGGGATTACTGTTCTGAATTCCATAATATCAAGATATAATCCTGAGAGGGCTTCACTGGTGTTGAACCAGATGAGGGAACATGTAATGAAATCCTTAAGCCAGACCGGTGCCCAGACAGAACAGAAGGATGGCATTGATATGGCTTTTTGTCTCATCAACAAACAGAATCATACTCTTCAATTTTCGGGGGCGTTTAACCCGATTTATCTGATCCGGAATAAAAATATCCTTGAATTTCACGGCGATAAAATGCCGGTTGGAATCGGATCGGAACAGGAAAAACCATTTACGAACCACCATGTTGATTTGGCAGACAATGATATGATCTACCTTTTCTCCGACGGATATGCAGATCAGTTCGGCGGAAAAGAGGGGAAAAAATTCAAGTACCAGCCCTTCCGGGAACTATTGGTCAGTATAAGTGATTTACCGCCCGAAGAGCAGAAAAAACAACTTTCAAACACATTTGATGGCTGGAAAAGCAACCTGAAACAACTGGATGACGTATTAGTATTTGGTTTTCGCTATCATCCACAGGGGTAGTGCAAAACTTTTTTGCACAAACTTTCATATTTAAATGATAATCAGGGCATTTCACATTAAAAACTACAGATCCATTATTGATTCAGGAATTTGCTTTTTATCTCAGGATAATATCACTGCCCTGATTGGTCAGAATGAATCGGGTAAAACTTCTGTACTGGAAGCCCTGAGGAGTTTTTATGAGGATCGCATAACAGATGATGTACTAAGGAGTGACCAGACTTTTCCGGAAATAACATGTCTGATGAGCCTGGAGGAAATGTCATTATGCGATCTGATTGATTTTACCGGCATACCTGCCGAACTTCATGATGCACTCAGGAATAAGCGGGAAATAAGCCTTACCCGCAAATGGCACAATGCCCATAAGAGCACTCTTAAGATAGCTGAACCCGAAATTCTGGATTTTTTTGAAGACCTCAAAAAAAAGCAGGACGAGGCAGACAGGAAGATCAGGGAAATGTTGCCTTCGCTGGAAATCCAGCTGGAAGATAGGGTTGGTGAGAAGAACATGAATCACAAGGCCACCAATATTGCGAGCGGTGAGGTCAATAATAAGTATTCCCGTATTGAAGAGCTGACGCGAATCCTCAATAAGACAAAAAGGCCGGATGTTCAGATAACAACACAAAAGGAACTTGAAACCTGTCAACAGCAGTTTGAGGAACTCAAAGTGAGTTTGCAGAATTTACTAACCCGGGGAGAAAACTTTCAAAAGTCTGTTGATGACCTTTCAAAAAAGATTGAACAAAGCAGAAAATATATTCAGCTTTCAGCAAGTGTTGAAAAATTGGAGGAGGATGTCAGATCAAAGAATGGACAAATACAGGAAACTGAACGTTTGCTCGAATTGTGTTCCTCCGAAAAGGAAGCAAAAAATATAACCAAACTCCTGGAACAGTACAACAGCGATTTCAGACAGCTGTCATCTGCTTTAAGGGATGAGAATGACCAGGTATTCCATTTGCGAAAAGTTGCATTAAAAACCCTTGCCGGTGAACTCGATCAGGAATCAATTCTGCACGAAGTCGCAGCTGAGACTAATAAGGAAAGAAGCTACAGTTCTCCTGAAGATATCGGAAAGAAGATTTATCCCCATTTGCCTGTTTTTGAATTCTTTGAGGATTTCAGCAGTCTGTTGCCCAATAAAATAGACCTTGAGGAGCTTCTTAACGAAAATCGCCATGCTGAAGGATATAAGGCTGCCAGGAATTTTCTGAGCGTGGCAGGTCTCAATGCTGATTTTTTCCGCGAAAAAAACCACAGAATATTAAAACAGAAGATCGAAAACCTGAACAGCGAAATCACAATTGACTTTCAGGATTATTGGCATCAGCAGGTGGGCGAAAACAATAAGATCATGCTGAATTTCGAATTGGAGCATTATGATTTCACAGTTCCGGAAAAAAGTGGCAAGCCGTACCTCGAATTCTGGATCAAGGATAAACAGGAAAGATTGTATCCAAAACAGAGGAGCAGGGGAGTCAGGTGGTTTTTGTCATTTTACCTTGAATTGAAAGCGACGGCCAAGGAAAATCAGCGTAAAAGGGTACTTCTGATAGATGAACCGGGTTTGAGTCTGCATGCCAGGGCTCAGGAGGATGTTCTAAAGGTATTTGAGGATCTGAAAGGGGGCCTGCAGATCATTTACTGCACCCATTCACCTCACCTGATCGATCTGCACAAGCTTTACAGGATCATCGCGGTTCAGCGGGCCAAGGATGAAGATGAAACCAGTGAAACCATCGTGCTTGATGCCAAGTCCCTGAATATGGCATCTACCGACACACTTGCACCGGTTTATTCACTGATGGGACCCCGGCTGAATGACAAACAATTCATTTATCCGAAGAACAATATTATTGTCAGCAACACGATTGTTTTTTACTACCTCGATACAATGGCCCGCCTGATGAGTCTGGACGGCAAGGTCCATTTTATACCTGCTTCCGGAACGGATGGAATCCCGGTTATGGCAAACCTGTTGTTTGGCTGGAAAATCGATTTTGGATTGCTGACTTTCGATAACAAGGACAGCAAATCAGTAACAGAATGCCTTAAGAATACGATTTTTGCACAGAGAGAGCAGGCATTTCTTAAAAAGGTCCGGGAGTTCGCCGGTTTCCAGGGAATTGAAGATCTCTTCTCAACAATAGATTTTAAGCGTTATATCCTGAATCAGCGGGTAGGAATTACCGAGAAAAACTCGGTATATATGGAATTTAATAATCTCTCACCCGCCATCCTGGCATCCGATTTTTGTTCTGCAGTTGAAATAGAAAATCTCAGGGAATCTGACTTTGATGAGGAAACCCTGGATAATTTCAGAAAACTTTTCAGCATGATAGACGAAATGGTGGAACAGTGAACAGCAAACTGACTGCATATTTCATTACATCAGAAAAAATTTGACGAAAGTGCAACTTTTATTGACGAAAGTACGTATATTTGGGTCGAAGGTATTACTAACCGCAAACCAATACGCTTATGGCAACGTTTATACTAATTCTGGTACCGGCAATCTCGGTGTTTGTTCTTGCTTATCTTGTTCTAACTGCCCCTGAATATCATGAATATTAGCAAAATGCCTTTCTTTCATTAAACAGAACTTCTTTCAGATATTAATGGCCGTCTCCAATGACGGCTTTTTTTTTGCCCTTTATTTCCGGTTCAGATTGCTGTTTTTACGGCTAAAACCAAAATATACGAGTAATCCGACACCGAGCCAGATAAGAAACCTTAACCAGTTGGATGAACCCAGTTCGGTCATCAGGAACAGGCAGCTTAACAGTCCAAGTACCGGTATGAGCGAAAGCCTTTTCATGATGCTGAGCCATGAAATTATTACACTGGCTGACATAAAGAGCATCATGGGAAATTTCTCCATGATGCCGGTCAAAAGACCATTATCCCTGTCCAGTATCAGAAAATTACTCCAGAAATCCGGATTATACTTTATATGTAGGAAAAAGGAAACTATCAGAAGGGGGAATACAATGTACCGGCTGTTAATGAAAGGCACTTCAAACCGGCCGGCAGGTTTGTTCTGATTGTTCTGGAGGATTAACACACCGCTGCAAACCACAACAAACGCAAAGAGAGTGCCGATACTCGTAAGATCTGTAACTTCCTTAAGGTTCATGAAAAGGGAAGGAATTGCAACAACAAGGCCGGTTACGATGGTGGCAAATGACGGAGTTTTGTATTTTGGATGAATCCGTGAAAAAGCTTTTGGGAGTAGACCGTCCCGGCTCATGCTCATCCATATCCTTGGCTGACCCAGCTGGAAAATGAGTAAAACACTTGCCATAGCGATCAGGGCGGTCATGGCAATTATTCCGCTGATCCAGTCCATCCCGACCTTTCTGAAAACAAAAGATAAAGGATCGCCGACCGCCAGTTCGTTATACCGGACCATTCCGGTCAATACGAGGGCGATCAGCACATACAGCAATGTGCAGATAAACAGGGAATAAAAGATGGAACGGGGCAAATCACGCGATGGATTCCTGCATTCCTCAGCCGTCGTGGAAATGGCATCAAAACCGATAAATGCAAAAAAAACGGCCGAGACCCCTTTCAGCACACCGGTTATTCCTTCCGGTGCAAAAGGGCTCCAGTTTTCAGGATGCACGTAAAAAGAACCAGCTACAATGACAAAAAATATAACGAGCAATTTTAGTCCGACCATGATATTATTGGTGGTCCTGGATTCCTTTATTCCAATAAAAACCACATAGGTGATGATTGCGACGATGAAAAGTGCGGGAATATCGGCAATAAACCGGAAGTTTCCCCAGGCAGGGGCATTTTGCCAGGCTTGGTTTGCAAACCGGACCGCTGAGGGCAGGAGGGAGACATCCGATCCCGAAGCCACTGCCGAAGCATAGGTTTTGTGGGCATTCAGGGCACTGACATAATCAATTGTCAGATATTCCGGAATATGCATATTAAAGCCACGGATGAATTCTGTAAAGTATTCCGACCATGAAATGGCCACCGCAATATTGCCTATGGCATACTCCAGCAAAAGATCCCATCCGATGATCCATGCAAAGAGTTCGCCAAGCGAATAATATGCATAAGTATATGCGCTGCCTGAAACGGGGACCATGGAGGCAAATTCAGCATAGCACAAAGCCGAAAAACCGCATGCAATGGCCGTGAATACAAATAAAAGGGAAATAGCCGGACCACCCTCCGAGGCCGCATTCCCGATGGTGGAGAATATTCCCGCACCCACCACGGCGGCAATACCGAATGCTGTGAGATCCCTTACATTCAGGGTTTTATTCAGCGCGCCTCCCCTGGACTCATTTGCTTTTACATCCGACAATATGTCATTCAGAGATTTTCTCCGGAACAGTGATTTACCCTTCATATTGACATGATGTAATTTGAGGGGGATAAAGATAGAATAAAAGTCAATACTTAAATTCCGGTTGAAGTATAATCATTAAGGCTGTTTTGCATACGGGTGGCCATTCCTGCGCACATTTTTTCATGCTTCAGGGGTATTTTGGGACACACTGTATTGGGAAGGGCATAATACAATGATTCTGCCGGTCAGGTGCCAAACACTTTTTTCAGTAGGTCGGAGGTCCGGGCAAAAGGGTCTTTTCTGATCCTGGCTTCTTCCTTTGCGATCATTATGAACAGTCCTTCAATAGCCTTGCCGGTAACATAGGCAGAAAGATCCGGACTTACCTTTTGTACAAACGGTATTTTATTATAGGTATTGATCAGGTCGGCCCAGTATTTCGTAGCCTGCACCTTATCAAGTGATGTTTTTATGGAAGGCTGGAAACTGGCTTTTAAATCCGGAGTGGTGTTCTTTTGCAAGTATTGCGTTGCGGCATTGTTTTCACCTTTTACGATCCCTATCGCATCACGGATGCTCATGCCCTTGATTGCACGAATGAAAATTGGTTTGGCTTCATCGGCTGCATCCTCGGCAGCACGGTTGATCGAAAGAATAGCTTCATCCACTTTCTTACCCATACCCATGGCCCTGAGTTTGCTTTCCACGGTCCTGGCGTCCTCCGGGAAGGGTATTTTTATTTCAGGATTGCCAAAATAACCATCTGCCAGTGAAACCAGATTAACGCTTTCACTGGTACCCTTGACAAGGGCTTCCTTGATTCCGTCAGCTGCTTCGGTTTCCGTAAATCCTTTTCCGGAAGTGCCCAGTATTTTTTTTGCATTCTTCAGCAGCTGAGCCTGAGAAGTGCAGGAATATAATACAAGTAATATGAAAAGAGGAATTAAGCGGCCTTTAATGCTGTTCATTTTAATGTGTTTTCAATTAGCTGTTCAAAATGCATGCCAGCATTATTTACCTTTTATTGCTTTTATTATAATAATCCATGGCTCTCTTCATCTTGGCCTTGAGTTTATTGATACGTGTCTGATCCGAAGGGTGGGTGGAAAGGAACTCAGGCGGGGAACCTTTACTCTGGTCCATCATTCTTTGCCAGAATTCAACGGCTTTACCGGGGTTATAACCGGCCATGGCCATAAAATAAAGCCCGAGCTCATCAGCCTCACTCTCATGCTGACGACTGTAAGGAAGCAATACGCCGACAGCCGATCCAACGCCAAAAGCAGCCAGCGCGATCTGACGGGTGGCTTCCGGCTTCTGGGAGAGTGCAACATCCAGGGCCATCCCGCTTAGCTGAACGGCCATCTGCTGGGACATACGTTCGTTGCCGTGATTAGCTATGGCATGCGCAACCTCGTGTGACATTACAACGGCAACGCCATCGGCATCAATACATACAGGCATAATACCTTCATAGAAAGCAATCTTGCCACCCGGCATGCACCAGGCATTCACCTCTTTGGATACCAGCACATTGTATTCCCAGGCATATCCTTTCAGAAGGTCAGCTTGTTTCTGTCCCTTGAAATAATTTTCAACAGCAGCTGTGATTCTGTGACCCACCTGATTCACGGTGCTTGTATACTGGCTGTTCGAAGACAACTTGTTTTCTTTAAGCACCTGCTTGTAGCTTTCGTTGCTAAGCGAGAGCATCTGATCGGATGGAATAAGCGTAAATTGTTTCCTTCCGGTGAGGGGAACAGTTCCGCACTGGACCATAAAGAAAACCATCAGGGTTATTAAGATTTGGTTGCGGTTCATAATATTGGAATTTAGGTTGACACACTGGAACATAAAATAATAACAAAAGAGCAAAAATAAAGTTACCTGACGCAACCCCAAAATAACAATTGACATCAGGTTATATACTATTCCGCCAAACGATGAAAATTCAATCTGCATTTTTAGTCATTGCTTTTACCTTTTTCATTGGCTGTGATAAAGACAACGATTTGCCGGTTGGTAATTCCTTGGAGGGATTCAGCCTTTTGATCGGGGACAGGGTGATCGTTGACCAAAGTAATATCGATTATTACGATCTGTCATCACACCTGATTTATTTAAAAAAGGGCACTTCAATTCCCGTCGGCCTAAGGGGGGAGGAATCCTTTTCTGTTTGTGTTGACGGAAGAGAGATATACTCAGGAAAAACCGTTTCCGGATTTTCATCCTATATGCCCAGGGGACCCGTAATTTTTTGTATGCCGGTGTTATATCCCGATTATATTGTTTCGATCGGGTACAGTGCGATTTGGGATTCTTTGCCCGGTGCGGACCCGAGAAATGATAAAAGAATTGTCGATGCACTGAGAAAGGAGGGTCAGTTACATGAAGGGCTGAAATGTGAAATAAAAAATGTGAATTTCGTGGGATCCGATGGGTGTATTGTTGAAATTCAGGTCAGGAATGAAGATACCTTCAATTATTGTCTTCTGGATCCCAAAAACATGGGAACCGATCTTTATCATTATTTTACGAATGGATTGATCATCATGGATGCCCGGCGCAATTTGTATTATCCTAAAATCCGGCATGAATCGCCCGAACCTTGGAATACCTGGGATCCGGATTGGTTTTCGGTCATTGGCAGGGGAGAGACAAGAAGGTTTCTGCTTGCCTATAGCGGATATGAAAGAATTCCAAAGGGACAATGCCGGGTTGTTTTCAATTTCCCGGGATTAGGCTACCAGGTGAGCAGGGAAGATGTGGTACAGAAATACGGAAGGATCTGGCTGGGTGAAATAGTATTGTGCAGGGATATTGTTATTGATTAATCAGGTTGTTTGTGCTAAATACAAAATTCATATTCATGAAAGCTATTGTCTTTTCTTTCAGTCTGATAATTTTGTTTTGTTCAGTTTCCTGTGATAAGGATGAGGAAACTGTGACCGAAGCATCTTTTCATGCAATAAAGAACGGGGAACTCTGGAATTCCACTGCGAGTTGGGCGAATTTCACCAAATCCGACAGCTTTTTCTTCATTTCCGCAGCGAAAGCAGATCGGAATTACAACCAGGGAGAGCAATTGTATTTCAGATTCAGCCTTCCGGATATTTCAGGATCGAATACCGTGACCCGCTTTGATTCCCAGTGGCTGTATATTGTCGGCGGAGATGCGGTATCTGACCAGTATCTTATTGATACAACTTCAGATAATCAGATAGTGATCTTGTCCGTGGATACCGTAATGCATAAAATCCGGGGCAGCTTTCAGGTGAAATTGATACGCGATAAGAACAGGTCTGATGCCGGAGAAACCATGAATTTCAGAAGTGGCTGGTTTGATCTGATATATACTGAAAACAATTTTAACGATTAACTATCCTTCTATTCCGGGGTTTTATGATCCACAACATCCGGTTCACCGTCGTTTATTTCCATTTTATTAAAAGACCACAGTTTTATGCTATTGCCTGCAAGCTTTCGATTGCCAATTTGTTTATTTCAAGTCTTAATTTCAGCTGTGTTGTATTAATTTGCTAACAACGTCCTGTAATCGGTTATGCGCCATGTTAATGCCTTGAGAGAAGGGCAAACTCAGCAATTGGTCCCTGAGTGCGACTGATCTGAACACTATGTGCATATTGCCTTGTAATCAGCAATTCCCCTCAGCCACGGAGTGGCTGAATATTTAGGATTGTCTTTTGTCCCATAATTAATATTATGTTAAATAGAATTATTAAACAATAAGGGGAAGCAATTCTTGCCTCCCCTTTTTATATTTTAGAGACTGTTCAGATCATTTATTACCTGCTGGTATTTATCATCCATTTTCAGCCTGTAGAATATCGTCTTCAGGGTTTCCAGGGATTCCCTGTTCTTGGGATCAATTTCATGGGCCTTTTCAATATAAGGAACTGCCTTCAAAAGCATATTGTCTCCTTCTGTCTTTGCCTTTTCATAGGTTACATTATCCGACACCTTGGAGGCATCTTCAAATATTTTTACGGCTTTGTTGAAATATAAAACCGCCAGGTTGAAATTGGCATCAAAGAAATTCGGATCCATTTCAATACAGGTCTTATAGGAAGCCTCAGCTTCGTCGAACTTACCCATCCTGTCGTACAATGAACTTTCCGCAAATGTATAGGATACATTCTTCGGATCCCCGGCTTTGGCCAGTGCAAGCATTTTCAGGGCTTCCTCAGTCTGGTTTGAAACCATATAATAGTTGATCAGTTCGATCAGGATCGACTGGTTGTCAGGATATCTTTTAAACCCTTCGTTGATGACTTCAACACCTTTTGCGGTATCGCCGCTGGAGAAATAACTCTGCTTGCGGAAAACATACAGGAACGGATCTTCAAACTTGTTGACGGCTGCTTCCTCAAACAGCCTGTTGGCCTCCTCAAAGTTACCGGCTTCAAATGCGGCACGACCTCCGTAATACATATATACGGTATCGATTGTATTCTTCATTTGAGGTAACTTATTCAATTCGAGTAACTTAACAAAGCTTTCCAGAGAGCCGCTGAAATTCTTTTTATCATACTGGCTGACAGCATCAACCTCGAGAGCGGATTTCAGTTTTGTTATCGTTTCCTTAATATCAGCATCAGCCTTATTGTCCGCATTGAGTTTAACAGCCTCATTAACCGCCTTGATGGCCTCATTCAAGGGATCAGGATGGATCTTCTGTGTCTCGGTCCAACTGTCCAGCACTTTATTACGGAACTTTAAGGTTACCCTCTCATAAACATAATTTTCGATTACGTCTGAACCTTCTTCCGTGGTTTGGATTTCTTTGGGTTCCTTGTAGAAAATCTTTACAGCGGCCGGATCCATTCCCTTTTGTAAAATATCATTATTGATATTGAAAATGTCGACCAGCACAGATGCACGGGTTATCCAGGTCTTCACCTTGATGTTCTTTTTTGCATCCTCAATGTCTGAATTGCTTTTTTTCAACTTATTTTCTAATCCTGTATAATTTAGGGCACTGGTAGCTCCTTCCGGTACCTGTGATTTTAAATCAGAACCGGCAAAAATCATCAGTGCAATGAGAAACAAACTGATTCGCTTCATTGTAATCGTTTTTAGTTTTTTTTAGTAATATCTCTGATAAGTAATGCAAAAAATTTGCCAAATATAAATTCTATTTAATTATTGTCCAAAAAATCGGTGCAGATTAACAGTTAATTTTGCCCAGGCGTTTCAGGGATCTCTTCTTCATCAGGAAGCTCGGTCGACCCAACAACATCGGTTACTGCTGCGATGGAATCGCCCGATCTGATATTGATAAGCCTTACGCCCTGGGTGGCTCTGCCCATCAGTCGCAGATTGGCGACGGCAAGTCGAATGATCAGACCTGATTTGTTGATGATCATAATATCATCTTTATCGGTCACAGCCTTAATGGCGATCAGTGGTCCGGTTTTATCGGTAATATTGATCGTTTTAACTCCTTTCCCACCCCGGTTGGTAATCCTATAATCCTCCAGTTCTGTCCTTTTGCCATACCCGTTTTCGGAAACCACAAGAATGGATTTTGAAAGATCATCCAGGCAAACCATGCCCACCACTTCATCCTTGGGATTTGAGTACCTGATGCCGGTGACTCCTGAAGCTGTCCTTCCCATAGGCCGCACTGTTTTTTCGGGAAACCTGAGGGCCTTGCCGGATCTCACTGCCAGGAGGATTTCATTGCTTCCGTTTGTGAGTTGGGCTTCAAGCAGGTTGTCCCCCTCCCGTATATTAATTGCATTAATGCCATTCTGCCTGGGCCGGGAATAGGCCTCCAGCGAAGTTTTTTTAATGATGCCTTTCAGGGTGCATAATACGATGAAATTGTTCTTTATGTATTCCAAATCCGTAAGGCTCTTCAGATTGATAAAAGCTTTGACCTTATCCCCCTGTTCTATGCTGATCAGATTTTGAATTGCGCGCCCTTTTGAGGTTTTTGTCCCTTCGGGGATCTCATATACCTTCATCCAGAAACACCTGCCCTTTTCGGTGAAGAACAGCATGGTATTGTGCATGGTGGCATGGTACATGTGCTCCAGAAAGTCCTCGTCCCGGGTTTCACTACCCTTTGAGCCCTTGCCTCCCCTTTGCTGGGTCCTGAACTCCGTAAGCGGGGTTCTTTTGATATACCCCAGGTGTGAAATGGTGATGATCATATCATCATCGGCATAAAAATCTTCAGGATTGAATTCCCCTTCGTCAGGAACAATGCTGGTGCGCCTTTCATCGCCAAATCTCTCGATCAGTTCCGAAAGGTCATCCTTGATCACTTTCATTCTCAGGCTTTCATCAGCCAGCAGGCTCTTCAGATAAGCAATGATCTTAAGCAGCTCATCGTAATCCATCCGTATCTTATCCCTTTCCAGTCCTGTCAGCCGTTGCAGCCTCATTTCCAGAATTGCCTTTGCCTGCAGATCGGAAAGGCTAAAGGTGCTCATCAGTCCGTCCCTTGCTTCATCCGGTGTTTTGGACGCCCGGATCAGGCTGATCACTTCATCGAGGTGATCCAATGCAATGAGAAGTCCTTCAAGTATATGTGCTTTCTTTTCCGACTCTTCCAAATCAAATTTTGTGCGCCGTACTATGACTTCGTGACGGTGTTCAACAAAATATTTTATGCATTGCTTTAAGGTGAGAAGCCTTGGTCTGCCGTGCACCAGCGCAATGTTGTTAACATTAAAAGAGGTCTGGAGCTGGGCGTATTTGTATAGGTTATTGAGCACCACGCTTGACTGTGCTTCCCTTTTACAGATTATTACCACCCTGACCCCGTTACGGTCTGATTCGTCGTTGATATAGGAAATTCCTTCAAGCTTCTTGTCATTGATCAGTTCCGCGATCTTTTTGATCATTTCGGCCTTGTTGACCTGGTAAGGGATTTCTTTAACAACAATGACCTCTCGCCCGCTGGAGGTAATCTCTATTTCCGTATTGGCACGGAGAACAATTCTTCCACGCCCTGTCTCAAAGGCTTCTTTAATTCCCTGCAGACCGTAAATAATACCGCCCGTCGGGAAATCCGGACCTTTTACGTGGACCATAAGTCCCTCGGTGGTAATTTCCGGATTGTCAATATAGGCAATAATTGCATTGCACACTTCCGTGAGGTTGTGCGGAGGCAGGTTTGTGGCCATACCTACGGCAATGCCCGATGCTCCGTTGATCAGCAGATTGGGAATGCGGGAAGGCAGAACGGTAGGCTCCTGCAAAGTATCATCAAAGTTCAGCTGGAAGTCAACCGTGTTTTTATCGATATCGGCCAGCATTTCCTCGGCGATTTTCTGAAGCCTTGCTTCCGTATACCGCATTGCCGCCGGACTGTCACCATCCATCGATCCGAAATTACCCTGTCCCTCCACCAGCGGATACCGCAGGGACCATTCCTGTGCCATTCTTACCATGGCATCATATACCGAT
>Ga0209593_10000212_pt1 | contig 30148 bp, 22 predicted proteins | sample PPLLaktember2015_3_FD_187260 | JGI IMG/M metagenome (GOLD analysis project Ga0209593, IMG submission 187260) | Freshwater sediment microbial communities from Prairie Pothole Lake near Jamestown, North Dakota, USA - PPLs Lake P7 Core (6) Depth... | ecosystem: Environmental > Aquatic > Freshwater...
TCCGGTTCAGCACCCCATGTTCACGCATCAGGTCCTCTGCGGGTGTAACCTCTTCTTCATTTTCTTCCCTGCATCCTGAAACAATGGCCACTCCTGCAAGACCGGTAATTGCTCCCATCCATACCCCTTTCCGGAGAAAGTCACGCCTTGGGTTGCTCAACGTGTATCCGCGAAATCCGGGATATTTATCTTTTTTCCACATGGCTTTGATTATAAGGTGAACATGTACAATTCCATTGAAATTCAGGTTATGTAAGGTGTCTATCTTTTGCCGCGGTAGAGGCAATTGATGTCCTTACAGTAATTGCAGGTATAATGGTCATACGTCACATCTTTTCCGATACCGATAATACCGCTTACAGATTTGATAGGCTTCATCAGCATACTGTCCGAGAGTGTGATCCCGCAATAATTATCCGGCATCAATCCGAAAAGTTCTTTTTGTTCCTTTACATCCCAGCCGCAATATCCCGGGCTGTAACGATTGGTAATTTTTAATCCCTTTTCACTCATGAGGACTCTAAGATGTTCCTGGATTATATCCATGGATCGTTCCACGATTATGGAGCCCAGAGAATCAGCAATATAAGCATGAACTGCATGCCCTTTGCGGTTATATTCAGAGGCCAGGCGGGATATCTCAGGTCCGGCAGTACATGCAAAAACAGCCACTGACCTGGCTTTGTTCATATGCCTTGTAACAATGGCATCGGCATTGAAATTCACATCCCGGATCGTTAAACTTTTGTTCATCCGGTTTATACCGAGGTTATCAAAAATTTCAAATCCACCTTGTGGTGTTATTCTTTTGGCAGATTCAGAGAGAATTTCTGCGATGATATTGGGAAAAGGATCGGGAGCACTTCCGGGGACAAAACCAATATAGTCTTCGACAATTGCGGCATCAAGATCAAGTTCACTAAAATCAAGACAGTATGATTTATAAACCTGTTTAATTTGTTGCGTCTGAATTTCTGTCATAATAGCCCGTATTATTGGTTAATAATCTGTTTATATGACAATGGAAACTGTCTGAATACTAATGAAGGTTATACTTTTTTACTGTTGCTATCATGGCAGCGATATTCTCAACCGGCACCGTAGCCTGAATATTATGGATTGTATTGAATACAAAACCTCCCTGCTTTGAAAATATTTCACAAAGCTCATTGACCTGTTTTCTCACATCCTCCGGGGATCCGAAAGAAAGAACTTTCTGGGTATCGACACCCCCGCCCCAGAAGACAAGCCTGTCTCCATATTTTTCCTTTAGCTTTGAAGGATTCATTCCTGCGGCACTCACCTGCACCGGGTTCAGTATATCAAATCCGGCTTCAATGAAACCTTCAATCAGGGGTTCCACAGCTCCGCATGAGTGTTTGAATACTTTCCATTGCGTGTTGTTGTGGATCCAATCCGTCATTTTACGGTAATAAGGCACATAAAATTCCCGGAATCCCTTCAGGTCACAGAAGGTGGAATGTTGTGTCCCAAAATCATTTCCGCACAGGTAGATCACGTCAATGGCATTTCCGACCACGTCAGACAATTTCTTCAGGTTTGCAACTGCAATATCAGTTTGCCGGTCATACAGCTCTTTTACAAAGTCGGGGCGTACCAAGGGGCTCATATACCACTCCTCAATATCCCTGATACCTTTAGGATACTTCAGGAAAGGGGCCGGAACAAGGGCAATATCACCCAGGGCGGTACCTCCGAAATTGGCAACTATGCCTTTATCGCTGTTCTGAACCGATTGTACCTGCATTTTCCAGTATTCGAGATCTGAATCCGAAATGGGTTCAAATTCCTCCAGGTTATCTTCGATATTCAGGTTGGATTCCACAAGGGGTTCCTGCCTGATCAGTGTGTCGAAAAAGTATCCGGTTGAAGGCATTCTGGCAGAAGGGGGGGCGCTGCGGTCCCCACCGGGGTATAGCAGGAGATCACCTTTTGAATCGATTTTTGTATTGAAGTCCCGGGGTACCAGAACTTCCTGGCCCCACCACATTCTAAATTCCTTCCAGTCTTTGCTCTCAAAACCCATAATATTATTGCGCGGGTTCAGGCCCACAATGTCCGCTCCGAGCGCTTCCATCAGCTCGGGATCCACTTCTCCCAGCATTTGATAGGGTTCAGTAACCTTTACGGGAATTTTCCTGAATCCATAATATTCCCGTAATTTTTTTATGGTGAGAACATGTATTCCTGTAACCGGGGTCGCCCCGAAATCAACCGCAATCCGGTCGGGATTCCTATGTGCCAGTGTAGTTTTAAGCCTTTCTTTCGAATTCATTGTAGTAATTTCCTGCAGATTTTGGCAATCTAAATTAATACAATCCTTTTAATTATAGGAAAAATTATGGGAGAAATGAAAAAATCTATTGCTGATGGCTTTAGCCAACGGACCCGAAGTATGAGAAACACCAGGACATTAGCCACATCTTCAATCAGAGTGTGGCTAAAGAATCGCTTCTTTCATTTTAGCTAATTGCCTATTTGAATGATTGCAATAATATGCGCGGAAGCGCATAAATCATCACGATTTCTGCGTGATGAATAGCGCCGGGTGACAACCCGGTGTGTTAGAGGCAATGTTAACCTTCAACCACGGTAGTGGTTGAACTATCCATATAAAATCTTCTCTGAATTCAACCACTACCGTGGTTGTGAAAAATCGCCCTCCATCTTTACACCGGGTTGTCACCCGGCGCTATTCTGAACCCTCAAAACCGAGGGTTCAGATTATACCGCTTAACGCGGTAGGTTAAAAAGTAGTCCACCAATTATTATTCTGATAGCAAATAGGACTATACTTGTCAACGGGCTTTAAATCACCAATGTGGTTCCAGCCTACTTCTTTGGCCATCCCTCTAAACTACCGCTAGTCTTATTTTGTTAGAAATTTCTAATTTCTTGCTTTACTCGTCACTAACTTTTCTTACCGCACATCATATCGGTTAAACAATGCCACCGAAATCACAAATAGGATTACCGAATAAATGATTAACAACAAAGCACCAGGTAGGGCTCCGGTAATTCTTTGTGATATTGTCATCAATTTTTCCTCATATCTTGGGATTTCCTCATCCTTCACTTTTTGCAGACTGGTGGAACATACTTCATATGGATTATACCAATGTGGACTTTTCGGATCTTTTCTATCACTCTCTTTAAACCAGTTCAGAAACTGCAATTGAAACAGATGCAAATCATTCCAGTTTTTCATGAAACGGTCAAAACCCACGCCAGTCAGAGATTCACTTACCATTCCGAACAATGACATAGGAGACATACAGGTAACATAGGATGCCAGCCTGTATTGAGTGAACTGATCGATATACCAGTTATCTCTTATTTTCTTTTCCGCATTCATGAGGTTGGTTTGATTTTTTGCCCTTAGTTCATGCTTCGGATAAAAAGGGTTATTGCCGTTCATACTCCAGCTTCCCTCAGGGGCTGCATTGTTTATGGCTTCCTGAACAGATTTAATTTCGGATTGAATGCTTTCAGAATCTTTTACTTTAAAAAGATTTTCAGCTGAAAAAACAGCCACATTGGGTGAAAAAATCAGAAAAACACTCCACAGGGTAAGACAGATCAGCAGGCTTACGTTTGATGAACGGGAAATGACAGAGCAGAATATACCCAGGGCAGCTAAACAGCCAATAAACACAATATGTGCCACAATAAATCCTAAAGCCTCGAAAATGACCATTTCATTAATATTCAAAATGCCGGATGAAATGAGAATCAGGAGACTGATTATAAAACCTGGCAATACCAACAGGAACGAGGATAAAATAATGCTGATATACTTACCGGCAAGAAAAACAGATCTCGATACGGTGTTGGAAAGGACAAGTGTCAGCGTATGCATTTCCCTTTCACCTGATATCATATCAAATGAAAGCAACAGTATCGCGAAACTCAATATAATCGTAATGATAAAGCTCCAGTTGAGATCCTGTGACAGGATTAAGTATGGATTGCCCGAATTCCGGCTGATTGAATAACCAAACACGTTAAAGGCATTATAGGTTATGGTATTGGGTATATACTGGGATTTGCCGTCCTCGATAAAGCCATTCGCGGGTGGACTGAAAATATAGTTCTGCATCTCTACGGCTTCGGAAGTAATGTTGCCGCCTGGTTGCCGGATTAGTTCATACGCCATTCCAGCAGATCCATTCCTTGACTTATCGCTATATATCCGGTACTCTTCTGCTGCCGATCTGTATTGAAATACATAAGCCACACTACCCATAATAAATAGGGCTGTCATGATCAGGAATATGACCTGAAGTCTGAGACTCAGGATATTTTGCCGTATATCGTTGAGGATTATATAATTTAACATAATTTGAGAGTGTTAACGTACATCATATCTCAAAAAAGACAGAAATGACAGGTAATACAGGACAATTGCTAATATCAATAGTAATCCAAGATAGAAAACTGACTTTCGGATATCTGCAACTACACCTGCCTGTTTATAACTAAACTTGGGCATGGATGAGAGATCAAGCGGTTCCCATGCCCACGGGCGGCTGTTTGGGATGTCTACGGTCAGGTATTTCCAATCGCCGTATTTTGAATTGAATTCTTCCAGGCTTTTACACAAGCCGTTTGTTCTGAAATTTACCATTTCATCGGCGGTCATGTAGTCTTTCGGATTTTGCTGGTTGAAATATAAATACGAACCAAAGAGCCTTCCGGAGGTGTAATGTGCGATTAATATTTCACGATATGCCCTGATTTGATCTAGAAAATGGCGATGGCTATCAAAGTCAGTCGCACACAGTCCGGAAACAGATTCCTTAAATATTTCGGATGGCGACAGGAAGGAAAAATATTCTGCTGCTCTTTGCTGTTTCTGAAGTTTGTCGATATAATCCTTCCTGAATACCCACTTCTTATCCGCATATTGTATTCTCAATGGTTCGCTGAACTCATTAATAGTTTTTTCCCTTTCCATAAAACTTTTGGTTGCACCTCCGATCATCTTGAATCCATCAGCATTTCCCCAATAATACCATGTAAGATCCCAGTCAGGTCGGGGTAAATTTTTATTAAATTCAGACAGCTTCTTTTCCAATTCCATTTCAATCCCTGCAATTTCAAAATTCAGATTATCAACGGACGCGACCTTTATGAAACTTTTGGCTGAATAATTCGCCAGGTTGGGAATAATAAATAGGAAACTGACCCACAGTAAAAGGCAGATAACGATGCTCGTTCCTGAATTCGATACCCTGGAAGATACAAACAAGCCTGTTATCATAAAAAGGATCAGGAAAACGACACTGAAAACAAACATCAGTCCGATTCTAACCCACTCTGAAGCCGAAAATTGAATTGAAGGATAAAGCAATATTACAAGCATACACAATCCAAAACTGAAGATCAACATAGGGATCAATGTTAAAAAGGTCCCCAGGAGTTTACCCATTAAGATCACCGAGCGGCTGACCGGATTGGACAACATCATTTTCAATGTTCCGGCTTCCCGTTCCCCGGTACAGATGTCATATGTGAACATGAAGGCAACCAGTGAAATAATGATGATCAGCACAGACACGAAATCAAAGGTGAAAAACCGGTTGAGAAAAGGATTGTCCCGGCTTTCAGCCTTTCCTTCGGTCATCATGGGCTTGTCCCCGAAAAACACTTTAACCCGGTTCCCGACATTGTAACTGATTCCCCTGGCGAATATGCTCAGTGGAGTGGGTTTCTTTACGATTACCGGCCGGTAGGCGGAATAAACCCTTGCCAGGTTATCCTCATCCGCCTTTTTCTTTTCAATTTCATATACGCTGACTTTGCTTTTATATTCATTGATGCTGATCACAATGGTAAAAGGTATCAGAAGTAAACACAGCACAAATCCCGTGACAAACCGGGGTGTTGTGATGTTGTGATACAATTCTTTCTGTGCAATCTGGAGGATCATGGTTGAACGTATTGGATTGTTAAAAAAGATAAACTGACTTATCACCCGTCACTTGTTGCCGTAGTCTAACAAAACACCCAATTCACACATACATACCTGCCTGTTTTGGACCAATGCTCTGGCAGGCCCACCAAAGATCTGTGCTATCTCTTATTTTCTTTCAATACTCGTCACCCGTTAAGGATATCCGGAGCGAACACAATTCACATCGATCACAATATCTCATTTTCTTTTTCATGGTCATTACTTTATCTCACATCACTTTTAATAAATCTGATATAGGTTGTCAAGAATAAGAAAAAGATGTAAATAACAAACAGTCCGCCATATTTGGCCAAAATGGCAACCCTGTCTATAAGTCCGGGAATTACTTCGGTATATAGAGGAACCTCCTCAAATTTTACAGGCTTCCGGGTAGTTGAATAACCTTCATAGGGATTATGCCAATGAGGGCTATCCTGGTCCTTTGCATCAAAATTCCTGAAAAAATCGTAAAACTGCTGCTGATACCCATGCAGAGCATTCCAGTTTTGCTGAAAGCGCAAATATCCCCCGCCTGTTATGGCTTCCATACCATAGTCAAAAAGTGATAGGGGAGATACAGCCGTGAGATTTCTTGAATTTTCATATTGGTTAAACAAGGACTGGTAATAGGTATCATCTATCTGCTTATCGCTTAGCATGAAATCCATTTGCATTGCCGCCCTTATTTTGTGTTCAGGCATGAAAGGGTTTCCACTTGAACTCCACTTTCCCGGCGGATAGCTTTTATCAATCTGTTCCCTTTTTAATGACTTTTGTTTTTCAATATTATCAGCATGATCAACCGTGAAAAGCTTATCGGCCCATAAAACCGACATATTTGGAATTACAAGTGAAAAAAGCAACCATAATCCAAGGGCATAAAGCAAACTGACGTTGGATGTGGATCCCACTTCAGAGCAGAACAGTCCCAGGCACGACATAAGTGATATCAGCAGCACGGAGAATATCAGGAACAGTAAGGAATCTGCAATGACTGCAGTATCAAATACAATAGTCTTGCCGATTATTTGTATGATCAAACTAATAATGACACCTGTAAGCATTGTACCGACAAGCAATAATATTACACTAAACCATTTGGAAAGCAAAACCTGTGATCGCGTGATCCGGTTGGCAAAGCATAGCGCAAGTGTATGGGATTCACGTTCACCTGAAATGGCGTCAAAAGTCAATAGCAACGCCATCAAACTGATCACAATAACTGCAATAAATGACCAGTTGATTTCTTCAAATCTGCTTAATAAGGGATTGTTGATAGTCTGCCTGTTTTCAAACCAATAAACATTAAATGCACTGTAATGGAATAGATTTGGGATAAATCTTTCCTTGCAATCCGAAATAAAACTGTTGTTCCGGGGACTCATCAGAAAGTTCGAGGATTGTATGGCCAGATTTGATGCGTTATTCTCAGCCAGTTTTCGCATGCCATCAAGCCATTGTGTTTGATATTTGTAATACAATTCCTGTTTCTGACGGGTTTCCTTTAAATTGAATACCGATCCTGTAATAAACACAAAGATTACCATGACAAAAGCAATCTGAAACCTGAGATTTTTGAGGTTCAACTGGATCTCCTTCTTTATTAGATTATTAAACATAGCTTTACTTATGACATTGTTATCTCACATCGTATTTTATGCAGGCATTGTAAGCAATGCCAAACAGAAAAATAAATATAAACAGTAGCACTCCGGCCTCCACCAGGATAACCCGCATGTATACGGTAATATCCGGTTTGAACTTTGTGAATTTTGGAAGTTCCGATAATTCCAGGGCCGGATAATTGCTGAAACTGCCTTCAGGATAGTCTTTTGTCCATAAAACGGACCAACTGCCATTATGAGCTTTCATCCATTCATCCAGATCCTTTTGGTTTTTACATATGCCTCCGGTCACAAAGTTTACTTGTTCATCCTGGGTCCTAAAGAATGACTCTTCCGGTTGAGGAGTGATATAACGGAAGGAACTGAATATCTTTTTATCAATAAAATAATGCATCAGGATATCCCTGTACATTCTGGCTTGATCCAGTAACCCGAGGTGGGCCGCAGGTCCGGTAGCACAGATCAAAGAAGAAATATGACAGAATATTTCAGAAGGAGATAAGAAAGAGGCATAACGTGCTATTTTTTCCTGATTTTCAAGCTTATCCAGATATTCCCGCTGTAATGTCCATTTCTTATCAGCATAATCAGTTCTTACAGGTTCCGCAATTTCCCGGAGCCTGCGTTCGGCATCCATGGTTGGCCATGGTGAACCTGATAATTCAAAATACCCGTCATCGCCTCCTGTGCAATTCCACCAGTTGCCCAACCCGGGTAGTGTCTGACGTATTTCCTCCACCTTTTTATACATTTCTTCATCATATTGATTCATTGACTGTTGCAATTGGTCCAACATTCCTATTTTAATGCTGCTTTGGGCAAAATAGGTAGCCATGTTTGGCCACAAAAAGAGGAACCATAACCAAAGAAACAGAGAAATGACAATGCCATTAAAAGAGGATTGGCTTTTTATCGAGACCAGGATGCCTAAGCCAACGAAAAAAGCCATGAATAAAAATGAGGTCAAAAACAAAACCAGGACAGATAACCATTCAGATGCGGAAAAACTGATCTGAGGGGTAAAAAGAATCAACAGAATTGATATGCCATAACATAATACCAGGATGGGAGTCAGAGTAAAAAAAACGCCGGTTATCTTACCGGCAATAACTTTTGACTTGCTTGTTGAATTGGAGAGAATCATTCTTAAGGTTCCGTTTTCCTTTTCACCGGAGAACAAGTCATAGGCAAAAATCAGCGATAAGAGTGAAATAAGAATGGCCAGAATATGTACAAAGTCGATACTGAAAAACGAATATAATAATGGGTTATCTCTTCCGCTCTTGCGACCCTCTCCCAGCAGGGGCTGCTCTCCCAGCCTGATCTTTACGCTATGTCCTATCTGGCGGCTTATCCCCTGGCAAAAAACGCTTAATGGTTGCGGGGGAAAAACGAGGGTGGGCCTTACCGCGGAATAAACCCGCCATCCTGTCTGCTCATTTTCGGCACTTTCTTTCGCAACCTGGTATGCCCGGATCTGATTCTTGTAATTATCCAGGCTTACAACCATGGTCACAGGCACGAGTAACAGGCAAAGTAAAAGCGCAACCGAAAATCTTACAGAAATCAGGTTAAGCAGAAATTCCTTTTTTGCAATATGCCAGATCATGAGGTATTGTTTAATGGTTAAGATATTGTATTAGTATTCGGTGTTCAGTGTTCAGCGTTCGGTGTTCGGTGTTCAGTATTCAGTATTACCGATCACCGATCACCGATTACCGATTACAGCTCACCGGTTCTCTATCACCATCTCCTGCATATAATCCATGTATATCCTTTCAAGATCATCCTCGAGGAATTCCACTCGCGTACGGACCATTACAAGGCGTCCTTCCTTCATGATCCCCACCCGGTCGGCAATATTTTTAGCCCGGAAAATATCGTGGGTGCACATAAGTATAGACTTCCCCTGGCGCTTAAGGTTCAGGAGTATCTGCATCAGCTCGGCGGCGGCTTTGGGATCAAGACCGGCAGTAGGCTCATCCAGAAGGATATTGGGAGCATCCTTTATCATTGCAATTGTCAGTCCGACCTTTTGCCGCATCCCTTTTGAAAAGGTCTTGATCTTCTTTTCAAAGGCCTCTTCCTGCAGTCCCACTTCCCGCATGCGCATGTAGTAATCCTCCCGGGTAAGATTGGGTTTGCCTCCCAGTTTGGCAAAAAAATCGAGGTTTTGCCTGGCCGTGAAATTGCCATAGAGCATAACATTCTCACTTACATAGGAGACATACTTCTTCGACTCAAGCGGTTCTTTGGTCACGTCGATCCCGTTGATCAAAGCTTTTCCGCCGGTAGGTTCGATAAAATTCAGGAACAGGTTGATGGTTGTGGTCTTTCCCGCCCCATTGGCACCCAGGAGGAAAAATATCTCCCCTTCCTTGATCTCGAGGTTTAACGCATCCAGCGCCAGTTGCTGGTCCTCGTAACGTTTTGTTAAATCAATCGCTTGCAGCATGTTATTTATTTATTAGTTGTCGTTGTTGTGGTTGTCGTCATTGACCGATTCCTGGATCTCTTTTAATATTAGGTTTCTAAACATTTCAATGCATTTTAGGATGATAACCTGATGCCGCCCTTTCAGGGCTTTTAATAAAGATTCCCATTTACTTACCCAGGGCTGTCACCCTGGGCTGATCTATTACGGCCCTTCAGGCCTGCCTTTTCCCCTTTCCCATTCTCCACCTCTCCCCCTCTCCCATTCTTCCACTCTTCCATTTTCAAATTTTCACATTTTCAAATTTTCAAATTCCCTTTTTCTCCTCTCTCCCCTCTCATCTCTCATTTCTCCCCTCTCATCTCTCATTTCTCATTTCTCCCCTCTCCCCCCTTATCTCACATCATATTTAATAAATTGAAATACACTGATAGTAAAAAAGAACAGGGCATAGAAACAGATCAGGAGAAGATCGATCCAGTTGCTAAAGAGCGTATCGGATAAGGTGGGATAATTGTATTTCTGCAAAACAGGAATCTTTATATTCAATCCACGGCTATCACCAAAATATCCGCTTGATATGGAGCCTCCGATGCGGTATTCTTTAAAGTTTTTGCGTATGGGAGTATAATATTCCGATTCTGCAAAATGGAGAAACTCATTGCCATTGGATTTGATGTTTCTCAGTTCACCCAGGCCGGTATGGGTAATATCATTGATCAAATAAGTATAGCAACTTACGGGACTGATCCTCGATATGTTTTTCGCAATATTCTCCTGCGTTTCCTGTTTGCTGCGGTAGTTACTTTCTATTTTTTCAAGTGCCTCACGGGCCTTTTCATCGTATTTCTTTTTTATATCATTGATTTTGGCGTCATAATCGTCCCTTGATGCCTTGAAAGCAGGAATGTCCCAATCCGTAAACATGTTGAAATTTTCTGCGTTCATTCCATTCTCTTTCATGATCACCGACATCAGGTCCCTGCCGGCATTTCCAAATTCCTCGTGGATTTCAATCCTCTTCATGGACTTCTGCCTGTTTATGGTTTCTTCCGTTTCAATGGGATAGATGACCTGTGCAATCATCGGACTGATCTTGGGGATCAGAATTGCAATTAATATCCAGATTAATAATGAAGCGGTTATGGATGCCCCGGAATTTCCTGTAATGATAGATAGTAGTATGCCCAGGTTAAATAATATAAAAAGGAATAAGAAACTAATGAGCAGGATAGCCAGAAAAGGACCTAGATATGTGAAAGTTAGAATAGGAATGGAGGTGGTCAATGTCAATAGAACCAATCCGGTAATGATGCCAACAATAAAAGTGACCAGGAAAACCAGGTAGTTGCCTTCAATTTTTGCCAGGATGATCATCCAGCGGGGGACCGGGTTGGCTGCAACAAGCCTCAGGGTGCCGCTTTCCTTTTCTCCGGATATGCTGTTAAAAGTGAACATGAATGCGAGAAGGGACAGGATAATTGTAACTATAAAAAAGAAATCAATCTTGCCAAAAAGGAGGGCGATAGGATTATTAATGCCATATTCATTTTCTGCCCACCATTCTCCCCGTGAATCGGCGTTAATTTTATTAGGAAGATAATCTGATAATCCGCTGGAAAATATACTGAGGGGTGAAGGCGGAATGTATCCTTCTGCCGTCAGGCCCAGATCCTTCTCGTCTTTTGAGCGTTCCTCATACATTCTTTCAGCCTCTTTATAGGCAGACATGGATTGCTCATATTCCTTGTTGGAAACATACATTCCAAGCGGTATCAGAATGACGCATATCACCATAACAAACAGTGACCGGACGTTCATGATGATTTCACGGATCTCTTTTAATATCAGGTGTTTGAGCATGAGTATTGAAATAGTTGATTGACTGTTAATTTCGCCCATACAGGGCTTTTGATATTTAATCCACTTGCCTTACCCGGGGTTGCACCCCGGGCTAGATTATTACGGCCTTTCAGGCCTGTCCCCACCATTCTTCCATTCTTCCATTTTCAAATTGCCACATTTTCAAATTTTCAAATTCCCCTCTTCCATTTTCAAATTTTCAAATTTTCAAATTTTCAAATTTTTCCGTTTCCTCACCTCTTACTCATCTTAATCCCAAACACCACGATCCCTACAAGCACTCCCACCAGCAACAGGATCAGCATGATGGTACCAAAAATCGGAGTGCGCGCTTCAATCTGAATGCGTACCGTTTTGTCCTCGGTCTCAACCGTTCGATTGTTTGCTGTTGCCTGGGTTTTTATCTTCACTTCCTGTGCGCCGACGCTGACATCTTCCGGAGGCATGATACTGACCATAACTTCCTGTTCCTTTCCCGGGGACAGGGTGGCAATAACATCCGGAATGATCATGGTCTTCCAGTTAAGCGGGTTTTCAGTGGTGATCCGTATATTATCCAGGACCCTTGTGCCATCGTTCATCACAGTGATCTTCATGTTCAGGCTGTCACCTGTCCTTATTTCATGATACAGCGATGGGGCTTTTACCATGATCCGCCCCACCCCTTTGGGTATAAGCTCCAGCCTGATCTTTCCGGCCTGGATCTGTTCTACATCCTTTTGGGAAATATGAGCCGGGTCTTTGATTTTATTGTATTCTGCATCCGTCAGGATTATTACGATAAAGGTGATGGGCTGGTCAATTCTGACCTGTTCATCCTCACGGTCAGGTAAATAAGCTTTAAGATTTAGTTTCCGTATGTTCACGCCCTGGTTGAATCTCAGCTGCGACAACCTGGCATTGTTATCTGCATCGATCAGGTCATAAGATACCTGCCGGGGCAGGTTAACAACCAGGAACCGGTAGACATCATCCGATGAAGAAAATCTTTCCAGGCTCATGTCAAAGGATGCCGAAGCACCCAGGTCTGTTTCCTGGGCGAACTGGGATGAAGTAATGGCCACTATATTGGCGGATGCATCCTTTTCGAGATAAATGTTTTTTGTATCCTTCTTCCCGTTATAGTTCAGTATGACCTGTACACTTTCGGCATCGCGCAGGAGGTTAAAATCCGCGGTTGCGGTTGCACCGTGATCTATGAATGGGATCCTTATCTCATATGGGGATCCGATGATTGTATTGTCGGAAATGTTGTTAATGGAGGCAAAAATGTTGTACACTTTTGTGGTTCGCATTTCCGGAGTGAATACATCAAAGTGCTGTTCAAACTGCTGTAGATAATCCTGGTTACCTTCCGTGGAACTGCGCAGAGTAAGTCTCACACGTTTTTCTCCCTTCTCATTCTGGTACTTGAGGGCTTTTTCCACAATAACATAGGATTGCTGGGAGATCAAACGCAGGATAAGCTTTTGGTAATCAACCTCCCTGGACAAAAATTCATTTTTTGAATTGTTAAACTCTGAAAGCGATATGGCTTTCTGATCATAAAGTTCCTTGTCATTCTCATACTTTTGCTGCGCTATTTCATAGGCAGCCCTGGCCTTTTTGAGATCGAGCGAAATTCCCGCCTGGTCTTCCTGGGAATAGGATATGGTAAGCAGTATGGCAAGAGAAGCAAACAAAACAGTTAATCTCTTCATAGGAAGTAGGTATTCAGTATTCAGTATTCAGTATTCAGTGTTCGTCACTGCATAGCTCCTGTCATTCTCAAAATCCCACATCGTTTTTCTTTTCAGGTCATTTACCGCCAGCTGGTAATTAATAAAGGCGTCCAGGTATTCAAGCTGGATAGTGGACAATCTTTCCTGTTCCACGGTCAGTTCCTGGTTGGAAATATCTCCATTTTCAAACCGCATCTGGCTGATATGAAAACTTTGACGTGCCAGATCAAGGTTTTGCCTGTGTATATTGAGCTGTTCTGCAGATTCATTCACGGATCTTATAATCTCACGTACCTCTACCCTGATTGTCATTTCCTGGTCTTCCTTAAATAATTCCTTCGACTGAAGCCTCAACCTTGCCTCTTTCACCCGGGAGGCCCCCCTGCCCCAGTCATATATCGGAAAAGCAAAAGTCAGTGCTACGCCGCGGTTTGGAGGCCTGTCCATTACATCCTGGAATGAGGATCCGATCAGCTCGGAAGTAGAGCCGGTACCCAGGGTGCTGATTCCGGTCAGGTCATAATAAGCTGAAATGTATCCTTTAAATTCCCTTTCACGCCTTGCCCTGTCCACCTGGATTTTCTGCAGACTGATGTCCATTTCTGTTTCCATCAGTTCAAGCCGGTTCTTTAATGCCTCGTCAACAGCTTTCGATTCATCAATAATCATGGGGACATAGGCCAGGTTTGTCAGGATGCCGACTTTTCGGTTAAGTTCAATGCCGATCAGCTGTTTGAACTTGTCCTCTTCATTCTGGAGCTGGTTCACTGCTTTCAGCCAGGCAGCCCTGTTTTGGGCAACGGAAACCTCTGCACTCATTTCATCTCCCTGCGCGATACGTCCTGTCTTTGCCTTTAATCTAGCAATACGGAAGGATTCTTCCGAATTCCTCAATTTCTCCGATGCAATCTCAACCTCTTTTCGGTTCCGGTAAAGGGTATAAAATTCCTCGGTAACCCGGTACACAATATCCATTTGTGCCCTGGTATAAAAATGTTCTGATTTCCGGAAACGGAACTCTGCTTCCCGCAAATTTTCCCGAAGAGCGTTTTTGGTAAAAATGGGTTGATTCAACAGCAATCCGACATAACTGTAAAACTGATCCGTTCTCAGCTTGCTTTTGTCGCTGGCCAGTATAGTGCTTAAGTTTTCCCGGTACATATTGGCCGAAAGGGAAAGATCACCTCCCGTAGGCAGAACATAGGTAAATCTCAAATCGCCACCAACCTGAAGTGACCCGATGGAATTGTATACAGGAAGACCCTCAGGCCTTTCTATTGTTGCAAGGCTCTCCTGCCATAAGGGAGTTTTCAGGTTCATATCAAGCCTTGGCTTGAACATGGCTTTGTAATAACTGAAATAATGCTGCATGGCCTGCCTTTCCACCTGGTAGGAACGGATTGAATAACTCTCGCCAAGCGCAATTGAAATTGCATCGGGACAGGTCAGGAAAAGCGTATCCTGGCTATACAGGGGTTTCAGAATGAGCAGAAAGGAGAGGAATATTGACAATCTCATTTCACAAAGGAATTCCTACATAATATTTCAACGATCATGCCACATAGTACAAATAATTGATTATAAACTATTTAAAAATAAACCTTAATTGGATTCAATACTATTTTGGGTAAATAATATTTCAAATGAGTAAATACTTACCCATTATCACTTTGAATTATTTGCATTTCAGGTCACCTTTATTTAATTTAGTGCACATTACAGTTGACTTCAACTGCATTATTTAGCAAATGCGGCTGAAGCATATATATTGCCGCTGACTTTAGCCAACGGATTTGAGAAGCTGAATAAAAACCGGCTTTAGCCGCATTTTACATTTTTGATTATTCATTTTTAATAAATGTTCCATGCCCTCCGACCGGAATTCAAAAGCAAAACTGATCGACATTAACCGGTTCCTGTCAGAGCTTCATGAATCTTTTTCGATCATAACCGACCTGGAGCAATTAAAGGACAACTTTTCCGCCCGGTTAAAAGACATATTCAATACCCGGGATGTCCGGATCTTTTTGCTTAATCCCGATCTTAACCGGTTCCAGCCTGTTGAAAAGATTATATCGGCGGCACACACGGGAAATATTCCTCAGTTCTACATTTCCGATAAGCTTATATTCTGGCTGTCGGTCAACAAAACCTATCTTCTGATTGATGACAACCCCGATATTTTTGATTTTCTCACGCAGCGCGAACGTGATCTATTGTCTGAAATGGATGTGGGTCTGATTTACCCTTTCATTGTTATGAACCAGGTTAAGGGACTGGTTTGCATCGGAAGAAAAACGGAAAACCATTACCAGATCAAGGATCTGATGCAGCTGAAGGTGTTACTGGATCAGGCTGGTTTTGCGTTTGAGAATGCTTACCATTACCATCTACAGAAGGAAAGAACACGGAGGATGTACCGGGCTGACAGGCTGGCAACGCTTGGTGAGCTGGCAGCGGGAGCTGCTCATGAGATCCGGAACCCGCTGACTTCCATACGAAGTTCGATCCAGTTCTTGCGGAAAAAGCTAAAGAACCCGAAGGATTATGAAATTGCAGACGATCTCATATCTGAAGTTGACAGGATCAATGAAATCATCGAGGGCATGCTTTCCTTTGCCAAACCTCAGGAACCTAAAAAGGAAAGCATAAGCCTGAAAACTTTGCTCGCTCAATCCGTTCTCATGGTCCAAAACTTAGCCCACAAGAAGAAAATTACTGTGGAACTTAAATATCTTGCCCGCAGTGAGGAAATTGTTGCAGACGATGCCCAGCTTAAACAGGTTTTCCTGAACGTCCTGATGAACGCTTTGCAGTCGATTTCCGATGATGGGGGTACGGTATTTATCGAGGTAAATGAAGCTTCGGGTCTGCAGAAAGACTCCAACATCCTAAACACATACATTATCGAAATTACTGACAGCGGCAGGGGTATCGACCCGGAAAACATAGATAAAATATTTGATCCGTTTTTTACGACCAAAACGGAGGGAACCGGACTGGGATTATCGATCAGTTATGGCATAATCAGCAGGCACGGGGGAGAAATTGAATTGTCGAGCGTACCCAACCGGGGTACAAAGGTAAAGATCAAGTTGCCGTTTAAATAACTGATTTATTATATGGCTAAAGCAAGAATTCTGGTTGTTGATGATGAGGAAAAAATCAGGAAGATCCTGACACGATTGCTGGAAGATGAAGAGTTCCAGGTAAAGTCGGTCGAAAATGGTACCAGGGCAATTGCTGCATCGGTCTCCTTTAAGCCCGATCTCATCCTCATGGATCAGAATATGCCCGGCATAAACGGGATTGAGGCACTTGTTTCAATACGGGAAAAATTACCGGCTGTGACGGTTATTATCATAACTGCTTTTGGAGAGGTTTCGCTCGCCGTGGAAGCCATTAAGAAAGGGGCTTACGATTATCTTGAGAAGCCTTTTGATAACGACAAATTGCTCATCATGATCAGAAGGGCATTGGAACACCGGAGGCTGACCATAGAATTGCGCGCATTGAAACAAACCGTTGCAGTCAGCAGGTCATTCGAGGAGATAATCGGCATCAGCAATGCAATGAAAAAAGTAATTGACCAGGCAAAATGCGTGGTGGATACGGACGCATCGATTTTATTGCAAGGTGAAAGCGGTACGGGAAAGGAAGTTATAGCCATGGCCATTCACATGGCAGGTAAAAGAAGAGATTACCCGGTAATAACAGTCAATTGTGGGGCCATTCCGTTTAATCTCCTGGAGAGTGAGCTGTTCGGCCATGAAAAAGGTGCATTTACCGATGCCCGGGAATCCAAACCCGGGAAATTCGAACAGGCCAACGGTGGAACTTTATTTTTGGACGAAATAGGAGAATTGCCGCTGGAGGCACAGGTGAAGCTGCTGAGGGTTCTGGAGGATAAAAAAATCACAAGGGTCGGCGGTGTCAGACCCATACCGGTGGATGTAAGGATCATCTCTGCAACCAACAACAACCTGGAAGACAGGGTAAGAAAAGGCAGCTTCCGTCTTGACCTGTATTACAGGCTGAACGTATTCAGTATTATGCTTCCTCCCTTGCGCGAACGCAAAGAGGATATACCCCTGCTGATCGATCATTTCATTTCAGTTTATAACCGCGAATTGCGAACTTCCATCCGGGATATTTCAAATCAGGCGCGCGATCTGCTGATCAACTATCCCTGGCCCGGAAATGTGCGCGACCTTCAAAACTGTATTCAAAGTGCAATGATCCTGGCTCGCGAAGGAATCATGACAACAGAGCATCTTCCAATGAGGATCAAAGGATACCAGTTTTTTGAGAATGTAACCGTTTCCCCGGGAACCGGTTTGGATGAGAACCTTAAACAAATCAATTCCAGGCTGGAAAAGGACCTGATCGTAGATGCGCTCACAAAAACCGGTTATAACCGCACTGAGGCTGCCAGGCTTTTGAAAATAAGCAGGAAAACATTGTTTAACAAGATGAGACAGTATGAACTTTAAACCTCACCCCCTGCCCCCTCTCCTAAAGGCGAGGGGAAAGAATGATATAGTTGACATGATGGATTCGACTGGCATTCTTACCCCTCTCCTTCGAGGAGAGGGGGCAGGGGGTGAGGTGGAGAGGGGTTGGGGTGAGGTGGAGGATTATTCTTCATTTTTCATAGATGTCAGCCCGCTCTCTGATAATTCCACGAGCCTTATAAACTCAGCCCTGTAACCGTCCTTGTCAGTTCCTTTTGATCCGCGGGCGAGCGATAATACATGGCCGTAGGTTATACTGCCCTTGAATTCAGATTCCCGGAGCAGCATTCCAAATCCTGCCACTGCCGCTGAGAAACGAAAATTATCCGAGCTATGACCATCCGGTTCGGAGATATACGGTATGGTTTCGGTCATCAGAACGCTTTTATCACCGTCAGGTTTTTTATAACGGAACTTGATGGTGGCCAGTTCATTGTTTTCCGATGCATCATCTGTTACAGTCGAGTGCTGATACTTCAACCTGTGCGTATTGTCATAATTGTTCCTTGCAGGAATGATTTCATATAAGGCAGTAACAGTATGACCTGCACCCAATTCACCTGCATCTTTTTTATCATTCTCAAAATCTTCATCGTTCAGAAGGCGGTTTTCATATCCAACGAGGCGGTATTCCTTTACATATACCGGGTTGAATTCTATCTGGATTTTTACATCCTTGGCAATTGTAAAAAGTGTACTTGTGAATTCGTTGATGAATACTTTTTTTGCTTCCATCAGGTTATCGATGTAAGCATAATTGCCGTTTCCTTTATCGGCTATAATCTCCATTTTGTCATCCTTGTAATTGCCCATTCCGAAACCTGCCACAGAAATGAAAATTCCTTTGTTACGGTAGGATTCAATCATTCTTTCCATTTCAGCATTGCTTGAAGGTCCGACATTAAAGTCACCATCCGTAGCCAGAATTATCCGGTTGTTTCCATTTCTGATAAAATTCTCATCTGCAACCTGGTATGCTAATTTCAACCCTGCCGAACCGGCAGTAGAACCGCCAGCCTGGAGCCGTTCAAGGGCAGCAATAATTGTTTCCTTGTTATTTCCGGGTGTGGAAGGCAAAACAAGACCGGAACTTCCTGCATATACAACAATGGCTACCCTGTCCTGTGAACGTAACTGACTTACAAGCAGTTTCATAGACTTGATAACCAATGGGAGCTTATTCGGAGCATTCATGGAACCTGAAACATCAAGCAGGAACACCAAATTAGAGGAGGGTGTCTCATTGTACGACATTTTTAATCCTTGCAAGCCAATGTGAAGCAACAAATTATCCCTATTCCACGGACACACTCCCTGTTCAAAATTGATAGAAAACGGATGACCATCATCAGGCTGCGGATAGTCATAATCAAAATAATTGATCATTTCTTCAATTCTCACGGCATCAGAAATAGGTTTCTGGCCTTCATTAATAAAACGCCTTACATTGCTGTAAGAGGCAGCATCCACATCAATTGAAAAAGTGGAGAGGGGTTCACGCAATGGACTTTTAAACCCGTTTTCATGGATGGCCGAGTATCCTTCCGTGTTAAATTCAGGCACCGGCATATAATTTGCATTTGATCTCTTATCGAAAGCGTGAGATGAATTTACCCTGTCATATCTTTTAGTTTGAACTCCGGCAACTCTACCCTGAATATCTGCCTCAGACTTAAATGTAAGATCTTCTGCTTCCGAAACAGGGACCTCTTTTGAAACAATGGGTTTCTTCAATGGTTGGGTTAATCCCTCCTGGTTTTCACTGTCGGCCTCCAAAATGATATTTACCCGGTTCAACCCGCGGATATTAACTTCCTGAGGCTCATATCCCGGAAAGCTTAATAACAGGGTTACATTGCCTTCAGGCACATCTATCCTGAAACCGCCATGTACATCAGACAGAACTCCATTTGAACCACCTTTTAATACAATACTTACGCCCTGCAATGGATTCCCGCCTTCATCTGTGATCAGACCTGTTATGGTCCGGGCACATGACCCTGATATCAGGGTGATTATCAAACCGATGATCAGAAATAACTTTTTCATAGTTTTAATTTTTTAGTGAAAGACATTTTATGAATAAGGTGCATCAGTCAGGTATTTTCCATAATTCTTTTCCTATTTTTACTTATCGGAGGTCAACTAATCTGTAACTGTGGGCAAACTTTCAGACGAGGAACTGATCAGTATTTACTGTAAGAACCATGATCCAGAGATATTGGGAACTTTATATAAACCCTATATGTACCTCGTTTATGGTGTTTGCATGAAATATCTTAAAAACCGTGAAGACAGTCAGGATGCCGTAATGCAGATATTTGAGGTGCTTGTGAAGGATATTCCCCGGTTCGAAATACGAAATTTCAGGAGTTGGTTATATGGTGTCACCCGTAACTATTGCCTGATGTATTTGAGAAGAAACTCAAAACAGAAAGACAGTTATTCCGATTTTTTTGCTGATTTATTTATGGAATCCACGGTCGCATCGCACCCTATTGAAGAGGAAACTGATGGTGAACTCTTCGAAAGGCTAAAAGCCTGTATGGAAAAATTAAAAGAAGAACAAAGAATATGTGTTGAACACTTTTATTATAAAAAGCAATGTTATAAGGAAATTGCAACTGAATTGAATATCGGTGAACAAAAAGTGAAAAGCTTTATCCAGAATGGTAAACGCAATCTTAAAATATGCTTGGAAACTAAGGAAATAATAAAAAATGCGAAGAATTGAAAATACATATAATCGCATTATTGCTTACCTGAAAGGACTACTTTCTGACCGGGATCGTCATGAACTTGAAAAGGAGATGATGCATGATGTATTTGAGGAAGAAGCCTTTGAAGGATTGACTCAATTATCGGCAGATGAACTTGATTCCGATATGAAGGTTTTAATGAACCGGTTGGAAATAAATATAACCCGGACCAAAAAGTTGAAACCCTGGTTTTATTTTCGCCTTGCTGCAGGTGTAATATTCTTAATTGGAATCGGTAGTATCCTTTACTTGGTTTTGTTTAAGCCGTCTGATGATTTGCTTATTGCAAAAAAAGAGGTCGCGGTTTCCGAAACCCTGGCTCCACCACCGCCTGCCAAAATGGATACCAATATTGAAGGCTTCAAAACAGATTTCAGAAGAATAGACGAGGAAGAACAGGAAATAATGCCGGTGATTGTGAAAAACCATACAGATGCCATCGCGGAATCATCTGAAGATCATTCTGCAACTCTCGACAAAAAACCGATGACTGAAGAATATGCACCACCGATTGAGCCTCTGGCTGCTGAAAATCTGGATGTACCTGTTAAAATGAAAAATGAAACATTGTCTGCAGATGAAATTATCATTCTTGCAGTTGAATCCATCGCAGAACCGGATCATCAGGCTGATAAACAATTACAGGGAAGGGCTGCAGGGGTGAGTGTTTCTCAAAAATCCGCTGAGAAACGGGATATGGCAGAAAAAAGAGATACAACAGAATTCTACAATTTGATAAATCCGGTTCCTCCAGGCGGAACATTGAAAATTTTTAAAAAGTGGGTGACGGACAGGCTTGATTATTCGTTGTTCAGACCATACCCCGGGAAACAAAGAATATTGGTCAGCCTGTCGGTTCACGAAAACGGAAAAATCAGTGATATCAGGATAAAGGAAACCGTTCCGGTCGCAATGGCCGATGAAATCAAGAGGGTAATCAGCGAAAGTCCATTATGGAAACCAGCTTACAGGGACGGTGCCCCTGTAGAAACCCGGGTAGCATTAAGGTTTATACTGACGACACCCTGACAGGGTGGGTATACCCTGTCAGGGTTTACCGTCATTGAATTTTGAATTCAACGGGCATTGTTACTGCGGTACTTAAATGCTCCCCATTGTGGGAGGCCGGTTTCCAGCCTTTTACCGAACTTACAAGCCTCATGGCTTCTGCATCAAGTTCAGATGAGACTCCCCGCATGATTTTTACATCGGTTACGGCACCCGCGGCATTAATTACAAAATTGACCATCACTTTGCCCTGGATTCCTTTCTTTTTGGCCTCGGAAGGATATCTCAGGTTATCCATAAGATATTTCTTAAGCGCATCGGTTCCCCCCGGATAGCTGGGCAATTCCTCTTTTACCACATACAGATCATTATTTGCATTTGTGCTATTCTGCTTGTTTTCAGGGGAATTCATATTCGGATTTAATTTATTTCCCCCGGAAAAATCCACCGCAAGGACTTCCCTTTCCAGCTGAACATTAATTTTTGTATTGGATTCAACCGGTATTTCCTGGGATTTGTATCCGACATGGGAAAAAACCAGAACCGGTATTGTATTTCCGATGTCGATCGAATAATTACCCTCCTTGTCAGTAATGGTGCCTGTTGTAGTGCCCCTGATAATTATTATGCCACCGGGTATCGGCATTCCGGTGGATTCATCGGTAACATTACCTGTAATTGTGGAATTTTGCCTGTCAGGATCTGAAAAGGATCTGGCCGGCTCCATTGTAAATGCAAGCAGAAGTCCGGTAACTATCGGCAGGATCAGTAATACCTTAAATTTTGCCGCGTGCGAAGTTTTCATCTTTTTCATCATCATAATTCTTTTCTTAATGAGTGATTGATTAAATTGACTGGTTAGTATAAACACAGGTCCCCCCAAAGCCTGGTTTACAAGGTGAGCCTGATATTTTCCCTGGTCTTCTCCTTTGCTGAGAACATCCTCATCAGCAAGATACTCATGTACTTCCTTTATGGATTTTTCGTAAAGCCAAATGACAGGATTGAACCATTGGAACATTGTCATTATTTCTATTATAAAGAGGTCAATGTAATGCCCCTGGTTTAAATGAGATCTTTCATGTGCAATTATATTGTCAAATGAACCTTCATCCATTTTACTCGAAGGAACATAAATGCGGTTAAAGTAAGAGAACGGGGTCATATCGGTATTCATGGTGATGATGCTGTACCCGTTGTAATTAATCTTTTCTGACATCCGGGATACAGCATGCAAAAAGATTGCCTGGTATATCAACCTTGCGAAAACTGTACATACACCAATCATATACACAATCAAAAGGAACTTCCAATAGTTGACCGGTTCGGCTGTGGGAAAGGAATTGGTTTCAATTCCTTCTGAAATCAATGGTTCAATGCGGCTAAATTCAAGTGTAAAGGAGCGGAAACTTTCAAAAACATGTGGAGTACTAAAAATTCCAATGTGCATTGAAGGCAATATTGCAGAGAATAAGATCGAAAATACCAACACTACGCGGTTCAGTTTGAAGTGGGTATCCTTTCTCAGGAACAGCCAGTAAAACATGTAGAGAACAGCCAGCGAAATTCCTGTTTTTAAAACATATTCAATAAAACTAGCCATTGTTACTGATATTTGTCTGTTTAAGCTCTTCTTCGGTCAGACGCATAATTTCCTCAAGTTCCTTCATGGTTAGGTTATTTTCACGGGCGAAAAATGCGGCCATTTTAGGAAATGAATTATTAAAATAACCGGTCAGGAATCCGTTGAAATGAATCCTGGCATACTCATCTCGGGTAACACGGGGGAAATATTCATACGTATTTCCATACTGCCTGTGCGATATGAACTCCTTCTTTTCAAGCACACGGATAACTGTAGATACCGTGTTGTAGGGAGGTTTGGGATCCGGCATCCTGTCAATCACATCCTTGACGAATCCGTGACCCAGGTCCCACAGGATTTGCATCACTTCCTCCTCGGCATTCGTAAGTTTTTTCATATTTTGATATTTCGGAACAAATATACAACTATAAAAACAGTTTTGCAACTATTTTTGCAGTTATTTAACGTAAATTATAGTCGTTTTTTAATAAAAATGACAAACTGCCAGGTTTTCAATACCTGGCAGGTTTTTAAAAGTTAATCCGTTTGATGGTTATTGCATCCTTGCATAGTCGATCATCCCCTGAAAATCAACCACAATGGCAGGTTCAGTGCCCACAACCCAGGCATCATGTCCCGAGGGCAGCAATGACACATCACCGGGTTTGCAGATCAACATGGTACCATCATCCATCCTGACTTCCAGGATACCGCTTACATGGTATTGAAAATGCGGCGCCTCGCAGCTTTTGGTATTGGCGATCGGCATCACTGACTCGGACCATTTCCATCCGGGCTGAAAAATGGCCCTGCCAACTGTTGCACCACCCACTTTGATCAGTTCGAGCCTGCCCAATGGGAATTCCCGGACTTCATCGGGCGTTGCAAAATTCTTTAATTCGGCTTTCTCATCCGTTGTTGTAACATGATGAACATGTGAAGGAACCTCAGTTTTTTTCATTTCATTCAATTTTAGGTTAGTATGATATGTTTTCAGAGATATTAGCTGTAAAACCATTACAAAGATGAGATTGAAATATGGGTAAAGCCTTGTAAAAAAGGTGGTAAAATTTGTACAATTCAGAGCTTCTTCCGCAATTGTTGAACTGTCAAACCTGTCTGCTGCTTTATAAAATGACTGAAATGCGCCTGGTCTTCAAACTTTAGTTCATATGATATTTCGGTGGCGGTTTTATCGGTGGACCCCAGCAGTACTTTTGCCTCGAGCAATAAAATATCATGGATCATCTGCCGTGGAGTTCTTCCTGTAGCTTCCTTAACCATATCGGTCAGATGCTTGGGTGAAATATTCATAAGCGATGCAAATTGCTCCACCCTTCGCATGACCAAAAACCTGCTTTGCAGAAGGTGTTTGAAGCGATTGGCAATTCTGGTGGCGTTGCTTGAATTTTCATCGATTTGCCGTATATGCGGTCTGAAAATGTCCCGGATCCGCAACAGCAAAATCAAAATGTAATTTCTCAGAATGGACGCTTTTTCCGGTGAAAATCGCTTATGTTCCTCAATAATATCCCTGAAAGCCTGCTGAACAAGCTGACTCTCTCCTTCCGTAATATTGACGATATGTTCGGCCTCCAGGTCGAAAAAAGGAAATTCCTCTGTAATGGGTTTTCTCAGCATGGGCTGGATAAATTCCGTCTTGAAATGAATACAGTAACCGGTGCAATTCCGAACATTCGTGGACGCATAGAGAAAATTTTCAGGAACTATCACAAGATCATTGGGTTTCAGCCAGCGGTAATCTGCACCCAGGTGAACGTCATGAATTCCATCCAGCAATATATATACGAGGTTAAATTTTCTCCGGAGCGCACGGATCCCTTTTTCGGGATCAACATCCTTATGCTTGTCCTCAAGAGTCCCGGGCATCACCATCATATTAATATCGTAGATCCGATCGTCGCGGTTTATGAGCTTTTCAAACTGTGCAAGGTTTTCAATGATAAGTATATCCTTTTTTTGCATCATTCTGAATTTTAATAACATGAACGGTTATCGGGTTTCAGACAATAAACCAATTGTCCGGAAATATGTTCAACTGAAACTCCATAAAAAAACTGCCCGTAACCTTAGAGGCTGTTTGGAAAATTAAAAATTTAACACAGAGGGATTATATAAACTATAATTATGGGTGCAGATATTTCGTCCCTATGGGACTTGCAGAGTCATATTGGGGACTTCTTTTCTACCGATATTTAGTACCTCCGGCACTTTTCAGTCTCGTAGAGACAAAATATCGGTAGATAAATGATCACGTTGATCATTCAAAGTCCTGTAGGGACGAAATTGATTTCAAATTATTTAAATCTGTCACCTGTTTTCAGCGTTGCAACACCCAAAAAATTTTATGCATTCATTAAAGTCTCTGTAGCTTAAATATTTCAAGATCAAAAAGATATTTTACTGAAATAAACCATTGTGGAGGACTTAAATTTCCAAACGATTTGCAGTTTGGTGGCAGAAAATTATAAATGACACATAATCAGGGTAATGCATTTTGCAACATCCAAATTATCGAAATATGTATTGATTTTCAATAGTTTGCATGGGTGTTGCAGAAAAGTGCGGGGACTTGCAGAGTCATATTGGGGACTTCTTTTCTACCGATATTTAGTACCTCCGGCACTTTTCAGTCTCGTAGAGACAAAATATCGGTAGATAAATGATCACGTTGATCATTCAAAGTCCTGTAGGGACGAAATTGATTTCAAATTATTTAAATCTGTCAAAGTAGAATTAATTAAGGGCAGTTTCTTAAACTTATCCCTCAAATTCTACTTCAATGGATTTCCATCCGGATCGACTTCGATGATTTCGTATCCAAGTTCCTTCAAACCGGCTGATATCCTGGATTTATCACCGACTACAAACCAGTTTATCAGTTCGGGCTTAACGATCTGTTTGCTCATTTGCTGCAATTCATCCCTGGTAAGCTTTCTCACTTTGGCATCATATGTGGAATAATAATCATCTCCCAGGTTGAACTTTACCTGCTCCACAATAGAATTGGCCACCGCATTGTTTGTTTCCCACATGCCCGGAAGCTCCAGGGTCATATTCCGCTGAACCCGCGCGAATTCATCCGCTGATACCGGCCTATCGCCATTGATGGCAGTCAGCTCCTTATTGATCTCCACTATTGATTCCTTCGTCTTATCCGGTTGCACCGATGAATAAGCTATGAATGGCCTCTGTCCCCTGGCAACCCATACGAGACTCCTGGCACCGTATGACCAGTGCTTATCTTCGCGGAGATTCATATTTATCCTGGATATAAAATCACCCCCAAGCACGTTGTTCATGGCATTCAGGGCAGGCTGGGAAACCTGGCCGTAAGGAACAGTCAGGTATGTGCCTATGATAAGGGATTGGCTTGATTCAGGTCTGTTGATCAGGTAAATCTTTTTTCCTGCCGCATTACTTACCGGTGCTATGCTGTTTTTGGGTACATCTCCCTTTTTCCATGCTGTCAGCTTGCTTTCCAGTTTAGACATCAGGTCAGCCATCTGAACATCCCCGACCACCACCAGGGTAGCATTGTTGGGCTTTATCCAGGTATCGTAAAATTTCCGGATTTCTTCAATCGTAATTGACTTTACTGAACCTTCATAACCCGAGCCATAAATCGGATTGCCATAGGCATGGCCCTTTCCATATATTACCCTTGGGAAAGCCCGCAGTGCCATGCCAAACGGCTCTGATTTTTCCCTTTCAATGTCATCAAGATGTGATTTTTTGAGCCGGTCGAATTCTTTTTGCGGGAAGGCCGGATTGAGCAGGATTTCTGCAAAGAGATCCAGCGTGGGATCAAAGGTTTGCTGTAAAGTAGTAAAATTAAGGTAGGATGCATCCAGGTCCGAGCCTGCACTGATGCCGGCTCCCAACAATTGCAGTCTCTCGCTGATCTGAAGCGTATTCATGTTCATTGTACCTTCATCCATCATGTCCATGGCCAGGCTGGCCAGGCCCGACTTTGAAAGTACATCGGTTGAATAGCCGGCATTGAACACCAGTTTTCCGACAATTGTGGGTACTCCCTTTCTCTGGGCAAGAATAACATTCAATCCGTTTTTCAGGGTTGCCTTTTGCAGCCTGGGAAATGAGGAGGCCACAGGAGTGCCTATTTCAGGCAGTTTATTCCGATCAATTCCGGATTCCGTGGCTTTAAGTGTCGGAAAAGGTTTACATACCAGTACAAACCTGCCGCTGTTAAGCCAATCCCGGCACACCTTCTGCATATCCTCAACCGTCGCATTGGCAATATATTTCAGGGTTTTTTTGTAGAAGTCAGGCGAACCGCCATATACCTGGTTTGAAGCCAGAATATCAGATTTACCTCCAAATCCGCCAATGCGCTCAATCCCTTTTAAAAAATTGGAAAAATAATTTGAACGCACCCTGTCCAGTTCTTCCTGCGTTGGTCCTTTTTCAATTAATTCCTGCAATACCTCATTCATTGTTTTTTCGACATCATCAACAGATACCCCTGGCTTCAAATTGGCCTGCATATAAACATTGGCACCGATTTCCTTTGGATCAATGAATGCATATGCACTGCTTGCCGTCTGATCTTCATATACAAGCTTTTTATATAATCTTGACGTTTTACCCGCTGTTAGGATGTCAGTTGCCAGATCCAGCAGGGTTTCGTCCTTTGAACCCCATTGTGGTACATTCCAGACCATTGTTATTTTTGCTTCAGGAACATGATCCTCGTAATATCCGCGCGTGTTTTCAGTCCGTTTTGCGACATTTACTTCAGGTTTAATCAGAGTCGGACCCGGGGGTATGTCCCCAAAATACTTCTTAACTTTTGCAAAGACCTCTTCAGCATTCACATCGCCTGCAATGCTTAAAACTGCATTATTGGGTCCGTAATAGGTCCTGAACCATTCTTTCACATCATCCAGGCTGGCAGCATTCAGGTCTTCCATTGATCCGATCACCGTCCATGAGTAGGGATGTCCCTTCGGATAGGTAGCCATGGTAATGATCTCATCTTCCCGGCCATAGGGTTGATTTTCACCCTGTCTTTTTTCATTCTGAACAACGCCCCTTTGTTCATCAAGCTTGGCCTGGTCAATTGCACCCAGAAGATGTCCCATTCTGTCGCTTTCGAGGAATAGTACCTGGTCAAGTGCGGCGGTCGGAATATTCTGAAAATAATTGGTACGGTCATTGTTGGTTGTTCCGTTCAGGTCGGTTGCACCGATGGCTTCCAGGGCCTGAAAGTAATCTTTGTTGAAGTTTTCACTGCCGTTGAACATCAGGTGCTCGAAAAGATGTGCAAATCCTGTACGACCCGGTTTTTCATTTTTCGATCCCACATGATACCAGATATTGACCGCGGCAATGGGGGCTTTGTGATCCTCATGCACAATCAGCGTAAGCCCGTTTTCAAGAACGTACTTTTTGAACGGGATATCGATCTGATCTGGATTGAAATACGATTTCTGCTGCCCAAAACCCGCAGAAGCAATACAAATTAAAAAAGCTAACACAATAGGTTTTCCGGATGTTTTCATAAAAAGGATTTTAAGTTTAGATGTACAAACAAATTTGTAAGTAAAATTGATCAATTACCTTTACTATTTGTTGAATTGCAGTTAATTTTCATGTTTACCGGATAACATTGATTCATAACTTTGGATCCGCGATAATTCCTGAAAACTGTCAAACCGTGTAATTTTGCAGATTTATTGGAAATTAAACTTTTATATAGTAAGCTCAAGGAGGCCTGGTCAAGCCAGAATCTGAACAAGATTTCGGTTACGCTTATCATGCTGTACAAGAACCAGCAATATGGTACCCTCAGCCAGATTGCCTTAATGATCAGCGATACGGTTCATATTACAATAGATCCGGAAGCACGCTATTTCTCAAAATTAATGATGTTGTACCATCCTGATCGCGGAGATTTTCACCGGAATGAGATTGACAGGCTGGCTCAGGAAAATGACTACGACGGGTTATTGAATTATTCCCATATCTTATTGCTGGGTAAAATTGAAGAGATTGCCACTACCCTGACCAGTTATGAGGATATTGACTATTCCCCGGTATATGAATGGGATATCCAGGCAGACGGATTTACCATTATCAATGATCAGGCATCCGTCACGTTCGAAAAGAATACAGGTAGGAAAAACGGACATCTTCATTATACTTTCTATGATGCAATTAAAATCAGGATGTATGGAAAAACAACCGTTGAATTTCCCTCCTATTACCTCGAGGATCTGGAGGAATTTGAACTTTCGGGATCTGAAATCAACGATCTGGACGGGGTCCAATATTGCAAACACATCACAGTTCTTGATCTCTCAGGGAATATGATCTCTGACATATCCCTGCTTTGGGGGCTGTCACAGCTGGAGGAAATTAACCTGGCTGATAACCGCCTGGAGGATATCGATACCCTCTCCCACCTTTCAAATTTAAGGGTGGTTGACCTTTCAAACAATGCAATCCGGGATATTTCTCCCCTCATGAGCCTGGACAAACTCGAATATGTTGACCTCACCGGCACAAAGGTTAATCGCAAACAAATTTCAGAATTGGAGTCTTTGTGTGTGACAATCGTTTCAGATATGACCCAAAACAATTGACCGCAAGACCGCATGACCGCAAGACATTCCTTA
>Ga0209593_10000214_pt1 | contig 30142 bp, 30 predicted proteins | sample PPLLaktember2015_3_FD_187260 | JGI IMG/M metagenome (GOLD analysis project Ga0209593, IMG submission 187260) | Freshwater sediment microbial communities from Prairie Pothole Lake near Jamestown, North Dakota, USA - PPLs Lake P7 Core (6) Depth... | ecosystem: Environmental > Aquatic > Freshwater...
GCGTTGAAGGAATCATAGAATTACTCTATTTAATGGCGCTGAAGATGCGGGCGACGTATTGCCCGAACACCAGGGTTTCGGAAGTCGATTCATTAACCTTCCAGATGTTTGGAATGTCCGGTATCGTGCTGGTATCATTGGAATATTTCAATTTATTCAACAAATCCCTCATCGCCTTGAATTGAACCAGGCTATATTTGAATACCCCGGTAATGTCGCCTCATTAAAGACATAGCAATCCAATGGAAAGAAATATTCAGCAAGTTCGGGGGTGTGCGCAACCTGGCCCATAATGCAGATTCCAATAATATGTATGTCTACCTGGACATGCAAAACGCGGGTTGGGTGGATCACACCGGCCAGCTCCTGCTGGATTTCGGCCAGGCCCTTTATCATGTGGCATCGAAGTCCCTACCGGACATGGGTCCTTTACCCGGTCCCGCCGATTATCTTGATTTGGGCACGGCCCGCCGCTCCTTTAACTCGTTACTCCTTCGCATCCATGAACGCATGACCGAGACCCAACGCCTGGTACTGGCCATCGACGAATACGAACTCATCGAACAGGGCATCAAAGACCGCCGCATCGACCCCGGTTTACTCCCGTATCTCCGCTCCATCAACCAGGATTACCCCTGGCTGGGTTTGATCTTTGCCGGGCTGCACACCCTGGATGAAATGGGCCATAACTACTGGACCCCTTTCTACGGCCAGGCGGAATACATCCGGGTTGGGTACCTCACCCCAAAGGATGCCTTTAAACTCATCACCCAGCCCCACCCCGATTTCGCCCTGGAATACGAGGATGCCTTAGTGGATGAAATCTATCGGCTGACCTTCGGACAACCCTACCTGGTCCAACGGCTGTGCTGGGAACTGGTCAACCGGTGGAACGATACGTTCCTGGAACAAGGGGAATCCACACCGCGGTTATTAAAACGGGGAGATCTCGACGCGGTTCTGACGGAGGATTTTTTTCGCAGCACGGGTTACTACTTCGACGGGGTGTGGTCCAATGCGACGGAGAACGAAAAACACCTGATGCGCATCCTCTCCCAGTGCGAAAATAAATCCATGTCCCGGGAGGAATTCATGGAGCAAGCGACGAAAACGGGTTTTCCCGCGGAACCGGGGATCATGGATGAAACGATCGAATTATTGAAACAGCACGATATTATCGGGGGGGACGAAAGGGGATACGGTTTTGCATCGGAATTGATGCGAAAATGGGCCGGCCAGCAGCGGTGATTTGCCAGGGTGCTCGTTTCGTGAAGCCCAAAATCCACCGCCTAATTTGTCTTCGACGACCAGGGGGCTCTTTTCGTGAAAAGTCGCCCCCTGGACCCCCACAAAAGCTTTTGATTATTATTTTTCTTGTCTGTCCCCTTTTTTCAAACTTAATAAATAATAAATAATAAATAACAAATAATAAATGCCGCGCCGCAGGCGCGTCAAACAAACACGGCGCGAAGCGCCGCAAATTTTCGTTATCCGTTATCCGTTGTCCGTTGTCAGTCGGCTGCGAAGCAGCCGTAAACCAACACCGGCGCGAAGCGCCGCAAAATCCCATTCATCACTCAGCATTCAGCATTCCCAAACCTGTCCATCCGTGATGGTTTACAAAAAGGTCCTGACAAAACTGATGGTGAATCGCGGTTAACCCCCTGATGCACTATCCGTTTGTCTGCGAGAGGGAAATAATGAAAAAAAAACCGCAGCAAAGAATCGTATAGATAACGGTTAAAAGAAAACCAGGAGTTTTTGGTTACCATAGTTTTTGAATTTTGACCCATTTTCCAGGCTATTATGGGTAGTAATTACAATGAACCGCGCTTTTATTATAAGAAAAGAGCTTAAATGGATGGTTTCTCGCATCGGTTAGGTCTCGATTCGATTATCGATGGCGGCGATCGACACTAAAAGTGTGAACGACGACACTTAAAGTGTCGACGACGACACTAAAAGTCTCGACGACGACACTAAAAGTCTCGACGACGACACTAAAAGTCTCGACGATGACACTAAAAGTCTCGACGACGACACTAAAAGTCTCGACGACGACACTAAAAGTGTCGACGACGACACTAAAAGTGTGAACGATGACACTAAAAGTGTCGACGACGACACTAAAAGTGTGAACGATGACACTAAAAGTGTCGACGATGACACTCAAAGCCTCGACGACGATCAAAATTTACCCGTTACCGGGGTTAAAATATTAATGCATGAGTTTCGGGGAGTAGGTGACGATGTTCAAATAGGGTGTTCCGGGGGTTCCAGGGGGCACCGACACGCACCGACACGCTCCCTTTTGCAAAAAAATAACCTTAACTTAGCGGCATTCTTGTCTGTCCCTTTTTTTCCCCACTGCGTGGGGGAGCGTTTGCAGTGCCGGTTTATTGTGCTGTGCTTCCTGGGAGTGCTTAACTCCATTTTCTTGAGTGTCCCCTTTTTTTTCCAGGCATCTTTTGTTGCGCAGCCGTCATAATTTGTTGCTTAATAGTCATCTTTTATTGTTATGAGGGCCAAGTCTTGAATTGCAGCATTTCACACTTCGTGCCGTTGTTTTAAGTGCCTTCGGCACAGTTTTAAGTATCTTTTTAACGTGCACCCCGGGGTTCATTTTCGAGTTGACAAAACATTGTTCCGAAATTATACTTAAAGTGACCAAGGATATTTTAATAATGTACTCCTGTTTAAGTTTTCGCTGCATAAAACAGGGCATCTCTTAACAAGAAAGGAGCTTTATATGAGACGCTTTCATTCATATGGGCCGGTTAATGATACGCTGCATTACTATACACCCAGGGAAAAATTAATCTCCGGCGCATTCGCACACCTGGCGGGCGAGAACCCCCTGGAAGGCGGTCATTACTTCACGGTATGGGCACCCCGGCAGTGCGGGAAATCCTGGGTAATGCTCCAGGTACTCCACATGATCGAATCAAAACAGCATATATTCGAGAATTCAACCATACCTCTCGACGGTGTTAAAATCGATCTCGACCTCCCTGAAGACGATACAGATATCGACAGCATAGCGGCCTCGATCGCACGAAATATTTTTATCCAATTGGGGAAAAATAACCCGGGGATTACTACACTAAAACAATTCCCTGAGTTGTTCACACGCGATGTTTTGCAAAACCCCCTTGCACTAATTATCGACGAATTCGACTCCCTTCCCACTGACGCCATCAACCGCTTAACTCGTGTATTTCGAAACATTTATATGCAGAAGCAGACAGAATTAAGAAAGCCCATTAGCGAACGAAGATACATGCTGCATGGACTCGCTTTAATCGGGGTCCGCAGCATCCTGGGAATCGAAAACCAGCAGGGTTCCCCGTTTAATGTCCAACGAAGCCTGCATATTCCATACCTGACCTTTGACGAAGTAAACGGGATGTTCCAATGGTACGAAAAAGAAAGCGGACAAACCGTAGAACACGATGTTATCGAACGATTATACAATGAAACCAATGGCCAGCCCGGTTTAATCGGATGGTTCGGCGAATTAATGACAGAAGGCTTCGAACGTTACACCAACAATACGAATAAACCCATTACCATGAGGGAATTTGAAATCGTTTATGCCGCAGCTACCTACGCCTTACCCAATAATAATATCCTCAACCTCATCAGCAAAGCAAAATTAGAAGAAAATAAAAAACTTGTCCTGGATATGTTCCAACCGGGGGAAAAACTGGGATTCAAATTCGATGATAAAATCATGAATGGCCTGTATATGAACGGTTTGGCCGATTATGAAATCGATACCCAGGACAAATATTATATTAAGTTTGCCTGCCCCTTTGTCCAAAAAAGACTTTTCAATTATTTCTCCAACGAGTATTTCAACTATATGGGCCGGCTGGTCGACCCATTCACAAACCTGGATGATGCGATTAGTCCTACAGACCTGGATATTATCCCATTATTGAAGCTCTACCAACTCTACCTGGATAAAAACAAAAATTGGTTATTCGAGAATGTTCCGCGCCGAAGCGATCAACGGATAGTCGAAGCGGTATTTCATTTTAATTTTTATTCTTATTTCCATGAATTTTTACGGGGGAAAAATGTAAATGTGATCCCTGAATTCCCGACAGGGAACGGGAAAATCGATATACTTCTCCAGTACCGGGATAAGAAATACGGGATCGAGTTGAAAAGTTTCCGGGATAGTTCGGCGTTTAAGATCGCCCGGGAAAAAGCGGCCCATTATGGAAAACAAATGGGTTTAGCCGAAATATTCCTGGTGAGTTTTATCGAATCCATCGACGAAAAAACCAGGGAAACCAATGAAAAAGATTTCTATGATCCGGGCAGCGGGGTAACTGTAAAACCTTTCTTTATTCAAACAGGGTAATGAGGGCCAGGTCTCGGCTTGCCCGGGAAGTGTTAAGTCGTTTCTTACTTCCCGATACAAAATTCAGAGAATATTTTCTCCAAAATATCATCGGGCGTAATCTCCCCGGTCAACCGGCCGATAATATGAACCGCACTTCGGATTTCTTCCGCAATAATCTCGGTATGAACCGAATGACCCCGAATCATTTCCGCTGTACGGTCGAGAATGACTTTTAATTCCTCCAAGGCCTGCTTTTGCCTTCGATTAATCGAAAACTCCGACTCCCTATCCTTCACCCGGTTAACAATAGCCTTTAAAAACCGGGTCACCGCATCGATATTGATGTGCTCTTTCACAGAAATGAAAACAGCGGTTTCATTTTCCTTTTTAAAAAATCCCGTTACGGTTTCCGACACGGAGAGATCGCCGACATCGCTTTTATTGACGGCAACGAGCTTGGGTTTGTTTTCGATCAAACGGAAGATATCGATATCGGTAGAATCGAAAGCACATGAACCGTCGATTAAAAAAATGACAGCATCGGCGTTTCGAATACGATCAAAACTGCGGCGAATTCCCTGGGCTTCGATGTCATCGTGAGAATCGGGGTTTATGCCGGCGATATCGGTTAATTCGATGGGGAAGCCGTCGATAAATATTTTTTCTCGAATAAAATCGCGGGTAGTACCGGGAATAGAAGAGATAATGGAACGCTCTTCCATCAAGAGAAAATTAAAAAGGGAGGATTTCCCGACATTGACTTTCCCGACAATAACGATGGAAATGCCTTTATCCAGGAGGTCATTAAAGCGGGAATTGGAGAGGAGTGCATCGAGTCGCTGTAAAGGTTTATCGAGGCGGTTAGAGATAGAATTAGAGATTTCGTCGAGGCATTGATCTTCTTGGAACTCGATAAGGGTTTCGATTTGAACGGCTAAATCTACCAGCTCGTTTTTGAGTTCCATTATAAATTGGGAGAGTTTTCCCTGGAGGCTGCCGAAAGTCATATGGGCAAAATACCTGGAGTTGGCGTTAATGAGTTCGTTCACGGCTTCGGCCTGGAGGAGGTCCATTTTTCCATTTTCAAAAGCCCTGTAAGTGAATTCGCCTGGGAGTGCCGGTCGAATTCCCTGGGTATCGATGGAGCAGACGAGGTTCAAGACTTCTTCAACCAGGAAAGGGTTGGAGTGGATGGAGATTTCGGCGCAGTCTTCGCCGGTATAACTGTGGGGTGCTTTAAAGAAAACCGTCATGCATTCGTCGATGCGTATGCCGTCTTTGGTGACGAAGCTGTGGTAGAGGCGGTTGGGTGTGATTTTTTCTTTTTCTTTTTCGTTTACTTTTTCATTTAGGTTGGAAGCCCAGCGTTCGATAATGCGCCGGAGGATGGAGAGGGTTTTTGGCCCGGAGATACGTATAACGGCAATCCCGCCCCTTCCGAGGGGAGAGGAAAGCGCTGCGATCGTATCCAGGTCAAGATCAAAAGACTCCACGACTCGACGCCTTAATCCGTGTTAGGGTTTTATTTTTTTCGAATAGTAATGATCTTGGTAAACGTATCGCCGTCACTAATGGATTCGAGGTCGGGGTATTTATTGATGGTCATGTGGATGATGCGGCGTTCGAAAGGGTTCAGTTCCCTGATGTTAATGGATTTCCCGCTTTTTCGGACATTCCTGGCGTAGCGGTGGGCCAGTTGGGTTAATTCCTGTTCGCGATTTTTTCGGAAGCGTTGGCATTCGCAGTAAATCTTCCGGCCCACCATGTCGGAGAACAAGCGGTTTAAAATGTATTGAACGGCATTGAGGAGGTTCCCGTTTTTGAAAAGCATGATGCGGTAATCTTCGCCGGTAAAATCGACTTTCATGAATCCTTTTCCGTTGGAAAACTCATATTTGAGGTTCAAGCCCATGCCTTTAATCATTTTTTTGATAAAGATTTCCAGGTGGTTTTCTTCGTTTCCGTCGGAGGCCCATGCCCTGATATAAATTTGGCGCTGTGTGTGGCCGAAATATTTGGTTTTTTCGGTTACGATTTCGTATTTAATGCTTTCTTCGTTGGTTTTGAGATCGGAGGCAGCCTGGGCAATGGCTTCCTTTAACGAGGTGGCACAGAATTCTTTTTTAATACTCATAGGGCTTTTCCCCCGAGTTTTCGTTTCTGGGCCTTCCGATCCTTTTCTTCTTCTTTCTTTTCTTTATAAATTTTTTCATTGATAATATATTGTTGTCCCATCTGTAGGACATTGGAGACGAACCAATAGAGGTGAAGCCCGGCAGAAGAGTCCTTCAAGAAGACCAACAGCATAACGGGCATTAAGTAGACCACTATTTTTTGGGCGCCTTCGCTGGAAGTGGGGGTCATTTTGGAAACGATCAGCATGGTCACAGCCATTAATATCGGGAGTATATAATAAGGATCCTTCATCGAAAGGTCATGAATCCAAAAAATCCAGGGTTCGTGGCGGAAGTTGATGGCCACCGGGAGCAATTGGAAGAAAGCGAATAGTATGGGTAATTGGAGCAGCATGGGTAAACATCCGCCGGCGGGATTGATTTTCTCCGTTTTGTACAGCGCCATGATTTCGGTGTTCATCTGTTTTCGCTGCTCGATATCCCGGACGTTTTTATATTTCTTTTTGATGGCGTTGATTTTGGGTTGAACGGCTTGCATTTTGGCCATTGAGACGCTGGATGCATAAGTTAAGGGGAATAAAATGATTTTGATCAGGATAGTAAAGATGACGAGGGCCCACCCGTAGTTGGGGATCAAACCGTAAATGAGGACAATACCTTTCAGCATGATACGGGCAATGGGTCCGAACCAACCATAGCTGACGACGTGGCGGGCATCCCTGAAACCATAGGTTTCATCGAGAGTAGAAAGAACCCGTTCGTCTTTGGGTCCCATAAAGAGGGTAATGGGGTTTGCCTGGGATTTGGAGACGACGATATACGAATAGCGGGTTAAAGGGTTTTTGGGTGGGTTTTGAAGAACGATAAAGCCGTAGTTGACTTTGAGGGGGTCTTTAAACACAGCGGCGAAATAAGTAGTATCGTAAGAAGCCCAAAAGCATTCGGCGCTTAAGTTACGATGGCCTGTAAAGACTTTGTCCCCGAATTTTTTATCGGTGGGTAATTTGGCGAAATCTTTTTTTTCAACGTCTTCGCCGTTGTAGTAGCCGATTTGTAAGACATCCATCAAGCTGCGGCTTTTACTGATATTATTTTCCAGGTTAGGCCCGAAGAGGAATGGGGATTCGAGGGGTTTTCCTTCTTTGATTACCTGGCCGTCGTATTGGATGATATAATTATCGGAAAAGAAAGTAAAGCGTTTCACAACCAGGATGTTTTTAGCCGTGTCGGCATATTTGAAAACGAGTTCGATGGATTTGTTGTAACCGGAGGTGAGGTCGATGTTATAGCTGCCTTCATATTTGAATTTTTGGGTATTCACGTCTTTGTAAACGGTGCGATTTTCTTCGCCGAAGGGGGAGAAATAGAAGGGGTAGAGTTTATAAGCGCCGAGGTCGTCGGAGACTTTGCTTGAAATCAATTCCATGGGTTGTTTTTTATCGTCCCGATATTTCTTTAAAATAAAGGATTTCAAGCCTACGCCCTGGGTAGTAAAGACGGCTTTGTATAAGTGGGTATCGATGGTCACATCGCCGACTGCTGCGCCTTCGATATTTTCTTTGACGGCTTCCGGGAGAGTTTGTTCCGGGGTTATGGATGTTTTTTCTTCCGGGAAAATATCCGCAGTGCCGGTGCCGGTCTCTTGTTTTTGTTCAGGGGTTTCCGCTTTGGGTTGAGCCGTTTCGGCGGTTTTTTGGGTTTGAAGCGGTTTGGCGGTGGGTTTAGGGCTAAAAATATACTGGGATACCACCAGGACAACAACGGATAGAATAATTGCTGCGATTAATTTACCATTATCACTCATTTATTTCACCTTTTAAACATGATTTTCAATTTAAAAAAATTCAAACGATAAAGTTTAAGCTTATGTTGGGTCATTTTGGGGTGCATTGGGGATTTCTCCGGTCCGACCATTCAAGTGAACGTGGGTGTGATCTGCAATTTTATTTTTAAGTCGGGGTTCCGGGACCGGGTCGTACCCGCCGGGATGAAAGGGATGGCACCGCAAAATACGGCGGGTACCCAGGTAGAGTCCTTTGATTACGCCGTGTTTGACGATGGCTTCGTACATATACGCGGAGCAAGTGGGTGTAAAGCGGCAGTGGTTACCGAGGAAAGGAGACAGTCCCCATTGGTAGCCCTTAATCATCCATAATAGAATATGTTTAATCATAGGACTCGCATCGTTTATTTGGCGGCGAAAAGCTTCTCCACGGAAAGTTCCAGGAAACAACCAACCTGCTCCATATCTTTTTTATCGAATCGATGTTTCACCACGATCCACAAATCAAACTTCCGATCTCCATTTTGTACGGCCACCCGGTGCCGGTTCAGCCGGAACCATTCGCGCAAGCTTCGTTTAATATAACTGCGTTCGACAGCATTGCCGATTTTCCTGTTCACCGAAACTGCAAAGCGATGGAACGGGTAAGCGTTCTTCAACGCAGTAAAAAAAAAAAACGATTCCGAACGACTTTTCCCTTTTTCATCAAATGGATAAAATCCTCTTCTTTGTTCAATCTCTGGTAAGCAGGGAACTTAAAAGGCATGTTACACCGGTATACAAATGCCCCGTGGGGTCATCGATATCATATTAGGCCGTTAAGCGTTTTCTTCCTTTTTGTCTTCTTCTACTGAGGACAATTCTGCCCCCTTTGCTAGACATCCGGGCTCTAAAGCCATGTGTTTTAATTCTCTTTCGATTATTAGGCTGAAATGTTCTTTTCACGTCAATCCTCGCAATATGAAATTAGAATATAATATATCGAAAAAAGCAGTTATTGTCAAGAGAAAAAGCGAAGCAAAATATTTTCACCCACCTTTCTTGAAAGAAAGGTGGGCCAAAGAACTTTTATTAAGTTGAATTCCAGGGTTTGGGATAAAGCAATGGGGGGATTTGAAAACAAGTAATAAACTTTCATTTGAATAATAAAAGTTTTTTGCCACCTTTTTTACAAAAAAGTAGGTGTGGTTATAAGGTTTTCAGCATAATGACGGTAAAATCGTCCCGGAATTTTTTTTTCTGGCTGAATTCCATAATCGTGTTAAACAGGAGGGTGGTAAGGTCGCAAGCGCAGAGGTGGTGGTTTTCCCTGAGGAAATCGATCAGCCTGTCTACCCCGAATTCTTCCCCTGCGGGGTTTTCGACTTCCGGTACGCCGTCGGTGAAAGCCAGGATAATATCGCCGGGTTCCAGGAGGAGGGTTTCTTTTTCATATTGGGCCACTTCGGAAAAGCCGGTTAGTAAGCCGCCGGTGCTTAAGCGGGTCACTTTATCGAGGCGGGGAGAATAGAAGATGGGGTCGACGTGTCCGGCGTTGACATAAGTTGCGGACCGGGTTGCGTCGTTGATCAGCATCCAGAAGACGGTAATAAATCGAGTGCCGCGGGTAACTCCGCACATTAATTCATTGGCTTTGGCTATAAATTTAGAGGGTTCGAAAAAGTAGATTTCATTGAGAGAGCGGAAGACGGATTGAGAAGAAGCGGCCAGGAGTGCGGCAGACAATCCTTTACCTTCGACATCGGCGATAAGGATGGGGAGTTCGTCTTTCCGGTACTTTAACACGTCGTAATAATCGCCGCCGACTTCGTGGATGGGTTCATAAAGAACAGAGAGCTCGAAATGATCGAGTTTGGGTAAGGATTGAGGGAGGAGGGACAATTGGATATCGCGTGCAATTTTGAATTCGTGTTCCATTCGTTGGGTTTCCAAGAGTTTATTAATAAGATATGTATTATCGACGGCGCTGGCGGCAAATTTTGAAACAAAAAAGGCATATTCGATGTTTTCGGTAGTGATTTCTTTTTTGTTTAGGGGTTCTCCCAGGCCGAGGATCACTTTTTTATTTTCATTTTCCGCAATCTTGACCAGGTGAGCAATTTTTTTTTCAACCAGGAACTCGCGCAGCGGGGCCAAATCGGTGGCCATATCTTCCACTCTCAACCAGAACCACTGTCCGCCGATTTGTTTGATGGATTCGAAAAAGGATTGTTCTTCTCCGGGTTTAGCAAGAAAGCCTCTTTTTTTGAGCAGCAAATGCTCGGAATCGTAATAAAAGATACGGGAGATTCCCAATTGTCCCATGAGGGTAGAGAAGTAAATGCGAAAGATGCCTTCCGCATGGAAAGAGGAATAAATAGACTCCGAGAATTCAAAAATAGAGTTGAACTGGCTTTCTTTGACTTTCAGTTCACGTTTTAGACTGCTGATCTTTTTTTCTTCCACTTTATCATTTCACAGGTATTAATATTTTTAGAGGTATCGTAAACGACCGAATCCATAATGCGGCGCATGAGTTCGACGCCCAGTCCGCCTTTTTTCTTTTCTTTAATCATTTTATTCAGGTTAACGCCGACTTTTTCCAGGACTGGGGGAACGCCGGCGAAGAGGAGTTTAACTTTCAGGCCTTCGGAGGAGGTGTAGAATTCGAGTTTAATATCTTTATCGAGATCGTTCCGGTATGAGTGTTTGATCACATTGGTAATGGCTTCATCGACGGCCAGTGCGATTTTTCGGCATTCTGCGGGGGGGAATTGATTCAGTGTAGCAATGTGATCGGCTAAATCCACCACCATTTTTAGCAACTCTGTTCGGGATGGGATGGAAATAGATAATTCGGGTTTCTTTGAAAACATGGTTCAATCAATTAGTAAATTTTTCTATGGCTACTTTTTCATCTTCGACAAAATCGTAGATTTCAGTAAAACCAACCAGGTCAAAAATTTCATAGACCCTTTCGCTGACGGAGCACAATTTGATGTCGCCGCCTTTTTCCCGGATTTCGTCCAGGTAACCCATAATGATTCCCATGCCGGCAGAGCTGATATAATTGAGTTCTTTGCAATTGATAACGATAAAGAATTGGTTATTTTCGATAAAGCGGACGATTTCTTTTTCGAATCGTTCGACATTATGAGCATCCAGGTGGCCTTTTGGGTAAATCACTGCGACACTATCAACCACTTTGGACCTGATATAAAAAGATTTCATGATTGACTCCTGACTGGTTTACGTATAAAGCCTGGTAAACATTTTTTCTTTTTTACCATGTGAAATATAATTTTAATATAAGTTGATAGTTTTTTCAAATATATTTTGTAATTCTTGTAAGAATCGAGCGATTTTGTCCCCCCACCTTACGAAGGGTAAGGTGGAGGGGCGGTGAGAAAAATAATTTTTATTATAGTTTGCCTTGTTTTTTCAAGCGTTGGACGATTTTTTCCATTTCGGAGACCAACTGGTTGAAGAAGGTAAAGGCCGACTGGTAGGGTTTATCGGTAGTAATATCGACGCCGGCTGTTTTCAGGGTATCGAGGGTATATTTGCTGGCGCCGGCTTTGAGGAAGGTGAGATATTTTTCGCGTTCGGGGTTTTTTCCTTTCAAGACCATTTCCGAAAGGGCGGAAGAAGCGATCATACCGGTGCTGTAGTTGAACACGTAATAATTCAAGAAGAAGTGGGGGATCCCGGCCCATTCGTTTTGGATGTAATCGTCGACCTGGCAAACGCCTTTATCGTGGCCGTAGTAATACCGGGCCAGTTCGAGGTATTTGTTGTTGAGCCACTGGGGGGTGAGGGTGTTGCCTTGTTCCACGTAGCGATGCATGGCTAGTTCGAATTCGGCAAACTGGGTTTGGCGGTAAATGGTGCCTTTTACCTGCTGCATGTAAGCATCCAGGATATAGAGTTTTAGCATGTCGTCTTTTTCGTATTTCAGCAGGTAATCCATCAGTATATTTTCATTGAAGGTGGAAGCGATTTCAGCGAGGAAAGAGGAGTAGTCGGAATTGGCAAAGTGTTGGGTTTTATTGGAGAAATAGGAATGCATGGCGTGTCCCAATTCATGGGCGAGGGTGGATAATTCGCTGTAGTTGCCGTCGTAGTTCATTTTGATGAAGGGGTGAACGCCGTAAATGCCGTTGGAGTAAGCCCCGGTTTGTTTATTTTTATTGGGGAACCAGTCGATCCAGCCTTTGTCCAGTGCTTCGCGGAGGGGATCGGAATATTCTTTGCCGAGGATTGTCATCATTTTTGTAATGATATCTTTGGCTTCAGCCATGGAATAAACCTTATCCACACTTTTCACGGAGGAGGCATAGATATCTTCGTATTTGAATTTTTCGAGGCCCAGGAGTTCTTGTTTAATTTTGATGTAGCGGTGGAGGGGTTCGAGGTTGGCGCGGACGGACTCGATTAATTTATGGTAAACGGCGGGATCGATGTTTTCTTCGAATAAACTGGCTTCCAGGCAATCGGAATAATTACGAATTTTGACATTGAATAAATGCTGCTTCATAGCGCCGTCAAATAGTGCTGCAAAAGTATTTTCGAACTGTTTGTGGTTTTTCCAGAAGGTCCTCATGACGATGGAACGGTTTTCCGGGTTTTTATCGGCGCGATACCGGTAATAATTGGCCTGGTTCAGGATGGTTTTTTCTCCATTAGCGAGGGTAACTTCGGGTGCGGGCATATCGACATCGTTTAATATCCCGGCCGTCTTACCTGTAACAGAAGTGAATAAACCGGCATAAGAGACGATCTTCTGTTGATCTGCCGGCAGCACATGATCTTTTGTTCTTAATATTCTTTGGACGGGGAATTCGTAGGGTTTTAAACGGGGTTCTTGCTGGACATACTGGGTGAATTTTTCACTGCCTAAAGCCAGGATATCCGGTTGAAGGAACGAGAGTTTAGTTCCCATTTGAACATAGAGAGCCTGGACCTCGCCTTTCAGTTGTTGGAATTCGGGGTTCGCCAGGTCGGCATCGCTTTGCAAACTGGCATAAACAGATAACTTGCCCATGCTTATTTGCAATTCGGTAAGCATATCGAAAAAATCGACCATATTTTGAGGGGTGGAGGTCCAATTTTTAGCTTTTTCGTCAACCTGGGGGAGTAAACCGGCGATGCGGTTCTTTTCTTTTTTCCAATCGTCGATGGTGGCGAAAATATCTTCCACTTTCCACTTAAATTCAACAGGTATATCTTTTCGATCGGTGAGCGAGTAATCTTTGATTTTGGCTTCTTCATTATTGCCTGCGGCTAAAGGTAAACCCAACGCGATTACCCATGCTGCAACAATAGCAATGCTTAAGAATCGTTTTAGCTTCATTTCATTATCTCCTTCATTCAATTTATATCAAATCAATTATAATTTGCTGCGGCGACTACTTCAACTTCAACTTCAACTTCAGTTTCAGTTTCAACTTCAACTTCGATATTTTATTTCGGTTTCGTATGTTCCGGGTGTCCGATGAATTTATCGTAAAATTCGCCGGGGATACGTGTGGGGCGGTTGTTATCGTCGATAAAAACATGGGACGTTTCACCCGTTAAAATCAAAGCATTTGTACCCAGGTTGATGATTTCGTATCGAAGGGTGAAACTGGTTTGGGTCGAGGAGGTAACCCGGGCCTTGATCGCCAAACGGTCCCCGGTGTGGGCAGGGCGTTTAAATTCGAGGTTTGCGCGAATGACAACGGGATACCGATGCCATTTAAAAAAGTCGTCGAATTGAAGTCCTTTAAGTAGCATGAAATCGCATCGGGCTTTTTCCAGGTAATTTAAGAATACGGCATTATTGACATGTCCAAAGGAATCCAATTCATAGCTGACAACGGTGTGAAAACTTTCTAAAATTTCAAACTCCTTAGCTGTTACATTCTCTGTTTCGGTCATTTCATTTCGTTTCGATAAGGGCTCGCATAAACCGGCGGCCGGCGGGGTGAAAAAAACATTCGCGGTCTTCTACCCGGCACCGGGAAATATATCCCGGCAGTCCTGGGATTAATCTTCCATAATATGCTTTTCCTTCGCTTTTTCGATTTCCTCGATATTTTTGATACCATCATCGATGATTTTTTGCAGGTCATCGCAGCCGCGTTTTTCATCATCTTCCGAGATATTTTTTTCATCCTTTAATTCTTTAATGATGTCGCGGTATTCTCTTCGAGTGTTTCTTATGGTAGTTTTCCGTTCTTCCGTATATCGTTTAAGCGTTTTAATGATATCCAGTCTTCGTTGTTCATCCAAAGGAGGAATAGGAAGTTTGATGACCTTTCCGTCGGAGATGGGGTTCAATTCCGAGTTGGAGTTGCGGATGGCTCTTTCGACAGCGTTTATAACAGTTGGGTCCCACGGTTGGATCACGATTAAGTTGGCATCCGGGACAGAAAGTGTGGCGACCTGGTTAATGGGTGTGGGTGAGCCGTAGTATTCGACCATTATCCCATCCAATACGGAGACAGAAGCTCTTCCTGTCCGAAATTTCGAGAGATCTTTTCTAAAATCCTCAGAGGATTTTTTAATCCTGGATTTGGCTTCTTCGAGTAGTTCTTTAATCATGCTTAACTCCCAATTATTTTAATGTATGAGCGTACCCATGTGTTCATCGATGACAGCTTTAACTATATTCCCTTTCGGGGTAATGTCGAAGATTTTAATGGGTAGTTTGTTTTCTTTGCAAAGGGTTACGGCGGTCAAATCGATGACCTTCAATTCTTGTTTGATGACGTCGTCGTAAGTGAGGTGGTCGAACCGGGTCGAGGCTGCGTTTTTTTTGGGGTCATCGGAGTAAACGCCGTCTACCATCGTGGCTTTAAGAAAAATATCGGCTTTAATTTCAACAGCCCGAAGGGCGGCAGCGGTATCGGTTGTAAAGAAAGGAGAGCCGGTGCCGCCGGAAAAAATAACGATGTGTTTTTGAGTGAGGCAGCGAATCACGTCGAGAAGGATAAAGGGTCCTGTTACGGAGGGGATGTGAAAAGGGGAGACATGGTGGGCTTCGACTCCTAAATTTAAAAGGACATCTCTCAAGGCAATACCGTTCATAATGGTAGCCATCATTCCCATATAATCTGCAGAAGAACGATCTATGCCGATATTATTGGATCGAACCCCCCTGAAGAAATTACCTCCCCCGACAACGACAGCGACTTCGACACCGAGAGCGGCGACTTGTTTTAACTGGGAAGCGATATCGGTGATCACGGCTTCAGCAATTCCAAAAGCCTGATCACCTTTTAAAGATTCACCGCTTAATTTTAAAACGATTCGTTTATAACGGGGAATCTCCTCGCTCATGAGTAATCATCGAGATTAGAACTCTTCACCCACTTGGTAGCGGATAAATCGTTTGACAGTTATATTTTCGCCAAGTTTATGAATTTTTTCAGCGATCAAATCTTCAATGGTTTTGGTATCGTCTTTGAAGAATTTTTGTTTCAGCAAGCAGGCCTCGGAGTAGAATTTGGACAGTTTTCCTTCGATGATTTTTTCGATCACCTGGGCGGGTTTACCGCTGTCTTTCATTTGTTCCCGGTAAATTTCTTTTTCTTTTTCAATGACTTCTTGCGGGATTTTATCTTCCGAGATATATTTGGGGGTCATCGCAGCGATTTGCATGGAAATATCTTTCAACAGTGCGAGGAAATCTTCATTCCTGGCAACAAAATCGGTTTCACAGCCCAATTCGACCAGGACACCGATATTCCGGTTGGTGTGAATGTAGGAACCGCAAGCGCCCTGGTTGGTAACGCGGGACGATTTGGCTTTGGCTTTTTCGTAGCCTTTTTTCCTGAGCCATTCGACAGATTTTTCGTAATCATTGTTGTTTTCGGTAAGAGATTTTTTGCATTCAAGTATGCCGACACCGGTCTGTTCTCTCAATTTTTTTACCAGATTCATATCTACCGACATAGTAATTCTCCTGATTTATCAGATTTTCAATTATTTTTATTTTTCGTCGAATTCGTTGGGGAAGTCCGCATCAGCCACATCGGTATCGTCGATTTGATCGGGTTCTACGATATCGCCGTCATCGGTATAAGAGCGACTGGCAGCAATATGATCGATAGACACTGCCGTTTTATGAGGGCCGGCCTGGGTATCGGTCAATCGTTCCTGGTTGAGTGATTCGGAAACTCTTTTTTCTAATCCGGCTTTAACGGCTTCGCCGAATTTAGTGGCGAAGAGTTTAATTGAACGGATAGCGTCATCATTCCCTGGGACGGGGAAATTCACGTCTTCGGGGTTGGCATTGGTATCGACGATGCCGACAATAGGAATTCCAATCCGTTTGGCTTCATCGACAGCCAGGGATTCAAAATTGGAATCGATGACGATCAATACGCCCGGGAGTCTCTTAATATTTCGAACTCCCCACAGGTTTTTATAGAGTTTCTTATATTTTTTTTCAAGGCGAGATTGTTCTTTTTTGGGTTTGACTTCCCATCGTCCGTCGCGTTTCATTTCGTCGAGGTCCAATAATCGCTCGATGCTCTTTTTAACCATCGGGAAATTGGTGAGTAGTCCGCCCAGCCAACGTTTATTGACATAATGCATCCCGCAGTGTTCGGAGACTTCGGTGATGATGGATTGGGCTTGTTTTTTCGTGCCTACAATCAAAGCCTCTTTTCCTTCGGCAACCACTTCAGATACAAAATCCAGCGCGGACTTAAAAAGTTCGATCGACGTCTGGAGATTAATGATATAGATGCCGTTTTTCTTCCCGTAAATGTAGGGTTTCATTTTGGGATTCCATTTCCTGACCTGGTGTCCGAAATGAACCCCTGCTTCAAGCATTTCTCTCATATTAACAGATACCATAAATCCTCCTATCTCTTGTGGTATTGGGTGGCTTTCCTGGCTTTCAGCAATCCATATTTCTTACGTTCTTTTTCCCTGGGGTCTCGAGTGAGTAACCCTGCTTTCTTTAAAACAGGGCGCAGTTCTGAGTTATATTCCAACAACGCACGGGCAAGCCCCAACTTGATGGCATCGGTTTGTGCGGAGACTCCGCCGCCCATTACATTGATAAATACGTCGAAATGCTCCAGTGTATTCGTGATAGAAAGAGATTTGTTGATGGTTATCTTGTGAATTTTCATGGGAAAATAATCATCGAACGCTCTCTTTCGTTTATTTACCACAAGCTTGAATTCGCCTTTTCCAGGTCTTAAATATACCCTGGCAATACTAGTTTTCCGTCTACCTGTTCCATAATACTGGACAATGCTCAATATGCCCTCCTATATCCTATGATAGATTTAAAATTTCGGGTTTTTGTGCTTTATGCTTATGCTCGGAACCGGCATACACTTTAAGCTTCTTTAAAAGTCTTCTGCTCAATTTGTTTCGAGGCAGCATACCTTTTACAGCATGGGCAATGATTCGATCCGGATGAGTAGCTTTAAGCCTCTCATAAGACGTCTCTTTCATACTGCCCATGTAACCGGAATGTCGATAATATACTTTTTGCTCCTCCTTCTTCCCGGTGAGCCTTACTTTCTCGGCATTCACTACAATAACAAAATCGCCGCTGTCGAAAAAAGGAGTAAAATAGGGTCTGTTTTTTCCCCGTAAAATATCTGCAACTTTTGTCGCCAATCTTCCAAGGACTAATCCTTCTGCATTAACGAGCCACCATTTTCTACTCTTGCACAGCGCCTCATTTTGCGGCAAAAAGGTTGTATTGTTTTTATTCAGTCTCATTATATACCTCAGTTTAGTAAGTGTTACTTTATACTATTTTTGGAAATTTGTCAAGCCATTTCTGAGAAAAACATGATTTGTTTGAAAAACTTTTTTTCTCTCCTTGAAATATCTCTCCTTTTTTTATACAATACTTAAATGCATACACGAGGAAATTCCTAATCATGAACCCGCGAGATTTGACCTTAATGATCGGCATGCCGGAAAACCCATTGCCGCTTGCCGTTGCCCACGAAACCGACGAACTCGATTTTGTCGAGACCAATGCCGTTTTCTCCGCCGTTTTCCCCGGCATCCGCTCCCCTCGAGAGTTAAAAGCCTTAATTACCAGCAAAACAGATAATAAAACCATTATTACACACCAACACAGTTATTGGGAACTGCTGGAAGTGAAAATGAACCCTTCCTTCATCCTCTTCCTGGTAAAAAACATCTCCTTCGAGATTCTTATCCTTCAACAACTGAAAAAACAATTAAACGACTTAACCGCGATACACAAACTCTTTTCCGACGCACTGGAAAAAGAACTCCCCATAGGTATCATGATCATCGACCGGCAATACAACGTGCATTTCTCTAACCAGATGTTGAAACGCTTTTTTCATATCCCTTCCAAAGTGCATTTCAAAAAATGCTACAACTATGTCAAAGAATTGAAACCCTGTGAAGATTGCATCATGGAAGGAATCCAAAACGATAAAAAGAAAAAAAAAGCCTTTGTCCTCGACGACCAACGGGTGGTTACCGCTGAAATCTACCCCATGGAAGATAAATTCATGGTTACTTTCCGCGACACCGGCAAAGAAATCAACCTCATTAAAGAAATCAAACAACAGCAAGACGAATTGGAACACGCCAACCGGGTCGTGGCAGAACAAAATGAAATATTGAAACGGCTGTCCAATATATATATCCGCATCGGCCAGATGAGAGACCTCGACGCTATCCTGGAAACAGTCATCGATGCTATTATCGCTACTTTTTCCTGTAAAAAAGGCGCTGTCCTTCTCTTCAACGAAGCCGGGAAAATTAAAAACGCCTATTTTACCCGGAATATCGGGAAAAAAGAGAAAAAAACGATTATCCGGAATATACCGGACCGCGAAACCAAATCCATCAACATAACCCGAACAATCGTTTCACCCGGGAAAGTGTCCGGCGAAAACGCATTAAATGATTTCATAATCCAGGATTTACGGCACAAAGAAAAATTAATGGGCCGGGTTTTCTTGTCTCTCCCCGGGAAAACCCTCGACCAATCCATCCTGGAATTATTCTTAATGCAAGTGATCGTCTACCTGGATAACCTGGAACTTCAACGCAAATTAGCGGAAATGATTCAAAAAGATTCATTAACCGGTGTTTTTAACCGTTACTATTTCGATACACAATTTATGGAAGAAAGAGATTTATCCATGCGGTTCGGTCAGCCCTTATCGTTAATATTGATCGATCTCAACGGGCTGAAAGCCGTCAACGACTCCCTGGGGCATGAAGCCGGGGACCGCCTGCTTCAGCGAACTGCCTATCTCCTCCGCCGAAATATCAGTGTTTACGATTCCATCTACCGCATCGGGGGCGATGAGTTTGTTATCCTTCTTTCCAATTGCCCTGCCGACCGCATGGAAATCACGATAGACCTTCTACGCAAAAAACAGGAAACCGCTTCCTTCGAATACGAAGGCATCACCTACCCACTGCGGTTTTGCCTCGGCGGCGCTTGTTCTACAGGAACTCCCCATGACCGCTTGAAGGAAGAAGCCGACAAACAGATGTACAACGATAAAAAAAATTACTACCAGACCCATGACCGGTATCGATAAAAAGTAAAACTAAGGAGAATTTTATGTCCGAAGATGAAAGAAAAACCTGGCTGATTAACCAATTGATCGCCATATCGGGATTATTGAAAGAAGGACGCTATGATGAAATCGACTTGAGCGTCATCGAAAAAGAAGCCACCCAACTGGCCGCCAATTTCAGCGAAGTCATCCACAGCCTCGAAGCCGTCGGCTATAAAGTCAGCGACGAAACCGACGACGTCCGGCAAATCTCCCACCACCTCCGCCATATTTCCCGTACTACGGAAGAAGGCGTCATGCAAGTCATGGACCATTCCGAATCCATTGTCTCCGATGCCAACCGAATTTCCGATAATATCTCCTCGATTAAATCGAAACTCCATGACCATCCCGATATCGAGCCCGAACTGGACAACATGGATACTACCCTCACTCACCTCCAATCCAACGCTTTCAAAATTATTACCTCCCTGGAATTCGAAGACATCAACCGCCAAAAATTGGAAAAAATCCTAAAAAGACTCAACACCGTGTACGACAATTTGATCAAAGTCCTGCTTTTACTGAAAGTCAAAGAAAAAATAGAATCCAACGATTCCAGTTTCCTGAAAGAAATTCAACGAATATCCGACCCTTCCGACAATCCTGGAGATAAACAAGGCAAGATCGATGAATTATTAAAAGAGTTCGGGCTGTGATGAAATCGACACATCCAACCTTTTTAATCCTCGATATAAGATAACTTAGGAGTATTTATGAAGACATTAAATAGAACGATTACCTGCATCATTGTTTCAATAACAGCACTTTGGGGCTGCATTTTCCTCTACCCCGAAGAAACCGAACCGGCACCGAAACCCAGCCTTAAAATCAGTTTTATCGAACGCCTGCGCTTTGAAGGATGGGATAATTCCATCACCCTCTCCGACAATAACACGGACGCCAACGCTTATACTCGCCATCGAACCAGCTTGATGCTCCAGTGGAACGCTCACCCTTCTTTCGAACTGGCGGTTAAGCTGACCAATGAATTCCGTAACTATTTTAGCCCCAAAACCGCCACGTTTAAAATCCATGAAGTCTTCGTGGATCAATTGTACTTCAAATGGAAAAGCAGCGGGAAACTCCCCCTGGTAATCACCGCCGGCCGCCACGATATGGTCCTCGGCGAAGGTTTTGTCGTCGCGGATGGAACCCCCCTGGACGGATCCAGGTCCTATTATTTCAACGGTGTAAGAATCGATTCCACCCTTGACAAAAACAAAAAACACCAACTCACCGCTTTTTTCCACTATATGCCTTCCACCGATAACTTATTACCCGTAATCAACTCCCAGGACCAACGCTTGATCGAACAACCCGAATATGGAGCGGGTTTATATTACTCGGGAAAAATCAAAAAAACCGGGTTTGAAGCCTATATCATTCGCAAAATTATCGACGACGCACCGGGAAAACCCATTAAATCCGGCATTAACACAATCGGCACCCGGATTCTTCACCCTCTCTCACCCAAACTGTCCATCACCGCAGAGGGAGCTTATCAAACCGGGACCCGCGGCGATTTCAACCGGGCAGCCTGGGGCGGCTGCACTCATTTGGATTACCAATTCGACCCAAAAACACCGGTACTGAAAACCGCAGCCATCGGGGGCATCTTTCTCAGCGGCGACGACCCCAAAACCGAAAAATACGAAGCATGGGACCCTTTATTCAGCCGATGGCCCAAATGGAGCGATTCCTATATATATACTTTTATCGGGGAAAACGGCGTCGCATTTTGGAGTAATTTTAATTCCATTTACGGATCAATGGCATTGAAAATCACCGATCCCATGGTATTAAGCCTGGGCTGGCACCACCTGGCTTCCAATGAAATTAAACCCGGCGCTTTCCCTGGCGGAACAGGAAAATCAAGAGGTAACCTCATCATCGCGAGATTGGATTTCACATTGAATAAGCATACGAAGGGACGCCTGATATGGGAAAATTTCAACCCCGGCAACTATTACTTTTACGGTGCGGATAATGCCAATTGGCTGCAATTTGAATTGATATTCAAATATTAATCGATATCGAGGATCATTGTATAAAAATGGGAGAATAGGAGAATAAAAAAATGAGCGATTTGGATATTAAAAAACGAATTGGCGTCTTGACCAGCGGCGGCGATGCCCCGGGTATGAATGCAGCCCTTCGGGCCATCGTTCGTCACGCCGTCCACCTGGGTGCCGAGGTTTTTTTTATTAAAGAAGGATATATCGGGTTGGTCCAGGGTGGCGATCATATCTGCCCCGCTGCATGGGAAGATGTCTCCGATATGTTGCAGCGCGGAGGAACCAAAATCGGTGCCGCCCGGAGCAAAGAATTCAAAGAAGAATCCGGCCAATTAAAAGCAGCACTAAACCTTTTGGAACATGGTATCGACCGCCTCATCGTCATTGGGGGCGACGGCAGTCTGACCGGGGCCCAGGTTTTATTTTCCAACTGGCCCACCCTGGTAGAAAAATTAACAAATGACAACCGGATCAGCAAAGAAATAGCAGGAAAACATCCCCATTTGTCGATTATCGGGCTCATCGGTTCCATCGACAACGATGTGTATGGCTCGGATTTGACTATCGGGGTCGATACCGCGCTGCGCCGTATCCTGGATGCCGTCGATGCCATCAACAGTACGGCCTCCAGTCACCAGCGAACTTTCGTAGTGGAAGTGATGGGCAATAAATGCGGATATCTCGCATTAATGAGCGCATTGATGACCGGCGCCGATTGGGTATTAATCCCGGAAAACCCACCGCGGGATTCTGCAGGCGGGACACCCTGGGAAGACCGGATGTGCGAAGATATCAAAACCGGCAGGAAAGCCGGGCGACGGGCCGCCATCGTTATTATGGCCGAGGGCGCCACAAATGCCGACGGACAAAAAATAACCAGCTCATATATTAAAGATACCCTCGAAAAAAAATTGGACGAAGATGTCAGGGTCACAATCCTGGGCCATGTGCAGCGCGGGGGCTCTCCCAGTGCCTACGACCGCAATATGAGCACTATCCTGGGATATAATGCCGCTGAAAAAATACTCTCCGGTGTCATTGAAAAACCGATGGTCATTGGCCTGCGCGGCAATATCGTCACATACACCGAAATTACCGAAGCCCTCGACGTGACCCGCGAAATCAGTGAAGCATTAAAAAATAAAGAATATGACCGCGCATTAAACGCCCGCGGCGAACATATGAAAAATATCTATAACATCACCCATACTTTATTCAAATCCAAACCGAATACACCCCCGAAAAAAAACCGGTTTAATTTTGCCGTTCTTCACTGCGGAACCCAGGCCCCGGGTATGAATACCGCGGTTCGCGTCCTGGTCCGTTTGGCCCTCGACCAGGGACACCGTATTTTCGGTATCCGGGATGGCTTCAATGGCCTCATCACTAACGACCCCAATTCCCGCAGCTCTTCGAAAATCATCGAAATGGATTGGATGAAAGTCAACGGCTGGGCTTCTGTCGGCGGAGCCGAATTGGGCACCAACCTCCAGGTCCCGAAGACACCGGAAGACTTCCAAAAAATCGCACAAAACCTCGCCAAATTCAATATAAACGGCCTCGTCATGATCGGCGGTTGGAATGGATATCAAACCGCTTTCGATCTATTTACACGACAGGGCCTTTTCAAAGAATTCCGGATCCCCATCGTTTGTGTCCCCGCTACCATCTCCAACCGCCTCCCCGGTACGGAAGTCAGTATCGGCGCAGATACCGCACTCAATAACATCGTAGAAGCTGTCGACAAAATCAAACAATCCGCCGTCGGCTTAAAACGATGCTTCGTTACGGAAGTGGGAGGCCGTTACTGCGGCTACCTCGCCTTGATGAGCGGCCTGGCCACCGGCGCCGAACGCGTCTACCTCCCCGAATACCCTTTCTCCCTCAAAACCATCCAGGAAGACCTGGATTTCCTGGTATCCGAATTCCGGGAAGGCAGAAAAGTCGCTTCAATTATTAAAAACGAAAACTCCCACGCTTCTTACAATACCATTTTCCTCACAACTCTCCTGGATCAAGAAAGTAAAGGGTTTTTCGATGCACGCCCATCCATCCTCGGACATCTGCAAGAAGGAGGAAGCCCCTCTCCCTTCGACCGCATTTTGGCCACCCGCCTGGCCAGCGCTGCACTGGATTTCTTACTCAAATATGCCGGCAGTGACGGCCCTTTTTGCGCTTTCCTCGGGATTAACGGCCGACGCATCACCGAAAACAACCTTAATGCCTTCCCGGCTATGGTGGACACCAAATTTGAACGCCCCCTCAATCCCTGGTGGCTAAAATTCCAGGATATCGTTATTAAACTCGCCTGCAAACCCAAAGATTCTTAGTGTCTTTTTTTGAGGACATATTCAACTACTTTTTTTGGAAAGTTTCTTGCTGCATTATAAAAGTGTTCAAGAAAGACAGCTTTTTTTAGCTTGCTTCCTTAACGGCATTGAACCGTACCTCATGAACCTTTTTGTGAGAATACGTGAATAAAAAATGAGTGAAACGTTGAATATAAAAAAAATTTTAAATCTCAATGAAGAGGTGAAGAATGCAAAAAAAAATTAGTTTTTCATTAATTTCAGTTGTTGTGGCGGTGGTGGTCGGACTGATTTATATCGTGTCTTTTTCGGGGTGTAAACAAAACACGGATGTAGGAACCATACCCAACGGGACTTTAGTCAAACACTCCGATTGCAAGTTGACCCAGGGTGCCCGGGGTGACAGGCAAGCCGCCGATACCTCCTATTCTCCCGGTGAAGATTGTATCCAATATAGTTACGACGGCATCGGCAGGTTGACCTTGAAACATATCAACGCCGCTTTTAATTGCTGCCCGGGGAGTCTCGATGCAGAACTCGCCGTTGGAAAAAGCACTATCACGGTTTTCGAAAAAGAACAAACCCAGGGCTGCTATTGCCTCTGCCTTTATGACCTGGATTATCAAATCGATTGCCTCACTCCCGGTGTTTATACCATCCGGGTTGTGGAACCGTATGTCCAGGGTCCCGAAAAAAACCTTGAATTTACTATAGAACTCAAGGACTCATTTTCTTCCGGGAGTATCTGTGTCCCACGCAGCGACTACCCGTGGAATTAACCCCGTACAGCGTCCGCACTACGTGCGGGATTATTATGGCGCGTCGCGCCATCCTGCGGCTTCCTGGATGGTCCTGGTAATTGATAATTCATTTTGTGGACAAAAAAGGGAAAAAGGGGACAGTCAAGAATGTCACTAAGTTAAGGTTATTTTTGTGCTATAGGGGCGTGTCGGTGCTCCCCTGGAACGCCCTGTTGAGCCAAATTTTCGAGGACCGAAAATTGGCGAGACGGGTCCCCGGAGCCGATGACCGGCGAAGGGGTGAAGTGGAAGGGGAAACCGACTACAGCCCCCTGGATTTGAATTTAACTCGAATATTAGTCTTAACTTAGCAGCATTCGGGACAGTCAAGAAAAACCCTTCGAAGAAATAGAGGTGAAAAATGAGAAAAAAAATTAGCTTCTCGATAATCTCGGCTGTGGTGGTGCTGGGACTGATCATATATATCGCATCCTGTATCGGGTGTAAAAAAAACTCGGATGTGGACCAAGAACCTTATGGCGTTTTAATCAAACACTCCGACTGCAAATCGAGCATTGGCGACAAACAATCGGGCAATACTGCCTATTCTCTCACCGAAGATTGTATCCAATATAATTACGACGGCATCGGCAGGTTGACCTTGAAACATATCAACGCCGCTTTTAATTGCTGCCCGGGGAATATCGAGGCAGACCTCATCCTCGGCAGCGGGACCATTACCATTATCGAAAAAGAACAAACCCAGAGCTGCAGTTGCCTCTGCCTTTATGACCTGGATTATCAATTCGATAACCTCACCCCCGGTGTCTATACCATCCGCATTGTCGAACCCTATATCCAGGATACCGAAGGAATTCTCCAAATAACGATCGAACTCAAAAACTCCGAATCCGGGTCTTTATGCGTCCCACGTAACATATACCCCTGGAATTAGCCCCACTACGTGGGGTTCCATCTTTCATCTTTTCTTTCCCTGTGACCCCTGTGAGCTCCGTGAGAGATAAAATGAAAAAAAGGGGACAGTCAAAAAAAATCCTATTTAATCGCGATATACTGCCCAAATTCCAGGGTCTCTGAGGTCAATTCATTTCTTCTTATTCTTCTTCTCCTCGTATTCACTAAAATTCTTCAATATATGCCTCTTATTCTTGATAAAATACTCCTTCGCATAAAACATTATCGCCCTGAAAAAAAGCGGCGATTTCTTCATGGATTCAAGTATATCTTTGACATCCCCTGTCGAATCCCCAAATGGCTCCTCTTTCAAAAATATCTCCAATTCGTTCTCTTTCTTTATAAACGGCTCCCCCTTCCCTGCTAGGATGTAATTCATATTCACATTAAACACGGAAGCCAGTTTCAATAAAAATTCGATCCGCGGCAAATGTTTGCTATTTTCTATATCCGATAGAGTGGAGGCATTGATATCCAATTTTCCCGAAAATTCGGATTGAAGCAGCCCGCTCATCTTCCGGGTTCTTTTTATCCGTGTCCCGATTTCATTGGTATCTATATTACTCATCCCGTATAACCATTTTCATAATGATTATAAAAATCGACCGATTTTTTAAGATCCCGGTTCTTTTTTTCTTAAGAGGTATTCTTTACCGAATGCCCTCGCGCCTTCATCGATCATAAAAAACCAGTGTTCCGAATTAATAATATAAAACTCGAATTTATTGTCGTCTATGAAAGCAGATACATCGTATTTGTCGGTTAAATATAGAAATATTCCTCCTTTGGATGCGATTTCTACCATAGTTTCTCTTAAGCGAACCAGCGAATCGTAATGGAGTTTATTTTCGAGTTCGGTGAAGAGGATTAATTGAAAAGGTTTCATGTAGGCAGCAGAGATGAGCACGTCGAATTTTTTCTTTTTATCCAGGTTTTCGAAGGTTTGGTTTTTGATTTCAGGGTAATTGATTTTGTTGTAGAGGGTTGTTTTTAAATCTTTCGGGAGTTTTAAAGCAGAGGCGATTAAATCCAGGAGGTCGCCGGCCCGGATTTCGCCGGGGATTTCTTCGGGGCTGCAGATATAGAGGAAATCGATTGGTTTGGGATTTTGGGTGATATCGGTTTGATTAAACATGATTTTGTTATCGCCAGAGAAATATTTTCCCGAGGCTTTAAATTTACAGCCGGACAGAGTTCCGAATAGAAAATCGATGAAGCGTTTTTCAGTGCTTCCAAAGATGTAGTGTTGGCCGTTATTCAAATGGAGAGGCTCAATAAATAAAGCGTTTTTATTCGGTTTTGCCGCTTCGTTTTTTGACGGGATCATGAGCAGTTTGATAAAGCGATAGTAGGCAAACCAACAAAGGATAAAAGCATAAAGTAAATGAACGCATATCCCGGCTGTTGTATAAGCGGGGAATTTGCTTTTAGACGGGTATATATCCTCATCGCCTTTGATAAAGGGTTCGACCTGTTTATCATTGGAATAAAACTCTTTTTGCTTGTAAAACAGGCAAAATTTTTTCTTGAGTTCATGGCTATAATGATGAAAATCGACTACCGCTTCGTAACCTTTCCCGCTGAGAGAATCTGTTATGGAAATATAGAAGGTTAACGGGGAAAAAATAGATATTCCCTGGATGAATTTGACACTCCGCCGCATCTGCTTCTCCATCTCCTGGTCGATTAACTGGGTATGCTTTAATTCATTTAGAAAAAAACTCTCGATAAGGTTTCTTGCAATTTTTGTCTTACTGATACTTGAATTAACATTTACTAACTCCTTCTTAACACGTAGTTCGAACTGAGTAAGATAGTCCCACTTTTTTTGTTCAAACTTAAAGTTTGACTCAATCCTATTTGTATCGAAAATCCCAATCTGATAAACCAAAGCCGGGGAGAGTAAGGTTAATATTATCCATGCGATCCCGATACCGATCATTCCTGAAGCCTTAGATCTGGCAGTTCCCAACAGAATGCCCACAGAAAAAATAAAGAACGATATCACCAACCAAAACGCAAAGTAACCGGCAAGACGGGAGAAATCATTAAAAGTTACGCTGAAGCCTAAAACCTTTATTATAAGGAAGTTCGCAAAACAAACAACCCCGAAGAACAGCCCAATTAACAAAAACCGGGCGGTTACCAGGTTTAGGAAGGTCTTCCTTCGTCCCATGAGGGTAATTAAAAATTTCAGGTATTGCGTTTTCCGGAAGGTGTCGAGTCCATAGATCAGCAATAAAAGGGCTCCCATCATCGCGAATACATTGGCAAAATCTGAAAAATAGGAGTTTCTAACCTTGATGACATCTTTTCCTTTGATGGAGTTATACAAATCCAAAGGGACTCCCACTGTAAAATGAGAAGTAACTCCAAGAGGAAAGCCAGTATTACAAAATAGTATAGATAGGGGCTGTGGAACTGATATAACACGAACTCCATGAACAGAATAATTTCTATAATTTGAGAATTTAATGAAATAATTCATTTCATTAGCACGACCAAGTTTCTTATGATCCTCGATTTTTTTTAAAAAGTCGTTGTATTCTATTACACCATAAAGCGTGTAAAAAATCGATACAAGAAAAAAAATCAAACCGATCAACAAGGGTTGCTTAGACAGTAACCGACCGTATTCTTTTTTCAATACACGAAACCATTTTTCCATGAGTACCTCCACTCGTTATTGGATTATAAATTGTATTTACCGCTTAACGAGCCAGTGTAGAAAACACCTGGGATGTGTATTGACCGAGAAGCAGGGTTTGGGAAAAGGCTTGGTTCAATTTCCAGATATCCTCAACCGGGGTGGGCTGACCGGAATTAATAACCGGGTAAATCTTTTCAAGGAGACAAGCGATCCCTTCCATTTCCGATTTTAACCGGGAGTACAATCCCCGGATATCGCCGGCGGAGAGGTAAGCGGTAACGGTTTCAAATACGACCGGGTTTATATAGCCCTCGTTGGATTTAAAGAAACCCGCAAAATCGAATTTTTTGAGTTGGTCTATAATAGAGGGGTTATAGGGGATACTCTTCGCACATTCGATCAATTTTTCATAGGTGGTTATGGCGGATTTAACTGCGGTCAACGAGCCGGATAGAGCGGTATCGATTTCAGCCGCTACGGATTTGGCAGCCACTGGATTCTCGGTAGTTTGCATTACTGCCAGGGTATTCTTGTAGGCATCCAGGAACTGCTGGGCACCCTGGATAATTAAGGAATCTATCGCTTCATTTGGAGTATTTATATAAGTACCTCCACTTCCATAAGTTATTCCAGTACCATTAGCAAAAAATAAAGAATATACAGGGAAGCAAAACAATCCTAGAAGGATCACAGCGATAAAATAAGATAACCATTTTTTATTCATTTTTTCCTCCTGCGCACCTTGCGCGTATTGGTCGATGATTTTGATTTATTTTCATGTTAAAACCTATTATTGTTCGAGTTAATCTTAATACGTGAAGAGATCGTAAACGGTTCAACGTATTTCCACTTATGCGGTCCTCAACGGTTAATGGCATTGAAAACCTGGGATGTGTATTGCCCCAACAGAAGGGTTTGGGAAAAGGCCTGGTTCAATTTCCAGATATCCTCAACGGGGGTGGGTTGACCGGAATTCATAACCATTGAAATTTTTTCCAGGAGACACGCGATCCCTTCCATTCCCGATTTTAACCGGGCGTACAATCCCCGGATATCGCCGGTGGAGAGGTAAGCGGTAACGGTTTCAAAAACAACGGGGTTGATATAGCCCTCGTTGGATTTTAAGAAACCGGCATAATCGAATTTTTTGAGTTGGTCGATGACTGTGGGATTATAAGGGGCACTCTTCGCACATTCGATCAATGTTTCATAGGTGGTTACGGCGGATTTGACAGCGGTCAGCGAGCGGGATAGAGCGGTATCGATTTCAGCCGCGGCGGATTTGGCAGCCTCCGGGTTCTCCGTGGTTTGCATTAGTGCCAGGGTATTTTTATAGCCATCCAGGAACTGCTGGGCACCCTGGATAATCAACGAGCCCAACTCTTCATTGGCGGTTGTGTTATTATTGGTGTTACCTCCAAATGCAATTTCAGTTGTATTTGATATAAATGAAGAAAAAATATGCAAAGGGAGTAATCCCAAAAAACCAATCATTAAAAAATAAGCGAACCATTTCTTATTCATTTTTTCCTCCTGTGCACCTTGCGGGCATTGGTCGATGATTTTGATTTATTTTCATGTTAAAACCTATTATTGTTCGAGTTAATCTTAATACGTGAAGAGATC
>Ga0209593_10000220_pt1 | contig 29750 bp, 16 predicted proteins | sample PPLLaktember2015_3_FD_187260 | JGI IMG/M metagenome (GOLD analysis project Ga0209593, IMG submission 187260) | Freshwater sediment microbial communities from Prairie Pothole Lake near Jamestown, North Dakota, USA - PPLs Lake P7 Core (6) Depth... | ecosystem: Environmental > Aquatic > Freshwater...
TACCGGTGACAACATCAAAACGATCTGCAAAATTAGCGTCCCAGCCTATCTTGCCGGTGGTCTCAAAGATATTACAGCAGTCCGGGGTGCCTGTATTATAATCCCAGACCCCTCCCCTGAGGCCCAATTCTGAATCTTGGGTGTAATGATCAAGATTATTAGAGTCCTCAAAATCCATATTGAATTTCAGGCCGGCACTGAGATCCCAGTCCGCCTTGACATTGGGAGCAACCAATGCCAACACCACAACTAACATTAACATCCATCTTACCTTGTTTTTCATAATAATGTCCTCCTTAAGACAAAAAACATCCCGAACGCCGGGAAAACCATAAAAATTTTATAAACGATACAATTATTTTACGATTATTGCGATTTGGAGATTTCCCGCGTCAAAACCGGCGGACAATACATTTAAAACGGTAAGATTCAGTTCTGGACTTTTGAAAGAACACCGGCCGCACTTTCAGGCCGGTAAAACTTACTCAGGGCCGACCCTATCGGGCCGGCCCTGAGATTAAACTTTAACGACTTTTTTTACTTCTTGCGTCTTATGACAAATAATCCAAGGCTGAGTAGAGCAATTGTAGCAGGTTCCGGAATAATCAACGCAATATCATTATTCTCGTCATCATCATCAGCATCATACAGGTAAGTCAATTTCATCAATTTGGTGCCAATAGTGACATAAGTACCTTCAGCGGCTGAACCGCCATTGAGCCAAGTAAACTGGCCAGTTACATCGCTTGTGCCTGTATTCTGGATAAGCAACAAAACGTCGCCTGCCGGAGTGCCAGCTGTCCAATCAATATTCAGATGAGCAGATGCAGATTCGGCACCATTCATCGAATTAACAATAGTCTGGGCCACTTTAATAGGGCTTACAGCGCCATCGTCGTCAAGCACAAATTCGATAATGCCACGGCCTGTGTTACCCGATGCGGTCGAGCTGTCGTTTGCGATATACATAGCACCACCAAAGTTAATAGTGCCGCCTGTGCCGACAACTTTGAATATTCCAACCATGCCATCGCCACTACTGCAACCTACACGGATAGAGGCTGTCGATGTACCTTGTAAAGTACCACCGCTGATGGTGTATTTACCCATTGTTTCGGCTGTACCCGATGACCTAAAACCCAGAGCAAGCTTTCCGCTGCGATTGATTTCAATTACTCCGCCGCTCTGAGTCAGATAGCCCATATCGCCATAATACATCTGAGCGTTAGTTCCGCCGTATGCAGGGCCAGCGCCAATATTAAGCTCTCTGCCGGAACCGATCCAAGCATCATTGCCTGTTACCACCAAGTTGGCCAACATCGCAGTGTTAATCTTCACGGTACTGTAGGTACCAACATCGCTGTTGACTGTGACAGTCAAACCAAGATTGCTGCCAATCTTAATTTCCTCTTGATTAGGAAGATTTATGGGTGAGCCATAAGTGGCAGTCCAGACACTTGCATCAGTCCAGTTACCCGACGCAGTGGCGTTGTTTGTAGCGTATACACCGCTAGCCATAAGACAAATCACCATAATACTTAACAATAATCTAAATTTCATCTTTCTACCTCCTTACAAAAATACGTAACGTTTACTAAACTTCTTCCAATTCACGACTATGCCGAACGTTACCGGGTAACGCACCCAGCAAATATACACACTCTTTGGACTGCCTTTATTCTCTTAAAAATGGGCAAGAAAAACAAGGCAATATTGCGCGGAAATAAAGTCCATTTCGCGCAAAGGCATTATTGTATAAAAATCAAGGTTTTGGTTTTTTTTACACATAAATGCGATATTACTCACTTAATCTCCATAAAAGCCTTACCAGAGTCAATTAAAGGACTTACAAGAAAACTTTTACAACAATGTCCGAAAATACCGGTTAATATACAATCCTAAACAATGCAATCGCATGTCAGTATTATACCAAAAATTCTGATTTTTTCCATATAAAAAAAGAATATTTATATATGGTCAGGAAAATTTGGCAAGACAATGGCTATGAATAGACTGCGTGGTTTGAGGGAAATAATTTAACATAGAAATTACTTCTTTGTGTTTTCCGTGTTTTTGTCCTGGAATTTTTGTTTTTCAGTCAAGGCATTGGCGAGGTTGTTTTTTGCGTCTATGTATTGTGAGTTGATTCGAACAGCCTGCTTAAAATGTGTAATAGCCTCGTTGATTTCGCCCTGCCGAATAAGTACTACGCCAAAGTCGTTGTGCGCAACATCATTTTCTGGTTGAATGAGCAGAATTTTTTCATACTCCTTTGCCGCTTCTTCCAGCTTACCGCTGCTAATCAAAGCAGCTCCAAGATTAAGATGTGCGTCAACTTGGTAGTAAGGAGCGATTTGTATTGCTGTATTGAAATATGAAATGGCCTGGTCAATTTTTCCTGTACGATAGAGCGCGCTTCCGAGTCCATTCAGAGCGTCAACATAATCAGGTTTGATTCTGACAGTTTCAGAATAATGTTCAATAGCCTTATCGTATTCGCTCTGCAAAAAATAAGCCTTAGCCAACCGGCAGCGGGCATACAAGTCATCGGGGTTATTACGCAGAAATTGCGTGTAATATGCGACAGCCTGACCGAGTTTGCCTTCTTTCGCACGAACATCTAAATCTGAATAATATACTGCGTTTGCCCGGCCGGGGCTTATAAAAAAAGCCAGCAGTATCGCCACAATCAATGTACCGAGCCAGCCATAAAGAGCCATTCGGAGAATGGATAGCTTTTTATTTTTCAGCAAGCGGTCTATATAGTCAAACCCAGACGCGAAGACCAGACTTATGGGCAATATAGTCCCGAGGGCGTAAAAAGCCTTTCCCTGACCGTAATTGGGAACAAGAAGAGTAATATATATCATACTGCAGGCGATAGTATAAAGTGAGCCGAGGAATAACAGCCAAATTTTGTCGGCAGTTTTAATTATATGTACAGCGGCACAGACAATACCGATTATGATTGCCAAGGCGGCGGGTATCGAAAGAAGATAAACTGCTGACATATATTCATAATTCCATGGAGTACGGGCAGTATATCTGATTACGCCGCCAAGAAACGCATCTCCCCAGAATGTCGAATAGAAACAATCAAAAAACGAATAGGTGCCTGCAAAGTAAGGAGTGGAAAATACCTTACCAAATTGGCAAAAGAACTTGTAAGTATGAAATCCCGGGTCCTGCCACCATTGCATTTGCGGCGGTAACAATGAGCAGTCCCAGTTGCCGATGAGAACTTTGCCGAAGTGCATCCAGTTGCGTATACAAAACCAGCCGGCGACAATAACTATGACCATAAACATCAAGCCTAAATTTTTGCCGGCTGCGGCTATAGGGTATTTTTCTTCGGAAAGCAGTTTATATAAAAGCACCAGAAAAATAACCGGCAGTATAGTCAAAATAGTAACTTTCGTCAGAAAGGCCAACCCTATAACAAAGCCTAATTCGCAATAGAGCTTTAAGGAAACGCGATCGCTGTTAAGTATCATTATTACCATCAGTATTATTAAACTCATCAGCAAGGCGCTAAGAGACTCATTGGAAAAGTAGCTGGAGATATAAATATTCATAGGTATCAGGGCTGTTATAGCTACCGAAAGGGATTGTCTGGTTTTGCTGTTTGGAAAAACCATACGAGCCGCAAAGTAAGCAAGACAAATTTGACCTACACCACAGAGAAAGGGGATGAGTTTTAATGAGAACTGGGCAAAATTTGGGGCAAGGAACAAGCGACTCAAAGATACAACTATGGCAGAAACAAGATAAAATAAGGGAGGTTGAAATGTTTCCCAATCCTCGTTTGCCAAAGGGATAGATTTATTGTCAAGAAGGTACTGGACATAATATAGATGACCCTTAGTATCAAAACCTGTATCCGTAAGTGATATTTTGAGTGCGTTATTTATGAATACTATTGTCCAAAGTATGATACAAATAATCAAAACCTGCTTTGGATTAAATGCTAAAAACCTCAAAATCCTGCTGGTATCTAACCTTGTGTTTCTTTGCCTGTAATTATTCAACCCAAAAACCGCGGAAGAAATTAAAAAAACCAAAATCAACACCGGTAATTTTTTATATAAGGCGTCCAATGGAGATATGCCTTGCGAGATAATGGGGTGCTGAAGACAATCGTCCGCTATTTTTGCATTGACTGCCAGGTTGTCCGATACAGATACTGACCATTTAGTGTCCGTTTTAATATCGTTCTGCAGACCACTGCTGTAAAGCCAAAGAGCAGGCGGACCATATTTATTGGTAACTTTGACTTTTATCGTATTTGTACCTGCTTTCAGAAATTGAGAAATCTCCAGCACCTGCACTTTTTTCCAGTTTGTCCTGCCCGCAGAGCCGGTCTGAAGCTGATTATCATTAATCCACAGGCGGTACTCTTTAAATCCTTTGATGTACAGATGAACACTGGATGGTTTAGCGGTCAATTCAAAATTTTTGGCAAAATCAACAGTAAGATTGATAAACTCGCTTTTTCTAACCGTAAGCTCTGCAGGAAAAGGATAAAGTATCCAATTCGCTCTTGCGTCTGTTTTTAGAAAGGGAACACCAGGATCATTGACAGCTTTTATGATTAGATACAAAAAAGATACAACCAAAACTATAGGTATTAGAATCCATATTACTTTCGATGATATTTTACTATTGATCAATTTATGACATCCTATACAAATCAGTTCTTTCTAAAATAGAAATTTATTAGTTACTTCTTTGCGTTTTCCGTATTTTTCTCCCGGGATTTCTGCATTTCGGCCAAGGTAATATTGAGATTGTTTTTCGCATCTGCATATTGAGGATTGATTTGAAGAGCCTTGTTAAAATGTTCGATGGCCCGGTCAAATTCTCCCAGCCGGCAAAGTGCTACACCAAGGTCATTGTGCACAACAGTATTCTCGGGTTGAATGAGCAGAATTTTTTCATACTCCTTTGCCGCTTCTTCCAGCTTACCGCTGCTGATCAAAGCAGCTCCAAGATGAAGATATGCGTCAGCGGAGTAAGGAGCGATTTGCATTGCTGTATTGAAATATGAAACGGCCTGGTCAATTTTTCCTATACGATAGAGTACGTCTCCGAATCCAATCAGGGCGTCGACATAATCAGGTTTGATTCTGACGGCCTGAGAATAATATTCTATCGCCTTGTCGTATTCCTGCTGCAAAAAATAAGCCTTTGCCAACTGGCAGCGGGCATACAAGTCATCGGGGTTATTACGCAGAAACTGCGTGTAATATGCGACAGCCTGACCGAGCTTGCCTTCTTTCGCACGAACATCTAAATTTGAATAATACACCGCGTTTGCCTGGCCGGGGCTTACAAAAAAAGCCAGCAGTATCGCCATAATCAATGTACCAAACCAGCCATAAAGAACCATTCGGAGAAGAGATAACTTTTTATTTTTCAGTAAGCGGTCGATATAGTCAAACCCGGACGCGAAGACCAGACTTATGGGCAATATGGCCCCGAGGCCGTAAAAAGCCTTTGCATGGCAGTAATAGGGAAATCGAAGGTTTAGATAAACTATGCTGTGGGCCACAGCAAAAAATGAGCCCAGAATTAATAGCCAGATTTTGTCGGACGTCGTTCGTATTATATTACCAATTGCGCATACTATGCCGATTATAATTGCCAGGACAGCTGGTATCGCAAGAAGATAGACCGCAGACATATATTCATAATTCCAAGGTGGGCGGTAAATATAGACAATCCTACTACCAAGAAATGAGTCGCCCCAGAATGTTGAATAGAGAGAATCAAAAAACGAATAGGTGCCTGCAAAGTAAGGTACGGTAAATACCTTACCGAATTGGCAAAAGAATTTGCAAGTATGAAATCCCGGGTCCTGCCACCAGGGCGATAATAATGAGTAGTCCCAGGCAGTAACAAAAACCTTGCCAAAATGCATCCAGTTGCGCACATAAAACCAGCCTGCTATAACAGCTATTAACAGAAACATCATACCCAGATTTAAGCCAATCTTTGTTATTGGATGTTTTTCTTCAGAGAGCAGTTTGTATAAAAGCACCAGAAAAATAACCGGCAATATAGTCAAAATAGTAACTTTCGTCAGAAAGGCCAAGCCTATAACCATGCCAAGGATGCAATATAGCTTTAAGAAAGTACGGTTACTATTGAGTATTATTATTGTCAGGAGTATAGCCAGACCCATCAGCAATGCACTAAACGATTCATTTGAAAAGTAGCTGGAGACATAAATGTTCATAGGTATCAGGGCAGCTATGGCAACAGAAAGGGATTGTCTGGTTTTGCTGTTTGGAAAAACTATACGAGCCGCAAAGTAAGCAAGACAAATTTGCCCGAGACCGCAGAGAAATGGAATTAATTTCAATGAGTACAGAGCCTGACTTGGGGTAAGAAATAGTCGGTTTAATGACATGACTATGGCAGAAACCAGATAAAACAAAGGCGGCTGAAAGAATTCCCAACCTTCGTTTGCCAGAGGGATAGATCTATGGTCGACAAGATATTGGACATAAGAAAGATGAGGTTTAGCATCAAAGCCCATATCAAGAGATATCTTAACCGCATTGTTTAAAAATAGTATCACCCAAAGTATGACGCAAATTATCAAAACACGTTTCGGCGTAAATGTTAAAAATCGCGGAATTTGGCGTGTATTGGATTTTGTGCTTCTTAGCCTGTAATTACATAGCCAGAAAAGCAAGGAAGAAATTAAAAAAAATAAGATTAATACTGGTAATTTTTTGCTCAAGGCGTCAAATGGACGCACAGCTTGCAAACTGATGGGGTGCAGGAAACAATCATTCGCCAAATTTGCGGAGACAGTCGGGACATTTACGGCAGAGACTGTCCATGTAGTGTCTGTTTTAATATCGTTCTGCAGACCACTGCTGTAAAGCCAAAGAGCGGGCGGACCATATTTATTGGTGACTTTGACTTTTATCGTATTTGTGCCCTCTTTCAAGAATTGAGAAATCTCCAGCACCTGCACTTTTTTCCAGTTTGTCCTGTCTGTAGAGCCGGTCGGAAGCTGATTATCATTAATCCACAGGCGATACTCTTTAAAACCTTTGATGTACAGGTAAACTTTGGATGGTTTAGCGGTCAGTTCAAAATTTTTGGTAAAATCGACATTAAGATTGATAAAGTCCCCTCCTTTAATCGCAAGTTCCGCGCGAAAGGGATATAATATCCAATTCGCGTTAGTGTCGGTTTTTAGAAAGGGAATACCAGGGTCATGGACAGCTTTTATGATTAGATACAAAAAAGATACAACCAAAACTATCGGTATTAGAATCCATATTGCTTTCGATGATATTTTACTATTGATCAATTTATGACATCCTATACAAGTCAGTTCTTTCTAAAATAGTAATTTTTAATTACTCCTTTGCGTCTTCCGTGTTTTCCTCCCGGGATTTCTGCATTTCGGCCAAGGTAATATTGAGATTGTTTTTCGCATCTGTGTATTGAGGATTGATTTGAAGAGCCTTGTTAAAATGTTCGATGGCCCGGTCGTATTTCCCCAGCCGGCAAAGTACCACGCCAAAGTCATTGCGAGCAGAGGCGTTTTGGGGCTGGATGGCTAAAATTTTCTCGTACACTTTTTCAGCTTCCTGCAATTTACCGCTGTTGGTCAAAGCAACCCCAAGATTAAGATATGTGTTTACAGAGGGGTCTAATTGCAAGGCCTTATTGTAAAGCGGAATTGCTTCGTCAATCCTTCCCAGCCTGGTATAAATAAAACCGAGGCCATTGAGAGCTTCAACATAATCAGGATTAATCCGGAGGGCCTCATAATCATGCCGGATTGCTTCCTGCACACGGCCCTGCTCGAAAAGCGGCTGCGTTATATTGAAATGCGCTATATAATTATTCTCGGTTACTTTGATCGCACGCTCATAAAGTGTTATGCTGTCTTTCCAGTATCGCGTTTGGAGATACGTGCATATTGCCAATGCGGATAAAACTATCAGCGCAACCGGCCAGAGTATAATTTTACGATGCGGCGACTTTGCGAGCAGTTCACCTATGCCCCAAGCGATGATAACAAATAAACCCGTTAGTGTAATGTAGGTATAGCGGTCGGCCATAGCCTGACCGCCGGCCTGGGACATACCGCTGACAGGTAAAATCGTGCCAATATACCAGAACCAGCCTGTAAAAAGGTATCGATGGTTTTTTGCACTGCGAATTACAAGAACTGTCGCAACAAGCAAAAGAGCGGCGGAGATTAAGGCGTAAGCAATCGATACGTTTGTGCCGGGATGCGGATAAAACACGGCCAAACGGCTCGGCCAGAACATTTTTTCGATATATTTGACATAAGATATCAGGGCATTGCAAAGACGAAACTTAAGACTAACTGCAGCAAGCGGCATTACTGTTCCGCTGTTTTGCTGCACAAGAAAAGTAATAATACTCGAAGCAGCCGAGAGAATAAAGAAAGGTATTTTTTCCAAAACTAAATAGAAAACTGTCCGCCGACCAAAACGCTTAAGCGGCCAATAGTCCAGCAGCAGCAATACAAACGGCAAAGTAACGAGCATAGGTTTTGACATAAGACCCAGTGCAAAAGTCAACAGCGTAAGCAAATAGCGGCCGGCATTGGGCTGTTTAACATATCGCAGATACGTCCACATCGTCAAAATCCAGAAAAAAGTGCTCAGGACATCCTTGCGTTCAGAAACCCAGGCGACAGATTCGACGTGCAGCGGATGAAACGCAAATAAAGCCGCGACAAAAGCGCTTTGCCAGAGAGCAGAGGTCATTTGCCGCAGGACGATAAATAAAAGCAAAGTGTTTGCGATATGAAAGATAAGATTAGTGAGATGATGGCCTCCGGCGTTATTACCGAAGAGCTGCCAGTCGAGCATATGCGAAATCCAGGTCAGAGGATGCCAGTTGGCGGCAAAACCTGTTGTAAAGGCCCATTTGACGGCATTAAAAGTTATACCGCTTTGGATATTTGGATTCTCATAGGCATAATCGATGTCATCAAAATTAACGAATGCAAAACCACACACCTGATAAAAAACGGCAAAAGTAATCAGCGTTAACGCCAGGCATATTAAAATATTGCTGTATTTTGTCGACGTATCATTAATTTTCGACATAAGGTTTACCTGTTTTAAATAAAACCAGCCGACTTTCAAGTTCCTTTTTAAGTGACTCCTGCTGCTCAGACCGGCATAATGCCAGGGCCTTTTCAAGAGTTTCTATTGCCTTGCCGAAGTCGCCTTTTGCAGCGTAAGCTACGGCCAGGGTATCGAGGAAATCAGGCTTTTGGTAGTTAGTAAGCCGGCAGGCGTGCTGGGCAAGTCTGACCGCCTCGTCGGGATTATAAAATTCAGACTCCTTATTCACAGCGAAATACCAGGCCAGTACGTTGGCAGGTTCATCCCAGTCAGGGTTAAGCCGCATCGCCTCTTTGAAATGTTCAATAGCCTGATTGATTTTACCCTTTTGCTCCAGCACTCGCCCGAGATGATAGTTCACCGCGGCAGAGCGAGGATTGAGCCGCAACGACTCTTTATAATGTATAGCAGCCTTATCGAGATTGCCTTGAAGAGCCAGGGTATAGGCTAAATTATTATGGGCAGCGGCAAAATCGGGTTTTATTCGCACAGCTTCGGTAAAATATTTAACGGCCTGGTCGTATTTGCCCTGCTGATTGAGCGTAGAACCAAGACCATTAAGCGCAATCGGGTCATCCGGCTTTATCTGAAGCACTTTTTGATACTCTTGTGCAGATTCATCGAGCCTGCCGGCCTGTCGCAGGATATAGCCCATTCCCATACGAGGCTGAAGAACGTCAGGCTTGATTCGAATAGCCCGTGAACAATAATCAATAGCTTCATCCAGTTTTCCCTGCCCGCACAGAGCGATTGCCAGACAATAATTTGCTTTATAGTTATTCTCGGTCACATCAAGAGCATGTTGAAATAAAGTCAGGTCGTCTCGCCAATATCGAAGCTGAAAATAAGTATATGTCGATACAGCCGAGATAACCAATACAGCCGATGAGGCAAGTACGATTTTTTTGTATCGCCATCTTTCGAATAGCTCCGGCAGAGACCATGCGATGATAATAAATAAACCTGTCAGTGTAATATAGGTATAGCGGTCGGCCATAGCCTGCTCACCAACCTGAATAAGACCGATGACAGGCACAAGCGTTCCAAGATACCAAAACCAGCCGGTAACCAGATATCGGCGATTTTTCGCAAATCGAAGTATAAGAATTGTTACGACCAGCAGAACAGCAGCCGATACTATGGCATATAAAATCGACACGTCTCGGCCGGGATGCGGATAAAATATCGCCAGGCGGACGGGCCAAAACATTTTGGCGATATATTGCAAATAGGAAACAGACGCGTTGGCAAAAAGAAGGAAAAAACTGAAACTTCCTGCCGTAGGCATTGCTCCGCTTTTTTTTTGGATAATGAATGTAACTATGCACGATGCGGAGGACATCGCAAAGAGCGGAATCTTCTCGATAAGCAGACGGGGCAGCGAACGTTTCGAATCAAGTCTATTCAAAGGCCAATAGTCTAAAAGCAAGAGCACAAAAGGCAGAGTAACGAGCATAGGTTTTGACATCAAACCAAGAGCAAAAGTCAAAACTGTCAGCATATATCGTATAACACCGGGCTGTTTGACGTATCGCAGGTATGCCCATATCGTCAGCAGCCAGAAAAAGGTACTCAGGACATCTTTGCGTTCGGAAACCCAGGCAACAGATTCGATATGCAGCGGATGAAGGGCAAACAGAGCCGCTACAAATGCACTTTTCCAGAGCGCGGATGTCATTTGTTTAAGAACGATAAAGAGCAGCAGAGTATTTGCGATATGAAAGATAAGACTGGTGAGATGATGGCCCCCTGCGTTATTACCGAAGAGTTGCCAGTCTAACATATGCGAAAGCCAGGTTAATGGATGCCAGTTAGCAGCATAACTGGAAGTGAAAGCCCATTTGATTGTTTCGGGCCTGATGCCGGCCTGGATATCCGGGTTTTCGTAGATATAGATGGAGTCATCAAAATTAATAAATCTGAAACCGTATACCTGATAAAAAACGGCGAGAGTAATTAGTCCCAATGTCAGACAAATTAAAAGAGACAATTTTTTGTTTGAGTTTCTATCCATAAAACAACGGCATTATATCGGGTTTGTATTGAGCCATGTAGTAAAAAAAACATTTAAGATTATTAATTACTTCTTTGTGTTTTCCGTATTTTTGTCCTGGGATTTTTGCTTTTCGGCTAAGGCAATGCTGAGATTGTTTTTCGCATCGGTATATTGAGGGTTGATTTGAAGGGCCTGGTTAAAATGTTCGATGGCCCGGTCAAATTCTCCCAGCCGGCAAAGTACCACGCCATAGTCATTGTGAACTGAGGCGTTTTGAGGCTGGATGGGCAGAATTTTTTCATACTCCTTTGCCGCTTCCTGGAGCTTACCGCTGCTGGTTAAGGCAAATCCAAAATTAAGATGTATATTGACAGCATCAGGAGCAATTTGCAGGGCTTTGTTGTAGAGTAAAATCGCTTCGTCAAATTGGCCGATATGTACGAGGGCATAACCGAGTTTGTTGAGAATGTCAGAGTCGTTGGGCATTTGCGAAAGGGCCTTGCGATATTCTGTAACAGCTTCCTCAAACAAGCCGAGTTTCAGCAGTGCCAAGCCGAGGTCGCAGTGTATGGAAGGTATATCTCTGGTTTTCAGCGCAATCCTGTAGTGCCTGACAGCCTCGGCATAATCACCTTTATCCGTAAGGACAGCGGCAAGATTGAGATGGGCATCAGCAGTTTCAGGGTCTATTTCTATCACCCTTTTAAAATAGTCAATAGCCTCGTCATTTCTGCCTGCTTTGTAGAGAGAAACCCCGAGGTTGTTGAGGGCCTGGCGACAGTAAGGTTCGATTCGGACAGCCTGGGTGTTATGCCAGATAGATTCCTCGAAGCGGCCCTGCTCGATAAGCGGCTCTGTCATACTGAGATGTGCTGTGTAGTTATCCTCGGTTACCGTCAGCGCATGCTGACAAAGCGTCAAAGCGTCTTTCCAATATCGTGTCTGCTGATATGTACATATCGCCAATATGAATAAAATTATCAGTGAGGCCGGCCAGAGTATAATCTTTCGATGCGGCCATTTTTCAGACAGTTCGGATATGCCCCATGCGATGATGATAAATAAACCTGTCATGGTCATATAAGTAAAGCGGTCGGCTATGGCCTGGCTGCCGGCCTTAACAAGGCCGATAACAGGCACAAGCGTCCCAAGATACCAAAACCAGCCTGTAACGAGGTATCGATGACTTTTCGCATATCGAATCACAAGAACAGTTGCAGCCAGCAGGAGGCCGGCAGATATTACGGCATACAGAATCGATACATATTTAACGGATATCGGATAAAAAAATGCCAGCCGGTCAGGCCAGAACATCTTTTTTATATATTCAATGTAAGAAATAAGAGCATTGCTAATGCGAAACTTTATAGAAAATCCAGCAAGTGTCGCTACTGCCTTACTGCTTCGCTGTATGAGAAATGTAACAACACTTGAAGCTGCCGAAAGAATAAAGAAAGGAATCTTTTCCAAAATCAAACGATATATCGTCCGCCACTCAAGGCGATCGAAGCGCTCAAGCGGCCAATAGTCCAGCAGCAGCAATACAAACGGCAAAGTAACCAGCATAGGTTTTGACATAAGACCCAGCGAAAAAAATATGACTATGAGCAAATAGCTGGAAATCTTTGGCTTTTTGACATACCGCAGATACGCCCACATCGTTAATATCCAGAAAAAAGTACTCAGGACATCCTTGCGTTCGGAAATCCAGGCAACGGATTCGACGTGCAGCGGATGAAGTGTAAATAAAGCCGCCACAAAAGCACTTTGCCAGAGTGCAGATGTCATTTGCTTTAGAACTATAAAAAGCAACAGCGTATTTGCGATGTGAATAATAAGATTGGTAAGGTGATGGCCGCCGGCATTATTGCCGAAGAGCTGCCAGTCGAGCATATGCGAAATCCAGGTCAGAGGGTGCCAGTTATGGGCGTAGCCGACAGTTAAAGCCCATTTGACGGCCTGAAGAGTTATACCGGACTGGATGTTTGGGTTATTGTAGACGTAGTCGGGGTCATCAAAAGTAACAAACCTGAAACTGTGCACCTGATAAAAAACGACAAAAGTGCTTAGTGCCAATATCAGGCAAATCCAAAAACTGCGATATTTAGTCAGCATACTATTCATAACAACCGAGCGAAAAAAGTTATTTAAGCGTTTTTGCTATATCAAGGAGACTTACATAAAATGAAGCAAAGATTATCTGAATACCAAGCAGCGTAATAAATACCGATGCGATTGCAAATTTAGTCAGGGGCAAATTAACACTGGGTAAATTTAAAGCAAACTTCATAAGCAAAATTATTGTTGTCAGCCCCATCAGTATCCCTGCCCCGAAAGTTATCCCGCCTAAAATCAAACCTTTTTCAAGGGTAAAATTCTTTTTAAGAAATCTGCTAATCCTGTCATCCTCCGTCAAACTTTCAGAACTGTTAAGCATAATTGCGCATACGCCGAAAAGCATTATCTGAATGCCGATTAAAAGGCAGGCACTGGCAAGAGTTACCGTTGACAGGCCAAGCGGAAGGTTAAATATAATTATTGTTTTTTTAAAAAGAAGAGCAGTTGTAAAAAACAGGCCTAGAAGAAAAATAGCCAGCCCGGGAAGCAAAAAAAGGTATTTCGGAGAAAAAATAAGCATGAACCTCAGATGCCGCCATCCATCGCTAAACGACCGTAAGTTCGGAGTTCTGTCAACGGGTGAAGGATAATAATTAATCGGTACTTCTTTTATATTGAATCTTTTTCGGCCCGCCCCTGCAACCATTTCGGAGGCAAATTCCATTCCATCGCATCTTAAATTGAGTTTTTCGATGGATTCCTTTTTAAAACCTCTTAAGCCGCAGTTAATGTCGGATATAGTAACTTTAAAAAACAGATTAATCAAATATGTCAGCACCGGGGTTCCAACCCAGCGATGGAGAGACGGCATTGCATCAGGATGAACTTTTCCTGCCAGGCGGCTGCCCATAACAAGGTCTGCGCCTTCTCTCAACAGCTTGACGAAATTATCAATCTCTGAAAAATCGTATGTAGAATCACCGTCTCCCATTATGATGTATTTCCCATAAGCTTCTTTAATTCCTTTTTTCAACGCACTTCCATAGCCCGGCACTTTTTCAGTTACAACCCTTGCGCCTCTACTTTCTGCAATCTCAGCGGATTTGTCCGTAGAGCCATTATCAACAACAACAACCTCTCCGCAAATTCCCATTCTGCCAAAAGCATTAAAAGCCTTGTTTATACAGTCAGCAATCGTTGCTTCTTCATTCAGGCATGGGATTACAACGCTAAGCTCGACAGTTTTATCCATAGTCTTATCCTTAATTTTTTTTGGGATTCATCCAGTTGGTAAATTTCAACAGGCTAAATATTTGAGAAAATTTCATCTGACTAAGGGTTCTAATTACATAAAGGGGACGAAAGTAGAAACGGTTGAACGCTTTTTTCCGAAAATAGTCCACTTCTTCAGGCTTCATAGTGTCTGTACACATGATGGAATTACCGCCAAAATCATACATAGACCATTTTTCGGCCCTAATCCAATTATTTTTCCTGGCCAATCTGCCTAACTCTGTCTTTGGGTATGGGACAGCACAATAGCATTGCATATAATCGAGACCGAGTTTTAACATAAATTTAATTGTCTCATTAGCGGTTTCTCGCGTTTCTCCCGGAAGCCCAAAAATAAAATGTCCCATTGTTTTTATTCCGGCTTTTTTACACAAATCAACCGCTCTTGTGATGTCCGCAATGGTTTGGCTCTTGCCGGCATTATCCAGGATAGTCTGGACTCCGCTTTCTATTCCAAGACCGAGGAGATAACAGCCAGCCTTTTTCATCATTGTCAGCATTTCGTCATCCACACGATCAACACGCGTTGTAGCAGCCCAGTTAATCGAAAGGTTATTCTTCAGGATGGCATCGCATAAGGCCAGTACACGGTCTTTATTCATCGTGAATATTTCTTCCCAAAAAAGTATTTCACGGATGTTATACTTATCTATGCACTCTTTAATTTCATCAATAATATAATCTACCGAATGATTGCGCACTTTTCTGCCATAATACGGATTTACAATACAATATATACATTTATAGGGGCAGCCCCTGGCTGAATTGATTAAAGTAAAAGGTGCATTGCTCTGGGGAAGTCTGTAACGGTCATTTTTTAAAAGACTTCTGTCAGGAAACGGAATTCTGTCTATGTTATCAATTAACGGTCTTTCCTGTGTAACGTGAACGTCCGAACCGTCTCTATACATCAACCCTTTTATGCTGTCGAAGCTGCGGTCTTTTTGTTCGAGGGCACATATAATCTCATCAAAAGTGTCCTCAGGCTCTCCAAAAATCGCGAAATCAAGAAACGGATGATTAAGAAACCCTTCCTTCTCGAGCAGGGTGAAATAAACACCGAACGCAAGGATTTTTAAATCGGGAAAAGCATTCTTTATTTCTTTCGCCACCTTCATATCTTCGTCAATAGAAGGAAATCCTGTATTTACAATAACCATATCGGGGTTAAATTCCTTAATATCCGCCAATAAGTCTGTGATGGTCATTGTCTCCACATTACCATCAATCAGGCGAACCGGCCCCTTCTTTTCGGCTATGCCCGCTAAAGTTGCCAGTGCAAGCGGCGGCCATATCGTTGCCCAGGAAGAAGCTTTTTGCATACATCTGCCTTCCCGGATGTACTTTTCACTTTTCCCAATACTTGGATTTAAAAAATATGTCTTCATTTCTTACAACCGCAGGAAAAAAACTTGTATCTGACTTGAAACCAAATACTTCATATTCCTAACTTACATTAATTTTACCATTTTTCAAGTAATAAGCGAAAGGTTTACCATGTTTCGACATAAGGTTTACCTGCTTTAAATAAAGCCAGCCGACTTTCGAGTTCCTTTTTAAGAGACTCCTGCTGCCCAGACCGGCATAATGTCAGGGCCTTTTCAAGGGTTTCTATTGCCTTGCCGAAGTCGCCTTTCGCAGCGTAAGCTACAGCCAGAGTGTCCAGAAAATCAGGCTTTTGGTAGCTCGTAAGCTCACAGGCACGCTGGGCAAGTCTGACCGCCTCGTCGGGATTATAAAATTCATTTTCTTTATTCACGGCAAAATACCAGGCCAGTACATTCACAGGCTCATCCCAGTCAGGCTTAAGCCGCATTGCCTCTTCGAAATGCCCAATAGCCTGATTGATTTTACCCATTCGCTCCAGAATTCGACCAAAATGATAATGCGCCAAAGTATAGTTAGGGTCAAGCCGTAACGCCTCTTTATAATGTATAACAGCCTTGTCGAGATTGCCCTGAAGGGCCAGGGTATAGGCTAAATTGTTATGGGCAGCGGCAAAATCCGGTTTTATTTGCAGTGATTTTGTAATGTATTCGACAGCTTCATCTAATTTGCCCTGTTGGCACAGTGCAACGCCAATGTCATTGAACATATTCGAGTCGTTAGGCTTTATTTGAAGATACCTTTTATACTCCCTGATACCTTCATCGAGCCTGCCCTGCTTGATAAGTTCAATGCCAAGGTCGCTGATAACACTCGCATCATTAGGCCACATCTGAAGAAATTTTCTATACTCTTTGACACCCTCATCCGGCTTGCCCGACTCACACAAAGCTTTTCCCATGTGAAGATGCGCAATATGGTTATTCTGTGACAAATCAAGAGAGTGCTGAAATAAAGCTATGCTGTTTCGCCAGTAACCGGCCTGAAAATACGTGCATACTGAAATAGCCGAAACCACCAGCAGCGATGAAATGGTAAGTGCTCTTTTCTTATATCGCCAGTTTACAAGCATCTCCGGCACACCCCAGGCAACGATAATAAATAAACCTGTCAGCGTAATATAGCTATAGCGGTCAGCCATAGACTGGCTTCCTACCTGAACCAAACCAATCACAGGCAAAAGCGTACCGAGATACCACAGCCAGCCTGTAAGCAAATACCGATGTTTCGCAGCAAAACGAAACACTAATATAGATATTATCAGCAACAGCAGCAGCGAACCTAAGGCCCTAAAGTTTGACAATTTATAGTAATAGTGCGGATAAAATACGTCCAAATGGCTCGGCCAAATCATTTTCCCTATATATCTCACATAAGCGATAAGAGCATTGGAAACACGAAAACGCATAGGGCTCTCAGAAGCTGTCAATACCGCCCCCCAGCTTCGCTGCACAAGAAAAGTAGTGATGCTTGAAGCCGCTGAAAGAACAAACAAAGGAATTTTTTCTCGAATTAAATAGAAAACCGTCCGTCGACCAAAACGCTCTAACGGCCAATAATCCAGCAGAAGCAATACAAACGGTAAAGTCACCAGCATAGGCTTTGCCGTAAGACCAAGAGCAAAAGTTAAAACTACCATTATATATCGTGTAACACCGGGCTGTTTAACGTATCGTTGATATGCCCACATCGTCAACATCCAGAAAAAAATGCTCAGGACATCTTTGCGTTCGGAAACCCAGGCGACGGATTCAACGTGCATCGGATGAAGTGCAAACAAAGCTGCCACAAAAGCGCTTTGCCAGAGAGCAGATGTCATCCGCTTAAGAACTATAAAAAGCAGCAGAGTATTTGCGATGTGAAAGATAAGATTAGTGAGATGATGGCCTCCGGCGTTTTTACCAAAGATACGCCAGTCTGTGATATGAGACAGCCATGTCAGCGGGTGCCAGTTAGCGGCATAACCGGCAGTAATCGCCCATTTGATGGATTGACCTGTTATGCCGGTTTGGATATTCGGATTCTTATATATGTACTGCATATCGTCATAATTAACAAAATCAAAGCTGCAAACCTGGCAATAGACCGCTGCGGTGGCAATCGCCAAAGCCAGACAAATCCAAAAACTGCTGTATTTAGTCAAGGTATTGCTCATTTTCGATATAAGGTTTGCCCGCCTTGTACAGGGCCAGCCGACTTTCAATTTCCTTTTTAAGCGTTTCCTGGTCGGAAGATCGGCATAATTCGAGGGCTTTTTCAGTTATTTCTATGGCTTTACTTAAGTTGCCTGCTGCAGCATAAGCAACAGCCAGGGTATCCAAATATCCGGGGTTATTATAATTAATAATTTTACAGGCCTCTTTGGCAAGCTGCGTTGCCTTGTAAGAATTGTGCGCCGTAATTTGCGGGTCAACCGCTAAAAACCAGGCCAATTCATTCATTGCCAAAAAATTATCCTTTGTTACATCAATAGTATGCTGAAACAGAGTCAAGGTGTTTCGCCAGTAGCGAAGCTGATTATAAGTACATATCGATAAAGCCGAGATAATCAATATAGTCAATGAGACAAGTACGATTTTTTTGTATCGCCATCTTTCGAATAGCTCCGGCAGACCCCATGCAATGATAATAAATAAACCTGTCAGGGTAATGTAAGTATAGCGATCAGCCATACCCTGGGTGCCAACCTGAACAATACCAATAACGGGCACAAGCGTTCCAAGATACCAGAACCAGCCCGTGAGAAGATATCGATGATTTTTTGCAAATCGAATCACAAGAACAGTCGCGGCCAGCAGAAGACCAGCTGATATTATGGAATACAGAACCGATATATTTCGGCCGATGTGCGGATAAAATACGGCTAATTTACTCGGCCAGAACATCTTCTCTATATATTCGATGCAAGAGAGAAACGAATTGAGAATACGATATTTCAGAGGGAGCGAGGTAAATGCTATCATTGCCTTGCCGCCTCGCTGTACAAGAAAGGTAACGGCGCTTAAAGCCGCTGAAAGAACAAAGAAAGGAATTTTTTCCTGAACTAAATAGAATACTGTCCGCCGTCCGAAACGCTCTAACGGCCAATAATCCAGAAGCAGCAATACAAACGGCAACGTTACCAGCATAGGTTTTGACATAAGACCCAGCGAAAAAAATATGACTATGAGCAAATAGCTGGAAATCTTTGGCTGTCTGACATATCGCAGGTATGCCCACATCGTTAATATCCAGAAAAAAGTACTCAGGACATCCTTACGTTCAGAAACCCAGGCAACGGATTCGACGTGCAGCGGATGAAGGGCAAACAGAGCCGCCACAAAAGCACTTTGCCAGAGTGCAGATGTCATTTGCTTAAGGACAATAAAAAGGAGCAGAGTATTTGCGATGTGAAAGGCAAGATTAATAAGGTGATGGCCGCCGGCGTTATTACCAAAGAGCTGCCAGTCCAGCATATGTGAAAACCAGGTCAACGGATGCCAGTTAGCGGAATAACCGGCAGTAAAGGCCCATTTGATGGTTTTAAGCGAGATGCCTGACTGTATATCCGGGTTTTTATAGACGTAATAGGGGTCATCATAAGTAATAAACTTGAAACTGTGTACCTGGTAAAAAACAGCAAAAGTGACTAGTCCTAATGTCAGGCAAATCAAAAGAGACAAGTTTTTACTTGAGTTTCTACCCATTTTCCCGCTGAGAAACCGACAAGATTTTAACACATCAGAGCACAACACATCGCATAAACATATGCATAACTATTAATTATATAAAATGTTCCCGTCGTTATCAACAATCAATATTTTACCTCTGAGAGGTTTTGCGGCACTTTCAAATCGCCGGTTTACAGACCTTGACAAATCCGGCATAAATGATAGAATCCTTTTGCTCCGGTTGTTCTTCCAGTTTTGTATGCCCTCGAAAAGGCGGAAAATCAAGTAAACAGGTAATAACATCGATAAAGCAAGATGAAAGAAAAAATTAAAATAGCTTTCGCCCACAACAATATCAGCCACAACACCGAAGGATTGATGAACGGCATTTCCGAATACATCCGCGATAAAGGGGATTGGCAATTAATCATTTGGCCCGACAGTTCACAAAAATCACTGGAATTTCTGAAAAAAAGAGGATGTAAAGGAGCTTTTGTCAGCGCACAGACTGCTGCAAAGGCAAAAGAACTGCTCCAGATAGATATGCCTGTAATAGCGGTAGCCACTATGCAGAATATGCTCAATCTGCCTTTCATAAGCGCGAATTCCAGAGAAGTCGCGTATATGGCAGCTGAGTATCTTCTCAAAAAGAAATTTACAAATTTTGCATTCTTCGGCCTGACCCAGGCAAAATGGTCCTGTGACAGGCTGGAACATTTTGCCGATTATCTTGCCAAAGAGGGTTACAAAGTCAGTTCATTTAAGGAAAAACAAGTATCTATTACAAATGACCTTATACCATTTACTAAACTGTGGATAAATACGACTTTCGATGCCGGCCAGGAAAACCTGATAGAATGGCTTAAGCAATTGCCAAAACCGGCAGCCATATTCGGCAGTTGCGATATATTCGCCTGTCATTTAATCAATGCGGCACAGGAGGCCCATATAAATATTCCGGATGAAGTCGCTATTCTCGGCGTTAATAATGACGAGGCTATTTGCAATATCTGCGACCCGCCGTTATCGAGCATTGCTTTTAACTTCAAAAAAGCCGGCTACAACGCGGCCAAACTGCTCGATAAGTTAATTTCAGGACGGGAAACCATGCAAGGTCAGTGTATAGAAATTCAGCCGACTCATGTTGAATCTCGCGGCTCAACAGATATTTTCGCAATCAACGACCCTGATATCGCTCAGGCTATGAGATATATCAAGCAGAACAGCAATAAACCCCTGCAGGTAAATGAAATAGCCAATCATGTTTGTATCAGTAAACGCTCGCTACAGTTGAAATTTCACAAAATAGTCGGCAGATCCATACACGATGAAATCATACAGGCTCACTTCGATGTCGCTAAAATCCTGCTTGCCGAAACAAATTTGCCAATCGATGAAGTAGCCGTTCGTTCAGGTTTTCATTATACCTCCAATATGAGACGTGCTTTTAAAAAAATTGCGGGGATGCTTCCTCAAAAATATCGTCAGGTATATCAGTCTCATTAAAATATAAATTTGACATTCGTGAAATTTTGTTACATAATTAAAACAGGACAGTTAGATTAAAAACAGTCATTTTTTAGGAGGTTTAAAAAACAATGAAAAAGGTAATTTCTATTTTAAGTGTTATGGCCTTGATAATATGTCTTGGCTGCAATTCCTGCCAGGCACAGGATCAGAATTCGACCCCGGCGAAGGCTTCTATCGCTCCGCCGCAGAATCTGATGGTACCGCCTTTGGCTGTTGATGACTCAACTATTACGGTGATATGGAGCAAGCCTGCTGACTATTCAAAGGTTGTCAGTTATAATGTCTACATAGAAGGGTCTTTGGCTGGAAACACGAAAAATCTTTTTTATACCGCTACGGGTTTGAATGCTAATACCCCTCACTCATTTTATGTAAAAGCGGTAGATGCCTCGGGCGCCGAATCAGAGGCCGGCAATAAGGTCATACCATCGACACTCCCTGAAATGAAAGTCTTCGATGTTACAAAATACGGCGCTGTCGGCGACTGCAATACTTTGAATACCAAAGCTATTCAAAAAGCCATTGATGAATGCACAAAGGGCGGCAAAGTTTTAATCCCTGCCGGAACATTCTTAAGCAGCGCATTGTTTCTCAAAAGCGATATGACGCTTCAAATCGATGGAATACTCCGCGGCAGCGATAACGCCGCCGATTATCCCAAGACAAGTATGAGATTTCCATATTATGCTTCAAAGGAAAATTTTTCGGGTTTGATAAATGCTTATACTACGGACTATTACAGCATTAAAAATGTCAGAATATGCGGCAGCGGCACCGTCAACGGCGGTTCGGATGTTGTCGGCTCTGTTTTGGGGCATAACAATACGAAACTTGGCAACAACCAGGTCGCCGCAAGCGATGGCGATGACAGCGATAGAGCAGATATGATTGTTATTAAAGGCGTCGATGGAGTATTCATCGGAGGACTTACTCTCGTAAATCCGGCGATGCACACTATATTTGTCACCTACTCAAAGAATATTACTGTAAATGGTGTTAATATAAGCACTTATGACATACACAACGCGGACGGAATTAATGTCTGCACATCCGATACGGCTTATATTTTCAATTCCACTTTCGATACCGGCGATGATTGTATTAACTTCAACGCGGGCGTCGGCGAACCGGGCGTAAAAGAAAACTACCCGGACCAAAATATCAGAGTCTTTAATTGCATCGCCAAGCGAGGTCATGGCGGCGCAGTCTTCGGAAGTTTCACAGCAGCATGGTTTAAGAATTATGTGGTAGAAGACTGTCTTTTCGATGGAACAGATAGAGGGCTTCGTTTTAAAACAGGCAAGAACCAGGGCGGCGGAGCCAAGGATATTCTTTGCAGAGATATTACAATTAAGAACATTTTAAAAGAAGCGATATTCTTTGATAGCACTTATGGCAGTAATTACCCTTCGGCCGGTCCGGGGCTATTTAAAGATATTACGGTAAAGAATATTACCTGTGAAAACATCAAAAACCACGGCATTTATATTAACGGGTTATCCGAAGCTCAGCACACCAACCTTTCTTTGAGCAATATTACCATAGACGGCGCCAAGAAAGGCGGAGCTTATATTAAGAATTGCACAAACAGCACCTTTGATAATATCACTATCAAAAATAGCGGCCCGGCATGGAACATCGACCCCAATTCAACTTCCGGCCTTAAGTTTACAAACTGCAATCCGGCGCCGTAAAATTTCAAGGTTACTAACGCTTATAAAGGGCTGTCTAATGACAGCCCTTTCATTATAACAGCGCCTTACTTGGAGATATTGAAATGAATAAAACGCTTTTATTGATGGCATTTGCTGCAATTTCGTTAATCTATGCCGCCAAAGCAATATCGCTCGAAAACTCGTCCGGCTCGAACAAAATCATAGACGTTCGCCAGCTCGGCGCCAAAGGCGATGGCAAGACAATTGATACCGAGGCAATTCAAAAAGCTCTTGACGAATGCGGCGCCGCCGGCGGCGGAATCGTTAAACTTTCGGACGGCGTGTATTTGAGCAAGCCAATTCATCTGCGTAGCAATACCACTCTGCAAATCGACGAAAACGCAAAACTCAAGGCGACAGATGAACCGCTCGATTTTCTAAAGCCCGGCAGAGATTTGCAAAACCTCAAAGGCAGCGGCGATTTTATAGCGTTTGTTAACGGCAAGAACCTGACCAATGTCTCCATTACCGGCAAAGGCACTATTGACGGTTCCGGCGTTCGATGGTGGATACCCGCTGAGGAAGCTCGAAAAGACAAACCCGGCTATACCTCGCCCCGTCCACGCCTGATTTTGCTCGAAGGCTGCAAGAACGTAAAAATTACCGGCGTTACGATTTGCAATTCGCCCAGTTTTCATCTTGTGCCAAAAGGCTGTGAAAACGTGCTTATAGAAGGTATAACCATCCGTTCGCCGTCCATCGCGCCAAATACAGACGCTATCGACCCGAGTGTCAGTCGAAATGTCCTCATTTCCAAATGCCTTATTGACGTAGGCGACGACGATGTAGCAATTAAATCCGGCAGCATCGACCCCCAGCATCCGAATGCCGCCTGTGAAAATATTACCGTCTCAGACTGTACGTTCCTTCACGGCCATGGTGCGTCTATCGGCAGCGAAACGAACGGCGGTGTGCGTAATTTCATCGTTAAACGCTGCACATTCAAAAATATGGCCAGCGGCGTCCGAATCAAATCCGCCCGCGGCAAAGGCGGACTGGTGGAAAATATCTCCTATAGCGATATCACAATGGAGAATGTTAGAATCCCGATTGATATTTCTTCTTATTATCAGGATTCCAAAGACGATACGCCTCAGCCCATCAATGCCTTAACTCCAATCTTTCGTAACATCAGCATTAAGAACATCAAGGCCTCCAGCCCCTATGGTGATGCTGATATTATCGACCGCATTACCGATTTTATTTATTATTATTACGCCTATCACGCGTTTCTCGAGCCTCGCAATGCCGGTGTTATTATCGGCCTGCCGGAATGCGGCGTGTCGGATGTTACGATGGAAAACATTTATATCTCCGCAGAAACGGGTATGACGATTCAGAATGCCAAAGACATCAAACTCACAAATGTAAAAATCGAAACGCAGCAAGGTCCGCCGTTCATATTGAAGAACGCCCAGGTCGAAGGTCTGGAGCAAACAAACAAATAACAAAACAGATAGTTTGGGCATTTTTAACGCTTTTTTGCGAAAAAAGTGTTAATTTGCGCGAATTTTTTTTCCTACGGTATTATACCCTTGTTTCACAGTCTTATTTTTCAGTATAATATGGGTAATATAGGGTAAAATGGCTTTTTAAGCTGAGAATCTGTTAGGATTTGAGAAATTCTCATCATTTTCTCATAATGAGTTCGCTATATTAACATGGCAAATAGCTTTTCTTACAGGATGTCTAAGTTGATGAAGAAAGCACTGCTTTCAGGGGGATTTGTCGTAATTTTTCTTTTCTGTTTGACATCTAAGGCCTTCGCTGTTGACGGATGGGCCAGTGAAAACGGCGGTACTACAGGCGGAGCGGGCGGAACTACTGTTACCGTCAGCACCGCTGCGGATTTCAATCTCTATACCGAATCGGACTCACCTTATATCGTACAGGTTTCAGGTACTATCGACCTTGGCTCTGTCGGCGGAGGAGTCAACATCAAGTCCAACAAAACTATCATAGGCTTAAATACAAGTTCGACAATCATTGGAAGACTCGGATTCCAAAGAAGTGCTCCTTACTCTTCCAACATAATTATACAAGGGCTAAATATCACCAACCACAACTATGCAGAAGCAGATGGTATCTCTGTAAAAGACTATGTAACCAATCTATTCATCACCAAATGCACCGTCTACGATTGCGGTGACGGATGTATCGACATAACCAAGGCATCCGATTTTGTTACCGTCTCGTGGTGCAAATTCTACTATAGCAACCCTGCCCCGGCTGATGACCATCGCTTCGTAAATCTCTTAAGCGCCAGTGACACTGATACCGGAGACAGAGGCAAGCTCCGCATCACCTTCCATCACAACTGGTGGGGAAGTCATTGTGATCAGAGAATGCCTCGCGGACGTTTCGGCAAGGTCCACGTCTATAACAATTATTACGGCTGCTCCGGCAACAGTTATTGTATCGGAGTAGGTGTTGAATCCCAGCTTCGAGTTGAGAATAACTATTTTGATAACGTAAACGGTGCCTGGTCAAGTTGCAACACCAGCGGTTATACTCCGGGAATAATCGGCTGGAATACCGGTAACGTATTTGTGAATACCGCAACTCCAACATGGGCTACAAACAACTATGCTACTATTTTTGAACCGAATTATTCTTATACGCTTGATACCGGCGCGGATGTCAAGAGTCTCGTGATGGCCGGCGCAGGCAACGTGGCTGATACCACGCCTCCGCTAAAGCCCGTAGGCCTGACAGCAACAGCAGGTTATATACCCGTTATTCTTGATTGGAACAACAACAGTGAAAGCGACCTGGCAGGTTATAACGTTTATCGTTCGACAACTTCAGGCAGCGGCTACGGCAAACTGAACGGCTCGCTTGTGGCCGATTCGAACTATATCGACGATATTAATACTACCGACATAACATATTACTATGTTGTTACAGCGGCAGATACATCTTTGAACGAGTCTGACGACTCAAATGAAGTGTATAGCGGTCTGTACGGCGATTTTATAGGTAACGATATAGTAGAAATGAACGACCTTGCCGAATTTTTAACATACTGGCTGTCGGATAATTGTAACGATACTGCCGGAGTGGATTTGAATGATGATTGCATAGTCAACTTCGATGAATTTGCAGTGTTTGCGGACAACTGGATGGAAGAATAAAATCGCCGATACTAATACTAATGCTCAATCGGCGGCGGAGTTATATTCGATGGATGATAGAAAATCCATCAGGATCTTATTGAACTCGGCGGGTGTTCCCATATTCGGAAAATGACCCGCGTCTTCAAAATATAGTTTTTTGGCCTTTGGCATAATCTCCGCCAGAGTTTCTCCTGAACGGACGCTCCACTGTGAATCGTGTTTGCCTATTAGAATAAGCACTGGTATATTTGGATGTTTAGCCTTAAGCTGCACGGCGACCGGCGGGTTAAGTTCCCACGGCGGCTCAATATGCAGCGCCTGCCAGGCAGACCAGCCGTTTATCATCTGCTCCAATTGAGGCCGAACCTCGTCTTTGTGCGGGCCGCAGACGTTCATTATCATTTCAAGCCATTGTTTTTTATATGCCCCAACGCCCTGCTTTTTTACCGCTTCGATTGACGCAAGTTTTTTCTGACTTTCTTGTTCTGGATTTATCGCTGATGTGCGGATTCCGCCGGCAATCGCTGTTACCGATAGTGTTTGCTCCGGATACAACGCAAGAAAATCGACGGCCACAAAAGCACCAAGTGATACACCTACCAGATGCGCCTTTGGAATACCGAGAAACCACATCAATTTACGCAGGTCTTTTGCGTGCGAAAAATTCAGACCTTCGACCGGCATATCGGTTTTGCCGTAGCCTCGCATATCGTAGCGGACGACTTTATAATGCTTTGCCAGCTCGGCAAATTGAGCATCCCACATTCGGCAATCAAGAGAATGGGCGTGAATCAAAATTACCGGCTTTCCATGGCCTGCGATTTCGAAATAAACGTATATCTGGCCTATGTCGATATACTTTTTACTGATAAACGAATCGCTGCCCGGCTGGGACACATTGACATTATTGGGCTGGTCGGGAATTTGCTCTGCCCCGCCGCAATAAACCGCAATCAGCAATACCGGAACGACGCAAATTATTAATTTTCTTTTCATATTGATATAATACCGCCTCACTTCATATTTTCAAACAGCGTTTCTGTCCAATATTTTATAAGGATTTTGCGCGATAAAGCTCTTTTTTTTACATTTTTTTTTGTAGACATATAATCCCGTTCCTGCTATGTTCTTACGCTTAATTGGAATATGTTAGGATTAACGGAAAAACAAAAAAATAGTGCAGGGATTGCAGCGAGTGCCCGTATTAGTGCAATCACATCGGGATATTTAGGTGTAATCATCTGTTTTGCATGTGTCTCTTCGCTAAATCTCTGATAAATATGACGTATTATGTCTTTTTGTCCATATTGTAACTGTAAATGAAAGGAACGATATGAATCTTTTGGGTTTTCATCCTATCGATGTGTTGGTGATTGTGGCCTATCTGGGAGCTATCACCTGGGTTGGTAAAAAAACCTCGGGCAAAGTAAAAAGTCAGGAAGATTTCTTTATGGCCGGCCGTTCGGTTGGCAAGCTTCTTCAATACTTTATGAACATGGCCACTATTGTCGACGCAAGTAATGCCGTTAACACCTCCAGTTTCGCATTCGGCAAAGGAATCGGCGGCGTATGGCTTATGCTGGCTCCAATCTTTTCAGGGCCTTATTACTGGTTCATAGCCGGCTGGTTCAGACGAGTACGCTTGATTACGATGGCCGAGCTTTTCGATGAAAGATTCAAAAGCAAATTCCTGTCCGTTTTTTATGCCGTCGTCGGAATCTGGCTGACAATCATTCTCGCCGGTATGAGTTACAAAATCACATTTCGTACCTTCGAGGCGATGACAGTAAAGCCCATCGCAGAATATACCGCTGCAGAAAAAGAAAAAACGGATTTATACACGGAATACACACAGCTCAACAAACTCTACAGAGCAAAACAGCTCCCGCAGGAAAGTACTGAAAGATATAAGGCTCTCGACAGTATGTACAAAAAAGAGCAAATCCGCTCTTTTATATCCTACACCCCCGCTTCATGGTTTTACATAATCTATACAATCTTCGTAGGCTCATATGTAATAATGGGAGGGCTTAAGGCAACGGTCTGGAATAATGTAATTCAGGGGCTTTTGGTTTTTGCCTTTTCGATGATGATGATACCGATTGCGCTGGTAAAACTGGGCGGCTGGGGTGTATTTTCCGCAAGGGTACCAGATAGTATGCTGCACTTTTTCGGTTCTGGTTTGGACGAATTTTCCATCTGGTCAATCGCCGCGTTCCTGCTGGCCAACTATGTTATCGGCATCACCGGCCATCAGGGCAATATGGCTCACAACGGCTCAGCCAAGGACGAGATTACGGCAAGAGTCGGCGGCTTAGGCGGCAACTATACCAAACGTATCCTTACTATTATGTGGGCGTTGTGCGGCCTGCTTGCCTTTGCACTCTATGGCCCCTCGATTTCCGACCCAGATAGTGCCTGGGGCGTAATGAGCAATAATCTGCTCGGCGTCGGACTGAAAGGCGTTATGATAGCGGGTATCCTGGCGGCAAATATGGCTGCATTGGCCTGTAATTCTATTTACCTCTCAGCTCTGTTCGTTAGAAATCTATATAAACCTTTCGTCAAAAACAAGAGCGACCATCATTATATTAACGTATCGCGAATAGCCATTGGCGTTGTTCTACTGCTCGCTATTTATATCGCGGTACATTACAAGAGCCTGATGGATATAATTAAGATGCAGCCGATGTTGAATATTATCTTCGGCGCACCGGTAATGCTGCTGCTGTTCTGGAAACGCCTGAGCCTCAAGGCTGTATATACGCAGGTAATAGTCTGTACCCTGCTGTTCGCAGTTCTGCCGGAAATCCTGCCTGCATTCAAATCGGTTAAATATTCAAAATGGCTCACCCGGCAAACCATAGAACAAACGGTTATGCGTAATGCTCCGGCTAAACAGGAGGACGTTGATAAAGGAGCTGCTTCCGCTGTCGGGCAGAAAATAATGAAAGAAGCTATAATACCACCCGCAAGCATATTCTACAGTACTGTAGCAAGGAGCAATCCGGAAGATGCGAATTCGCTAATGGTCGGTATAGGAAGACTGAATACCGAACTGGTGGTTGCCGATTTAATAGGGCTGGACCTCACAAAAATGAAACCGGCCTCACTGCTGACGGCACGATATCTTGTGGCTTCACTCCTGCCGTTTGTTCTCCTTATTCCGATAAGCTGGTTCACCAGGGATAAAGGTCTGGAAGAAAATATTGCCCGCTTCTATGTCAAGATGAAGACGAAAGTCATTCCAGACCATGCACTGGACAAGGCGGAACTTGAGAAGAGTTACGCTGACCCGACGCGGTTCGACCATACGAAGCTGTTTCCGCACTCCAGCTGGGAATTCTGCAAATGGGACAGGGAAGATACCTATGGCGTTATCGGAAGTCTGGCTCTTACACTTGCCATCGTAGCAGGTTTCTGGGTAATAATTAAACTGCTCTAATCAAAGCAGTTGTCAGATTCTTTTGTACTAAAAATCCGCCAGGCCGGTTTCCGGTCTGGCGGATTTTCTTTTTAGATGTTATAGCCGCATTATGGGGACATCATTTTTCTTCAAAAAAGGACAAAACCGTAACAATTCGGTAACAAGCTCCTGTTATAAATTCTACTGTTGAAAATCAATAATTTATGTTAATTTATTGTTGTAAGGAGATTGCAAATGAAAACGCTGAATATGATTTTGTTAGTTATTTTGGCTCTTATTGCAGCATCCGCAAACGCAGCCCATCCCAAAGTAATCAAAATAGTTCCGGAAAACGGCCAGCAGGATGTGGACCCTGCCTTGAGGACAATCCGGATTGTATTTGACCAGGATATGGATATGAGCGGATATTCAATCTGCGGCGGCGGACCAAGATTCCCTGAAACTA
>Ga0209593_10000222_pt1 | contig 29639 bp, 23 predicted proteins | sample PPLLaktember2015_3_FD_187260 | JGI IMG/M metagenome (GOLD analysis project Ga0209593, IMG submission 187260) | Freshwater sediment microbial communities from Prairie Pothole Lake near Jamestown, North Dakota, USA - PPLs Lake P7 Core (6) Depth... | ecosystem: Environmental > Aquatic > Freshwater...
GGGGCGAAGATGCCAAGATCGAGTGGCGGAACCGGCGCAAGCTTCGAATCGTGTCCGACAGCCAGCCGCCGGGTCGCTTCGCCCGTCGGATAAAGAGTCGTGTCCTTCAGTCTCAGCGGACCGAGGATACGACTGTTGAGCAGAGCTTCGTAGGTCGTTCCGGCCTTGTTCGCGAGTGCCAGACCGAGAAGGCCATATCCTACGTTGGAGTATTCCCACTGGGCGCCCGGGTCCCGCGATAAAGTCAGCCCGGCGAGCCAGGAGCGCAGATCCGAATCGGTAAATCGGGCCAGGACCTCAAGGGGTTTAGGGGTGGTGATGACAGAGAAAGGGAAATAGGGAAGCCCGGACGTATGGGTGGCAAGATCAGCAAGCGTGATTGCACGCCCATTGCGTTGCGGCGTGCGAATTTCGGAGGGCAGGTAGAGATCTACAGGATCATTGAACCGGAGTTCCTTGCGATGCACCATGTCGGCCAGAAGGAGAGCAGTGAAGACCTTCGTCACGGAACCGATTTCGAAAAGCGTGTTTGCGGCAACGGATCGTGCATCACCCGAATCCTGTTTGCCGTAGAAGATCTCCCGTCGGCGTCCATGTTCGACGATCCCAACGGCCATGCCTGTAGCGCGTTTCCCGACATTAATGCGACGGCGGAGAATATCGAGTATCGCCTCGTCAGAAAGCTTAACGGTTTGTCCCTCAACTAGATGGAAGGCCAGGACACTGACACATGAACTCAGTATAAAGGTTCGTCGATTCATCATTGCACCTGCCTGCTCGCCTAACCTGAAGTTTTGCATCAGGTTTTAAATATTTAACTTAACTAATCTGTTGCAGGCATCATAGCAAAAATAATAAAAATAATTAAAAGCCAAACTGTCAGTTTATGCGCAGTCAATTCACTTAATTGTCCCTTAAACAACGAACGGAAAGGCCACTTTTCGCAATATCGACGTCTATGTTTAAAAAGCTCTCATAAGAGAATAAAGCATAATGCCAGTAAGCAGACCCATCATCCGTGGAACTCCAAAATAGACCATAACTCTCAATCCCGTAAAAATTTCCTTCTTCATGACGGTAACCACATGGAAAGGCTGTGAAACCTGTAGCATTTCTCTTACCAGGATAATCTGTATTGCCAACCGAACCTACTTCATCTGATGATTCCCAATTTGTAACAGCAGCCAGGGATTTGGCTATTTTTTGTCCACTTGTAGTTCCGTCATAGTTAAATCCATTGGTAAAAAGGTACACTATCAAAGTCTGCCAATCTTCCTTTGTGGGTACATGCCACCCGGTTGGGCAAACATTTTTGGTTGCATATGCAGTATTAACAGCATACCAATTGTATAATGCACCGCAGGTGCTTCCATATATCATTTCATTATTGTTGAACCAGCAATAAGCTGGGGTAGTCAGACTGCTCCACTGTGTATTATCAGTTACTCCAGGTATATCCGTACCATCACTATATTTAGTGGTTTTAAGGTTTTCGGCCATCCATATTTGTGATCCTATTCTTACAGTCGAATACATGTTCCCATCGGCATCAGCGACAATAACCCCTTTTAGATTCAGCAGGCTCAGAATAGCATCCACATACGCTTTTGTGGCAGCATCCTGTGCATCGGTAGGGTCTGTTACATTTTTTATCTGTGAATTTGCAGAATTGTCAATTGCAATTACATTAGCCAGATTTTGTGTTTCATTGATTGTTCCGGTTATACTTTCAGCTGTTTTTGAGTAGAAAGCATAAGGTACGCTCAACAACTGGCTTGTGCCGGTAATCGTGTAATCTGTACCTCCTGCAGGGTCGGTTTCGATTTTTATGAAATAAGGCCCATTAGCCCAGTCAATGGACGAAAATGTACCTGATATTACATTACCTCCGCCAATCTCAACTGTTGCAAGTCCATTTTCATTAGATTCAAGTGTTTGAGTTTCAACATAGACAGCTGCACCGGTAACTGTGCCTTGTAAAAGGCTTATTTGCATACCTACCATCTGATTAGTTACCAACTGGTTGCTGCTGTTTCGGACAACTGCCTGATAGCTCATTTTTTCAGGAAGTTGGGCAAAAGTACTTGAGATAAGCATAAATGCTGCTAAACAAGCAAAAAGCCTTTTCATGGTTTCAGTTTTTGAGGATTTCCAAGAAATTATAACTCTGGAAAGTGTTCTATAATTTACAAAAAATTGAACCTAAAGTCAAGAAAATCAGAAATAACTTATTAGTAATTGTATTAATAATTTGTGTAAACATTAAAAATTGAACAATATGTAAAAACATAAGTTAGAAATAGAAAACCAAAAAAATGGATCATAAAGCAATTTCAATTCGAATTGAGCATGTTTTACCCCGGGTTAGCACCCGGGGTTATTAAAATTGAACCCCTGTCCGGGGTTCGTGTCTTACTCACTGATACTCAGAATCAGGTTCTTATTAATGCAATACTCTTTAATTTTTTTAACCGTCAGGGGATCCGGTAAGGAAAGATTTCCATAATTACTGCCCCAACACCTTCCCAACCATTCACGGCTAATCCAGAATATGGATTCATTTTCGGGCAGCTTATCAAGCAATAACTTCAGCATTTCAGTGCCAGATACAACTATCTTATTTTGTGTAACTTCTCTATAGGTTTTTATCCGGTTGGTCCCCATCAGAACCGAATATTTCCAGCCATCTCCGTCAGGCCAGCTGTACAATTCCCAGCCTTTCATAGAAGGTTCAAGAGTTAAGGAATCAAGTTCCGGCCTTTAAGACGGATCTCGTTTCGTAGTCAGATCCTTCTGAACACCCTGTAAAAATATATGCTACAAGAAAAAACGAGAAAATGCTCTGATTAATAAGCTTTTTCATATTAGACGGATTTGGTCCTTTTGATTCCTGATGGCGAAATGAGCCATTTGGTTGCGTCCATCGGGAAACACTTCATAGGATACCGTTTGAATGTTCCCCTATCAAAGTTTTTAATCGTTTATTATACTTCTTTTCCGTGTTTTCCTTTAAACGGAACTTAACAATCCTGGTAATCAGGTTCTGGCATGGGCTGGTTAGGTGGAAACTGAATGGACTATTTCCTGATCATGAAATAATAATAAGAATAATTGAAGGAATTTTGGGAACTGCCGCGATAATTCCGGAAATTAAATCTACCGGTTGGGAAAGAAAGCTAAAGACTATTCTTTATTGGAAAACTTTTACTCAAATAATATTTTAACAAATGTAAGTCCATTCCGGAATTGCAGTCTAAAAATTGTCATTCCATGATATGGATTAACCAATTCTATCTCAAGCGTAGAAGGATCAATTTGTTTACTTACAATGGGGAGTTTTTGACCCGTAAGATCATATGCTTCTGCTGAAATAAGAGTCTCTTCACCGGTAAGTCTGATTGCTACAAATCCATCAGATGGATTCGGGTATGCAAGGATGTGGTTGCTGCCTGATGAATTCATTCCTGTAACTGTATTCCATAAGGATTGTAATGATTTTATCCGGGCAATCGACAATTCGCCGGAATAAATTCTCATTTCATCAACAGCCCCTCTCAGATAATAGTTGTTCGTAGTCCTGTCCTTATGACCTATTGTAAGATCTTTGGCGGTTTGCTGAATTTTACCCGTCATAGATGCAAATAGGGCTAAATCTCCATTCAGGTAGGATTCCATCGAATACCCGGTATAAGTAACGGCAATATGATAATAAGTATTCAAGGCAAGAGTTACAGGGTTGTCCAGATCTATCGTGGACTGATCTGTTCTAACGGTCCACCTAAGTTTCCTGTCCGGTGTAACTGAGACCTTATAACGGTCTTCCCAGCTTCCGTGCGAAATAACATAAGCTTCTTCAGGCACCTGGTCCAGTTTTAACCAAAAACTGATTGTGATCTTATCCTGGAAATTCAGCAATGACTGATTGGGTGTATAAATCAGATCAGATGACGAGGTGAAGCTGTATGCCCTGTTGTTTATACCCAAAGGATCGGTTGTGGGAACTGCCCCTGACAGAACGGCATCAAATCCGTTACCGCTGTAATCCTTTACGTCGCCATCAAAAGGATAATATACCATGACCGTGGCATCTGGTACAGACCTGGGTTTAACAAGAACAGACAGGCTTGTGTCTGAATACAAACCGAAAGCATTTTCAACCTGGCAATTGATGGTATAAACTCCCGGGGTAGAAGGGGTTATCCATATCGAAGAAGCTTCGGCCGCATTCAGGAATGTTCCGGAGAGTGAACTCCAGGAAAATGTAAGGGTGCTTCCGTAGACGTCACTGGCAGAACAATTAATAGTGGCTGTATCGTTAATAAAATAATACTCTTTACTGCCATTCAGACTTGAAATATTGGGTTTTTCCGGGACCAGGGAATCAACCCTCACCTGCACCGTATCGGTTGCCTCTGATCCGCCCGACGAGACTGTGCACGAAATCCTGTATGAGCCCTCTTTTGCAGGCGATAACCATGCCAGGGTACTTCCGGCCCCGGGAGCTACGGCAATCCCGTTTACAGCCCAACTATACTGAATCTCACCAGGTGCATTGCCCACTGTACAATAAACAGTATCTATTGAATTTACCAGGATACGTGATTTTTGCGAGGCCAGGGATATGATCCGGAATTTACCTTCAAAATTATCTTTATAATGATAATCCACAACATGCTGACCGCTGTAAAGCTTTCCGTTTTTTTCCATCAAAGTCGAGCCCTTTGGAAGATAAACAAGCATCCGGGTGGAATCAGCTCCGACAGAAATCCCGGCATTATCAGAAGCTCCCGATTGAATAACCCTTTCGGTTATGGCATCATAGATATCATAATTTCCGTCACCTACTTTTAAAGTTATGATCTTTGCGGAGTCATATGGATTATAAACCAGGTATGTTGGGAATGATGAGTCACCAAAAAAATCCGTTCTATTCAGATCCATGGACAGAATACCATCCACATCAGTCATGTGGAGAATAGACCCCAAATACCCGACATGTGAGGAACTATAAAGTGATAGGTTTGTACTTGCCCACCCACCCTGGATAGCATCTCCCCTGGCAAATAAATCCAATCCGTTCCAGGATTGTTTGAGCGATTCATAGGCAATAACGGATTGGGGGTCATATTGCGTGCTCCATACATAACTATCCTGGTGATCCTCCGGTATGTATTGTGAATAAAAAAACCGGCTTGCATTGGCCAGGTTAAGAATCCATTTTGCAATAGCCCGTGCAAACCTTTTATCATATTTTACCAAAGGCACCAGAGCCGCTGCCTGTTGAAAGCCATTCATGACGAAGGCATAATCATCCCCTGCTTCATTTGCCTCACCCACCAAACCGGAAACATCGTTTCCATTCCAGGATCCTGTGATTGTGCCCCATCCCCTTAATGGACCGCGGTCGAATACCCAGTTCAATATTTTTCCGACATCATAATCTGAACCCAATTCGGCGTTCATTTTTGCTGCAGCCAATGCACCATAGGGCAACTGGATTTCATATGATGGGTTGGAATTCAAGCCATTCAGGAAGTCCATGCACATTTGTGCAGCGTACAGGTATTTTTTATCGCCCAGGTGTAAATATGCGCTATACATTAACCACGAAAGGGATCCGGCAGCCTCAGGTTCAATGACACCTGAAGTAAGCGGAACCTGGGTGGATAAGTTCCAGGCACGGTAATTCATGTAGGGAATTTTCCAGGGAGTTGCAGAACCTCCCATTTTTTGAATTGCGTTTTGCCACACCTCGGCCACCGATCTGAATTGTAAATCAAAATTAATAGTTCCGGGATATAATGAATAAAGCTGGTAGAAAAAAACATTCGGCATAATATCGTACCACCAGTCATTGCCGCTGTGCGTTGAAGTACCATTGAGATACACATTTTGTCCGTTCTTCCTGTTAAAGAAATCTTCCACAGATTCGACCCAATTTACTCCAAATTGATTGGATTTATCAATGCCAACCAGTGTTGACCCGATAATGGAAGGAATGATGTTTATCGCCTCTGCCTGCGTACCATGGGAAAAGGATCCTACATATGAATCCATAAATACCGGTTTAATTTCGGGATAATTGATTCCCGCAGTACCCAATCTGACGAGTGGCCAATTGGTACCCGAAGTATTTACATTATAAACGAGGCTGTCAAACTTTTTTGCAACGTCTGCCCAATCACGGATTAAAAAAGGTTGAGGTAAAGAAGGCATTATCTCAACTTTTGGAATATTAATTTGTTGATTATAAGCAGGATTTCCAATGATTGTGCCTGCCATTAATAGGATCAGTATATTAATAACAGGTTTCATTCGAATTTTTAATTGCTTATGATTTTCACTTGATAACGGCAGGAATAGGATACGGGAATTAAACACCACGGCATCGATAAAGTTTTACCCATCAGACTCTTCTATAATGCAAAATGCTGAATAATTTATTAAAAAAAACAGTACTGGCGGTATTTAAAGAAGATTCACTTTATAAATAACAACAGCGTGGATCTGGCAAAACGTTTTAAGGAAAATCCGATTTTGACTCCAAAAAATATTCTCCCGGGTATTCCCGGAATGGAAGTGGAATGTTTGCTCAATCCGGGTGCCTTTAAGTTTGATGGCCAGACCTGGCTTCTGTTGCGTGTTGCCGAACGGCCTGTGCAGGAAGAAGGCAAAATAAGTTTCCCCATTCTCAATTCAGAAAACAAAATAGAAATAATATCTTTTAACAGGCACGATAAGGATTTGCAATTATCGGATCCGCGGGTTATAGCTTACCACGGACAAAATTATCTCACCACTCTTTCGTACTTAAGATTGGTATGCAGCCAGGATGGTATTCATTTTCATGAACCTCCGGGCTTTCAACCGATATATGGTACAGGTGAATCTGAATCATTTGGTATCGAAGATTGCCGGGTGGCCTGTATTGGTAATGCGTTTTATCTTACCTATACCAAAGTATCCGCCAGAGGTGTTGGTGTAGGCCTGATTACAACTTCCGACTGGAAGAAATTTGAAAGAAAAGGAATGATCTTTCCACCTCATAATAAAGATTGTGCCTTATTTGAGGAACAGATCAACGGAAAATATTATGCATTGCACCGTCCAAGCAGCCCGGAATTGGGAGGCAACTATATTTGGATTGCTGAATCCCCCGATCTTTTGCACTGGGGCAATCATGTTTGTATTGCCACCACAAGAAAGGATAAATGGGATAGTGCCCGTATCGGTGCCGGGGCTTCTCCCATAAAAACGTACCGTGGCTGGCTGGAAATTTATCACGGGGCGAACAAAGAAAATCACTATTGCCTTGGAGCCTTACTGCTCGACCTGAAAGACCCCTCAAAAGTTATTGCCCGAAGCGACTCTCCGATTATGGAGCCTATTATGGAATATGAGAAAACAGGCTTTTTTGGAAATGTAATTTTTACAAATGGTCATCTGGCAGATGGCGATACGGTAACTTTGTATTATGGTGCCAGCGATAAGGTGATCTGTGCAGCGAAGGTGTCGTTGAATGCAATTTTAAAATCCCTGGAACATGCAAATTAAGAAAATCGGAATCAGGATTCTTTCCGAATATTTGTTCTTTAAGGCCATGCCTTGGAATATGAGGGTTTTGTTGGTTACAAACATGATCTATGCATTTGTGATCCCGGTAATTGAGATTTTTGTCGGTGCGTATATAATGCGAAATTCAAACGATCCTAAAATCGTGGCACTGTATCAGCTTACTGTTTATACAGGGATTCCACTTACGTTCCTGGTTAACGGGTATTTGTTGAACAAGGTAAAGGTTTCCAACCTGTACAGTTTCGGAATGCTCTTAAGCGGGATTTCAATGCTTATTATGATGAGCTTTGGGAATTTATCATTTGCGGGTGTTGGAATTGCCGGAATACTGATGGGATGTTCGTTTGGTTTGTTCTGGGCTAATCGTGATTTTTTAGCGCTGAGTACAACGCGGGATGATAACAGAAACTATTACTACGGTCTGGAAACTTTCTTCTATACCATTACCGCCATCCTGGTTCCTTTCATAGTAGGTTCTTATCTTTATTTCAGCGGAAAACGCGGCTGGTTTGGAGGAGATGTGGGAAAGGCGTATAAAATTGTGACATTCGTTGTATTTGTGCTTACTATCCTCTCCAGTATTGTAATCCACAAAGGCAAATTCATCAACCCTGCCCGGAAAAAATTCATCTATTTCCGATACGATAAGCTATGGTACAAGATGTTGAGTCTGGCAGTACTGAAAGGCCTGGCCCAGGGATATTTAGTTACGGCTCCTGCCATACTGATCATGCGACTTGTCGGCAATGAGGGTTCCCTGGGCGCTATTCAGAGTATCAGTGGTTTCATAACAGCTTTTGTACTATATATTTTGGGCAGGATAACGGGACCTAAGCATCGCATTTACATCTTTTCGGCCGGATATGCTATCTTTTTACTGGGTACATTGTTCAATGGGATAATGTTCTCAGCTACAGGAGTAATGGTATTTGTGCTCTGCAAAGTATTGTTCCAGCCGCTTCATGATATTGCCTACTTCCCGATACAGATGAAGGTTATCAATGTACTGGCCGTAAAAGAGAAAAGAAATGAATTTGCTTACATTTTTAACCATGAATTTGGCTTGTATATTGGTCGTTTTATAGGTCTTGGTCTGTTTATTTATCTCGCTTTTTATATCTCTGAAAATTTTGCCTTAAAATATGCATTAATCATGGTGGCTGTTATTCAGTTGTTATCCATTCCGGTTGCACAACATATTATTAATCAATCATATTTAAATGACAAAGATAATAACATACCGGGCGGTGTTTCTGGGGTTCATATTATTGAACCTCAGATTAATACCGATACCGAGTCAAACCCAGATTCAGATTCAGCGGATAGAACAGATGCCAAATCTGCCCGAGCCATATAAAATGTTGAATTGGTACGAAAAAGCGCTGGCTTTTGACAAGGTTGTATACGATTTTAACCTGAAAGGAGAATACAGCCCTTTTATTTGGCTTGATGATTCAAAGCACAACCTTCCACAACAAACTTATGGTTTGTTTACGGTTATTGGTGATGTGAGGCAGGGACCAGGCAGGAATTCTGAATATCATGAAGCCCTTTGTTCATTGGGTTCTTTGATGGGTGCCGGGTTAGTTGGGATTGACAAAAAAAAACAAAATGGGTTGAATTTTGTTAAAATGGCTCAGAACTACTTCAATACAGACAACAGTTGGAATATTGTAATGAATAATACAAATCCGGGTGTTGCCCTGCTGGGAGGTGGTTACGGCCGCGACTGGTGGTACGACGTTTTTCCCAATATGCTTTTTTATGGCGTTTGCAGCATATTTCCCGATGTAGATAATGCCAGGAATATTCAGCATACGGTAGCCGAACAATTTTATAAAGCCGATTCTACGTTGAACGGCAATTATGATTATTCATATTTTGATTATTCTCAAATGAAGGGTATGCAAAATAATATTCCTTATCAACAGGATGCCTCAGCCGGACATGCTTATGTATTGCTATGTGCGTATCATGCTTTTAAGGATCCCCGGTATTTAAAAGGTTCCATGTCGGCCATGCAGGCATTATTGAGCCAGGATGAAAGCCGGTATTATGAGGTATTCATGCCGTTTGGGGCTTATGTGGCTGCCGTTCTCAATGCGGAGGAAGGGATGAATTACGATGTGACACAGATAATAAACTGGACTTTTGACGGGTGTACATCATCCACCGGAAGGACCGGATGGGGTGTAATTTCTGAAAGATGGGGAAACTATGACGTATATGGCATTCAGGGCAGCATTACAGATGGCGGTGGATATGGATTCCTCATGAATACATTTGTGCTGGCCTGGCCTCTGATTCCTCTTGTAAAATATGATTCCCGGTATGCCAGGGCTATTGGAAAGTGGATACTGAATGCAGCCAATGCCGCCCGTTTATTTTATCCTTATGAAATAGTCGATAAACACCAGTGGCTCCCTGAAAAAAAGCAATATACACAAGGTGTTATTGCTTATGAGGGACTGAGAAAGGTTGATTTTTACGGGAATGAAAGACTGAAGGGAATAACCCCGGTGGCACAGGGCGACGGGCCGAGATGGTATGCCGGTGAACCGGACATTTCTATGTTCAGCATTTACAGTTCAGCGCAAGTGGGGATATACGGATCGATAATAAGAACAACCAATGTTGACCGGATCCTCCAGCTGAATTGTAATGCTACCGATTTTTACAGCCAGACGTCCTTTCCTGTTTACTTGTATTATAATCCTTATAAAACAGCGAAGACAATAATCTATAAAAATGAAAGCAAAAGCAGGGTGGATTTATATGATGCCATTGCGCACCAACAATTAGCCAGAAACATCAGGGGAAACATCAAATTTGAAGTCCCTGCTGATGCAGCCCGGCTGATCATAGTTCTACCGGGTAACAGCACCGTAATCAAAAAAAACACAAAGTACTATGTAGGTGACCGGGTAATTGCATATCAATAATTTTAACCGTGATATCTATGTTAACAATTTAATTATCAGCATATGAAAAAAGGGTTGTTTGCTTTTTTAATGCTATTGAATGTCGGGATTACAGTTTTTGCACAGACGGTAGTTTCCGGCCTTGTCAAAGATTCACAGGGAGAACCTTTGTTCGGTGTCAACATACAGATCAAGGGAACCGGCAGCGGTACCACCACGGATAATACGGGTAAATATTCCGTTACCATTCCGGCGGGAATTTCAGATCCATCGTTGGTTTTCAGCTATGTTGGTTATATCAGTCAGGAGGTTGCTGTTGCAGGACAGAGGACCATTGAAATTACTTTACTTGAAGCGGTACGGGAAATAGATGAAGTTGTTGTAATCGGTTATGGGACACAGAAAAAAGCAGATCTTACCGGATCGGTGAGCGTTGTAGAGGGCTCCCAATTAAGGAAGATAACTTCTGTAGGAATAGATCAGGCCTTACAGGGACGGGCTGCAGGTGTGGCTGTATCACAAAATTCAGGCGCTCCCGGAGACGGGGTTGCAATCCGTATCCGCGGAACAGGTTCAATATTCAGCAATAACGATCCGTTATATGTGATAGATGGCATTCCCACAAAAGATCCGCTTGCTCTCAACAGCATTCCTGCGGAGGAAATCGAAAACATAAGCATCCTTAAAGATGCTTCTTCTGCAGCTATTTACGGGTCCCGGGCCAACAACGGAGTTGTCCTGGTTACAACTAAAAAAGCGACCAAAGGGGAAGGCAAAATCCAGTTCAGAAGCCAGTTTGGAATTCAGCATCATGGTCCGCTCATACCCATGGTCTCAACCAATGAATATGTAAGCATATATAATGAGATGGCGAATAATGATAATCCTTTCCTGCCTTCTGTAGCACAAATGCCCTTAATTACTCCGGATTATGCGTCTACTCTGCCAAATACAGATCACATGAAGGAAATTTTCAGAAATGCACTGCTGCAAACCTACGACCTGTCCATTTCCGGAGGAAAGGATAAGACCACCTATCTTATATCCGCCTCATATCTTGATCAGGAGGGGATTATTTATAACAGCGGCTACAAACGCGGAACAGCCCGTGCCAGTATAAATTCAGAGGTCAATAACTGGCTGACCGTTGCCGGCAGCTTAAATGTGTATCATTCTGTTAATGATATTATTGCCACAACCGGTGATGGGTATGGAGGCAATGGAAGTAATCCGGTCCGGTATGCCTTCTTTCGTTCCCCTGCCATACCTACCTATGATGACAATGGTAATTTTGTGGACCTTCCCACTCATCCCGAACTGTTCGGAGATGGTTACAATCCCCTGGGTGTTGCAAAAAATACCAACAATACAAGAATTGATAACGGGTATAGCGTCAAGTTCAATTCCACAATTAAAATAACAAAAAACCTGAATTTCATTTCCAATGCCGGTATCGACTATAATACTTACAACAGGAGGCGATTTAATTATAACTGGGGTACCAGCGGGAGAATTAATAATCCAAACAGTCTTGAAGTTGTAAATGCTTACAGTTCCACCTGGACTGTTAATAATGTGTTGAATTATACCAACCAGTTCGCAGGAAAACACAATTTGACTGTCATGCTGGGGGAGGAATCAATCAAATCTGCAAATTATGATCAGGCGACTTCCATCCGGAATTTTCCCAATCAGGACCCTAATCTTGTTTACTTACCAAATGGTGTGATATTGGCACCACCCTTTGAAGGCAAGAGCGGAACGGCTCTTCAATCCTTCTTCGGACGCCTGAATTATGATTTTCAGGGTAAGTACCTGGTGAGCATTGTAATACGGGAAGATGGCACTTCAAAATTTGCACCCCGGAACAGGTGGGGGACTTTTTATTCAGGCTCAGCAGGTTGGGTTATCAGTGAGGAACCATTCCTTGAAAATGTAAAGTTCATTGAAAGATGGAAGATAAGAGCAGGATATGGAAGAAATGGTAACCAGGATATCCCTCCCTATGCTTATACCGACAAACTATCGCCCCTGATAAACTATCCTTTTGGCGGGATCTCCTATCCAGGATATGCTCCCACGGAACTGGGAAATGTAAACGTTAAATGGGAAACAGCTACCCAGTATGATGTGGGAATGGATATAACCCTGTGGAGAGGCATGTTGAGTGCAACTTTCGACTATTTCTACAAAATTACCCGTGATATGCTGGTACCCCAGGCAACCCCTCCCTCAACAGGATATGCAGCGAGTCCCTGGATAAACAACGGTGAGGTCCTGAACAGGGGACTTGAGATAGAACTCACCTTCAGAAAACGAATTCGCGAATTAAGCTATTCCATTTCTGGAAATTTATCGACCCTTCACAATGAAGTGGTCAAAATGGATGGTGCTTATGTGGATAATCCTTTTCTTTTTACAAAAACTGAAAAAGGCCATCCGATTGGCTCCTTTTATATGTGGAAAATGGAAGGCATTTTCCAGGATCAGGGGGATATTCTGGGCCACGCCTCACAGGGTAGCGTAAATACTGGTCATGCAGGAGATATCAGGCCTGGAGATATCAAATTTACTGATGTAAACCACGATGGTAAGATTGATGAAAGCGACAGAACCCATGTCGGAAGTCCGATACCTTCATTGACCGGCGGATTAAATTTCACATTAAATTGGAAAAACCTGGATTTTTCACTGTTTGTACATGGAGTATACGGTGACAAAATATACTTCCAGGCAGCACGGGATATTGAGGGCTTTTACAGGCCTTTCCCCGTAACAAAAAGATATTATGATGAGCATTGGACTGGCCCCGGAACAAGTAATAAGCAACCTATTGCTTCTTGGGCTGATGCACAAAACAACACAGCCACCTCAACACGTTTCCTGGAAGATGGCTCCTTTATCCGTCTGAAGAATGTGCAGATCGGGTTTACACTGCCCAAGACCTTGGTCTCTAAGGCTCACATCGACAGGTTGCGTGTTTATTTCTCCGGTACCAACCTGTATACTTTGACAAAATATTCGGGATTGGATCCTGAAATGACTACAAATAATAATGCTCCGCCAGGTTCTTTGGACCTGGTTAAGAATATTGACTGGGGAACATTTCCGACAGCCATTTCATACAATTTCGGATTTGAACTTACCTTCTGATACCGCAAACCCATGAAAACAAAATATGCATTATTATTCCTGACCATCTTTGCCGGATTATCATGTGACAACTTTTTAGAGGAGGAACTCCAGGGAAAATACTCAAGCCAGACTTTTTACAAAACCCAGGACCAGGCGCTTAATGCCGTGACCAGTGCTTATAATTCCCTCCTGTTTAATAATTCCTACAACAACCTGTGGGTTTTCGGTGATGTTGCTTCCGATGATGCGGTCAAAGGAAGTTTACCGGGGGATCAGATTGACATTCAATATATTGATCAGTTTAATGTATTGTCATCAAACTCTCAGCTATTGAATATGTGGCAATATTATTATGAGGGCATTTCGCGTGCCAACATTGCCTTGTATTATATCCCGGATATTCCAATGAATGAACAACTTAAATCCAGGCTTCTGGGTGAGATGAAATTTATCAGGGCATACCTGTATTTCAACCTGACTAATGTTTTCGGTAATATCCCTTTAAAACTCAGTCCGGCATTGACCCAGGCTGACATCAATGTTCCGGTAAGTGAAACTGCTGAAATTTATACTCAGAATGAAAAAGATCTGCAGGAGGCCAGGTCAGTATTACCGTCAGATTACAGCCTGACTGATATTGGCCGGATCACCAGGGGTGCTGTATTAGGATTGCTTGCAAAAGTATTCCTGTTCGAAAATAAATACGATAAAGTGATTCAAACGATTCAGTCCATTGATTCATTAGGCATTTATAGTCTAATGCCGGTATACAGACAGAATTTCGAGGCTGCAACGCAGAATAATGCCGAATCTGTTTTTGAAATTCATCATTTGCGTGGAAATGACCCTTCACTTGGAAATTATTTAAACCAGTATTTTGGTCCGCGGGGCACGGATTCCATATTTAATTTTGGTTATAGTTTCAATGCGCCCGTACAGGATTTTGTGGATGAATTTGAGGTCACAGATGAAGGTGTCGTTGACCCGAGGTTAGATTATTCAGTCGGCAGACCCGGTAAAAAATGGATAAACGGTGAAAACTATAAACCCTCATGGTCTCCTACAACTTACCTGAATAAAAAACACATACAGCCCTTCAGTGAAGTATCCAGTGTTTTTAACGACGGTAGTCTCAGTTATATTTATTTACGATATGCCGATATATTATTGATGAAAGCGGAAGCCCTGAATGAACTGGGACAAACTTCCGATGCGTTGATACCCCTGAACCTTGTGCGTAAGCGGGCTCGTGAAAGTTATCTGTATGATCCTGAGTTAGATGGTTATGGTAACATACCACCCGGTCTTCTTCCGGATATAACCTCAAATGATCAGCAGGTGGTAAGAAATGCCATTCGTCATGAAAGACGGGTAGAACTCGGACTTGAATTTCACCGGTATTTCGACCTGGTACGATATGGCAAACAGGCCGCTGAGGCCGCCCTGGCAGGTTCAAATTTCAATTATGAATCCAACCGGTATTTTCCCATTCCTTTATTGGAAACAGAGAATAATCATATGTTAAATCGATAAAAATTTTGGAATTCTTATTATTTACTAAAATCTATCAAATTATGAAAACAAAGCTTAATTCAAAAACACTCTCTTTTTTATTGGCAATACTGGTTATTACCGGTAGTGTCTTCGTTAACTCATGTAAAAAGGATGAAGATTCAAAACCGAACGTTAATACAACGGCACTGGAAGATTCTGTTTCTGCAGCTGAGGATCTCCTGGCCAACGCAACGGAAGGGGTAGAGGATGGTAATTACCAGAATGGCTCGAAAGCAGTGCTGCAAACTGCAGTTGATGCCGTACAGGCCATACTGGATAATCCCGCCTCCACCCAGGCTAATATTGATGCAGCGGTTGTAAACCTGCATAACGCAATGAACACATTCAGGAATAGTAAAATCGTACCCATAGCGCAGGAAAACCTGATCGCCCAATGGACGTTCAGCGAAGGTACCGGCACTACAACCAGCGATGCTTCGACAAATGGCCTGGATGGCACTTTTATGGCGGGGTATTCCACGATTCCCGGCAACGGTCCGCTTCCGGAATGGACATCTGACCGCTACGGGACGGAAAACAAGGCCCTTCATTTTTCAAATGGCGGCCATATCGAAATTCCTTACAATTCAGTTCTTTTCCCGACCGAAATTACAATTTCACTTTGGGCAAAGGTTGATAACATATTTGCCGACAATTATATGATGTCACAAAATTGGTGGGAAGGCTGGAAAATTCAATACCAGTCCGCCAATAAGGTGTTCTTTACCTATAAGAATGCCGCTGCGGTTTATTACGACAGGGATTGGAGTGTAAATGGACAGGATACTACGGACTGGCATCATGTAGTTGTCACCCTGAAAGAGGGTGAAGAGAACTATTATGCTGATGGCGAATTGGTTAAATCGTGGACGGATGTGACCGGTGGTTTGAATGCACCGCCAAATCCCGTAGCATTCTGCATTGGTCAGGAATTTCCGAACGAAAGACCCGGCATAGCACCGGCAGAGGATCCGGCTCAATGGGCTGCAGGTTATTTCAAGGGTTCGCTGGATGATATCAGAATATACAACACCGCACTTTCTGCCACTCAGGTGATGGGAATTTATAACCTGGAGAAACCGTAAAACTCTGTAATCTGTTTTTGTGAAGCTGCCCCTGGATATTCTCAGGGGCAGCTTTATTTTTCAGGTTCGGTCTTTAATGCATCAACGAGCGCACACCAGCATACCTTTCATTAAAACCAATTTTCACAAGAAGGTTTTCAAATTGTGGATGATTGAGTTTTCAATTGGTGGTTTTATTAAATTTATCTGAGGGTGTCTCAAAAGTCGAGACACCCTTGAATGCATATTCTGCATGTAAGAGCTGATCCCGTCGATCGGGAGAGATTTCTTTTCTCCATTGTCAAGCACTATCCGGGCTTCGGATTATGATTTGGAAATAGAAACTTATAATAATGGAGAATGGATTGAGAAAAATTGGTTTCGGGAGACGCATGCAATGCGTCTCTCTACGGGATTAATCGGTGATGCTCAGCACAAGGTTTATATCCGCGCAATATTCTTTGATTATAGTAACGGTAAGGGGATCCGGGAGGGAAAGATTGCCGTAATTGCCACCCCAGCACTGCTCCAGCCATTCCCGGCCAATCCAGAATATGTTCTCATTTTCGGGTAACTTATCCAGCATCAACTTCAGCAAATCAGTTCCGGACACAATGATGTGGTTCGTGGTAACTTCCTTATAGGATTTTATCCGGTTTGTCCCCGGTAAAACTGAATAATTCCATGTGTCTCCATCGGGCCAGCTGTATAGTTCCCACCCTTTCATGGAAGGTTCAAAAGTCAAGGTATCAAGTTCCGCCTTTAAGACAGATCTCGTTTCGTAGTCAGATCCTTCTGAACACCCTGTAAAAATATATGCTACAAGAAAAACCGAGAAAATGCTCTGATTAATAAGCTTTTTCATATTAGATGGATTTGGGCCTTTTGATTCCTGATGGCGAAATGAGCCATTTGGTTGCGTCCGTCGGGTTCTTTTCCGTGTTTTCCTTTACACGGAACTTAACAATCCTGGTAATCAGGTTCAATGGCATGGGCTGGTCAAGAGGAAACTGAATGGACCCTTTCCCCTGCTTGTAAACCGAAAGTTCTTTTTTAAATGCTTCAATCCCTGTCGGTATGGGATAAAAGCCTATGTGATTTTTAAAGGCGGCAAAATGTACCAGGTTTCCATTCAGCACAAAAGTCGGTATTGCATATTTAATGGTTTCTTCTGCTTCCGGTGCCGCCTCCTTAATAGTCATCCTTATCTTTTGCAGGATTCTTTGTATTTCGACTGGAAAACCGTCTATATATTCGTCAATGGTATTTGGCTTGTCAGTCATCTTACATTTTAATTACTTTTTAGATTCCGCATATTTCCTGAAATTGTCCATGATGGATTGCCATCCCCCTCTTTGCATTTCAATTGAATTTGTACTCTCTGCATCAAAAGTTTCAACAATTCTTGTTTTATTTCCATCCCTTATAAAAGAAACTTTAACCTCCCTTCCGTCATCCATTGTAAAAGCGATAAGCTCATTGGTTTTAACCTGGGTGTACACGCCGCCAAAGTCGAATCCTGCGCTTCCGTCTTTTGCTTCCATGCGTGCACTAAAGGTTCCGCCCACCTTTAGATTATTCTCGGCACGGGGTGAGTGCCAGTCATCGGAGGCATGGTTCCATTGGGTAATATGCTTCGGTGAGGTCCAAAACTCCCATACTTTCTGCACAGGTACATTTAAAGTAGTTTCTACCGTTATCCTGGTTTTTTCCTTAGTTTCCATATCTTATTTATTATTTATAAATCCTGAAATCAAACAATTTGTTCAATCGCATATGCAAATTATTCCAAAATGTGTATTTTAGAAATCTCAATTTATGACCTGACATGAGTTATAAACCGGATAATTAATCTAAATTTCCTGACATGAAAAAAACAAACCGCCGTGATTTCCTTTATACAAGCGCTGCAGGATTAGCCGGTTATGCTGCCTTATCTGCCGGCCTTTCAGGATATGGTTTTACAAACCCCGCATCAGGCATTGATAAGGTGAAACTGGGCAATAGCGGGTTGAGTGTTTCCCGGGTTGCTTTGGGAACGGGATCGGGCGGATGGAAAAAAGCCTCAAATCAGACGAGACTTGGAATGAAGAAATTCGTGGAACTATCCCAATATGCTTTTGATAAGGGAATTCACTTTTTTGATACCGCAGATATGTATGGTTCACATACCTATGTCCGGGAAGCCCTGAAAGTGATTCCGCGTGAAAAGGTTTCGGTCCTCACCAAGTTTATGACATATGATCAGGAAGGCTGGTATAAGGTCGAACCTTTTAAACCGACTCTTGACCGGTTCAGAAAAGAAATTGGGACGGATTACTTCGACATCCTCCTTTTGCATTGCATGATGAACGGAAAATGGTCAACAGAGTACAGACAATACATGGATGAACTTTCTGAAGCCAAGGAAAAAGGTATTATAAAGGCTATCGGAATAAGTTGCCATGATCTGGATGCCATGATTGAAGCTGCCAGGAATCCCTGGGTGGATGTTTTGCTAGCCCGGATCAATCACTTCGGATCAAAAATGGACGATACACCTGAAAAGGTAATGAAGGTACTGGAAACAGCCCGGTTGAACGGAAAGGGCGTGATAGGCATGAAAGTTTTCGGAATGGGCGATCTGATAAAAGAAGATCAGCGCGAAAAATCCCTGAACTTTGTGATGAAAAGCGGGAATGTTCATTGCATGACACTGGGACTTGAGAGCAGGGAGCAAATCGACGATGCCGTAAGCCGCGTTATGCGCATTGCCGCATCCTGCACTAAATGAGCGCATTCCGTCTTTTCAGTACATCAAAAAAGGAATAACCGAAAGAAGCCACAATCATCCCGCCGGATATGAAAAGTATTATGCGGGAGAGGAATGATGGAAGAATTAAGGCATACAGGAGACTGAAATTCATTATTCCGGCTACCATCGGGCCGAACCGGGTTCGTTTTTCCGGTACGCCGTTTAACCGGAAAAGGACCAGCACAAACAGATATACATACCGCATATATACCGGAGGCAATATCCATGCTCCGGCCATATCGTTGTTATATAGAATCAAACCGGCAGATGCAACAAGCAGGGAGTCGGTTTCCAGGTCAAAGAGCATTCCGAATCCGGATACCTGTTTCCTGTGCCGGGCCAGGTAACCATCCGCAACATCAAGCAATACCGGCACAATTAAGCTGATCCCGTAAGACCTTACTGTTATCATACCTGATATGAACAGAATAAAGACGACAAGCAAATATCTGAAGCCGGTGACCAGGTTTCCGTATCCGCCTGCCGGCTTAAGTTTTGAAATTGCGTTCCATTGTGAAGTCCATAAAATTACCAGGGAAATTAATGCCATCACGGGAAGTGGCCACAGCAGACCGGTAATATGAAAAACAATGATTCCGGCGGAAACCGACGCACCATGAAGAATATTCCATTGCTTCAGACTCATAAAGAATTGGTTATTAATCCATAAGGTCTGTATGCGGGTAATGTGACTGTATCCCTACCATATAATCTTGCAAATTCGCGTAAGAACATGGAACATATACCCTCGTGGTGAATGGGCTGCTCATAAGTTCCGGGGTTCAATCCGATGTGAAAACCATATTTTCGGAATGCACTTACAAATTCACTGTTTTGGGAAATAATATGAACGGGTGTTTCAAATCCATCCTGTTTACCGGCTAAAACCGCAGGCTGGTGATCTCCGACAAGGATAAAAACGGAGTTGCTGTCAACATTTGTGGAAATGAATCGGGATAAGGTGCTCCATTCATAGCAAATTGCTTTCAGGTAATCGCCAATCCTGGGCTTTTTCAAAAAAACTGAAGCATGGGTATCAATGCTGTCACGATCATTATTGAGCATACGCCAGTCATTCTTTACTTCCGAAGGCCCATAATAAGGATGATGAGTGGTTTGAGTAATAAAAAACAACGCATGCGGACCCGGGTAATTTTTCTGTATCCATTCACCTGCAAAATTTATCGAATACTGGTCGGGTGGTGAAGGTCCAAATCCATATAATCTACCGGAATATTTCAAATCCTCGAAATTGATCCATCTATCAATACTGTAAAACCTGGAATAGGTATCCCAGGGAATTACCATATCAGAAATCTGTGGCATGGCATTTAACCTGAAAGTTTTATATCCCCATTTCCGAAGAATATTGAAAATATTGTTATATCGGGCCATGGATGTGTCTTTCAATAAATAATTATATGTTCCCTGGTTTCGTATGTTGAACCCGAACATCACGGAGGTGTAACTAATCCATGATTTACCGCCTGAAACCGGGGATACACTGAATGCGGAGGCCATGTTCCAGCCTCCCCTCCTGAGACTGTATTCGCAGCTGTCCAGGCACTTGTTAAAATAATCCTTAAGAAGTTTGTTCCTGAATAGTATCTTTCCATATGATTCAATGAACAGTAGATAAACATCCGGTTTTGACTTAAGCTCAATTGAATTAAAATCGTGTTGTTCATTGATCCGGTCAACATTATAATCCCCGAGATTACTATGGGCCTCAGCTGAATTTTTTATGTTGATGGCCATGAGCGCAGATGTTGCCTGGAAGGTATGCATTGGTGAGTAGGTAATTCCTGATTTCAGCGAATTGACCAGCAGCAGGAATCCAAGGAGCAGCAAGATCCCATAGCTGTATTTTGAAAATTTTACCCTGTATGTGTAATGGATCAGCAATCTCACAATCCATACAATTGCCAGAACGACAGCAACAAAAAGAAACAGAAATAGTCCCGACCTGATTGAAAAACTTCCTCCGATATTGAAAAATCCAAGTTTCAGCATTGAAATATCATGATATATCACTGGCGGGATGTGGTACAATTTCTCAAATCCTGTAAAATAGGTCAGGAACAGAAACATTAAGAAATAATAAATCCCTGCAAACCATCCATAAAGCACCGGTCCGATATATTTCCTGCAGGCATAATACAACAGTACAAGAAGGAACAGGTCCACACTGATCCGGAATGTATCCAGATTAGAACGAACAAAGATTGTTTTAATCCGTTCATAAGGACTGCCCCGGGTAAATCCCTGCCATGGGAAAAAATGGCTGGTATCCGCATTAAATAAATACCCGGGAAGAAACAGCAGAAAATTCAGGAAGAGCAACAAAGACCAGAATTTTGTTTCATCGCGGTTCATGATAATTAGCTGTAGTATAAACTACAAATCCTGACTTCATTTGTTCATAATTAACCGGGTTATGGAGAATAAAGCGCCCGGGGCCGGCTCATTTTAAGAACCGGGATGGAAAATATATAACCCTGAATTTAACTACTTTGTGTTTTAATTGTATATAAATATAAAGTCCGCTGATGCCAGAAACCTTTGAGCTATTGTGGAATGTTCTTCTGGATTTCAGAAAACAATTTCATCAGAATCCCTCGGGACTTGATCAGGTCACAGCCGCGATCAGTTCTGAAGGATTCAGTATGGTCCCGGGACATCCGTCATTCAGTGACCGTCGACAGTTTTACCTTACAGTCTGTACAATTGAGATGGATTGTCCGGGAAGCCACAACAGTCTTTTTTTCATTGATAATCAACTGAAAGTTCAGGTTCTGAATCAGGGCATCCTTAATGAGCAGGAAACTGAATTTATGAGCTTTTTCCTTCCCTTTTGCGTCATGCCTAAATTTGCATGCACCCTGCGGCGGGCTGTATCAATTGTCCATCTGGCCCAGAGCATAGACGGCAGGATGGCAACGGCTAACCATAACTCCAGGTGGATAAGTAATTCAGAAAACCTGGTTTTTGTACACCGGATGAGAGCCCTGTCTGATGCCATCCTTATCGGTTCCAATACCCTCAAGATTGACAAACCTGCACTAACTGTCAGAAATGTTGATGGCCCCAACCCGGTCAAAATAGTGATCGGAAATTCAGCTGAAAATTTTGAAAGCCTCTTAAAAGGCAGTGGCAGGGTTATCCATTTGGCAGGGAATGCCCGGCATAAAAACGCTCAAATTGAAACCATAAACCTGCATCACAATGCAGGTTACATAAATCCGCACACAATCCTGGAAGAACTATACAGGCTTGGGATCTGTTCGGTTTACATAGAAGGCGGAGCTTTTACCACTTCGGGTTTTATCCGCGAAAGGGCAGTCGATATCATAAATTTTTATATAGCACCGGTCATAATGGGCTCGGGCCTTTCGCTTGAATTCAATGGAATTGCCAGGGTTGAAGATGCCCTTGAACTCCAGGACTGCAGGTTCATGCCTATGGGTGAAGGAATGCTGGTCAGCGGACACCTTAAACCTTTGGATAAATGAAGTCTCATGCATTATGGCATTTGTCTTCCGAAGCGTCAGAAATAGCGGAGGAAGAATTACCGGAGGAAATGAGGGACCAGCTGCTGATTGAATCCGTGTATTCAATGATCAGCATGGGTACCGAAAGGCAGGTTGCCTTGGGAATGGTTCCCCCGGATGTTCAGGAAGCAATGAAAGTTCCCTATATGGATGGTTCCTTTTCCTTTCCATGCAAATACGGTTATTCATTGGTAGGAAAGGTTGTAAAGGGCCCCCCGTCCCTGACGGATAAATTCGTGCATGTGATGCATCCCCACCAGGATATGGCATGGGTAGATCCTTTATCCGTTTATCCAATACCCGATGATATACCCCCTTATCGTGCTGTCCTGGCAGGAAATCTGGAAACGGCTGTCAATGCAATATGGGACAGTGAAATTTCGATCGGGGATTCAATTCTGATAGCGGGTTTCGGAATCATCGGGGCACTGATTGCGTCCCTGGCATCCGGCATTGCAGGTGTGAGGGTAACTGTATTTGAAAAAAATGAATTCAGAAGCAGGAAAGCCATTCAGTCGGGATATGATATTTACACAAATGGCGAACCAACCGGGCAAATATTCGATGCTGCCTTCAACACCACGGCGGATGCCGGTGGCCTGCAATTTTGCATCGACAATATTGGCTATGAAGGCCAGGTTACCGAAGTCAGTTTTTATGGTGCCAGGCAGATTTCTGTTTTGCTTGGCGGCAGCTTTCATACCGCACGCAAAAAAATTATTGTTTCCCAGGTTTCCCGGATTCCGGGGAAAAAACTAAACCGGTGGGACCATTTAAGGCGTAAAGATCTGGTTTTTAATATACTAAAGAATGTCAACTATGATTCACTTATCGGGAATGTAATTCCATTCCGTGACGCCCCTGGCATGTTCAACCGCTTAAGGAACAATTCTGTAAATGAAATTTCAATTGTTATAAAATATCGTTAAAAAATAAATCTTCAAATGTATACGGTAAAAATCAGGGATCATATCATGATCGCCCATGCTTTGAAAAATCCTGTATTCGGACCTGCACAAAACCTGCACGGGGCCACCTATATTATTGATGTCACCTTTTATTCAGGAGATATCGGACGGTATAATATCGTAATCGATATGGGGCTCGCGCATGAGCTTCTTAAAGAGGTTCTGGAACCGCTACAGTACAAAAATCTTGATGAGATAAGTGAATTCAGTGGAAAATTGACCACAACGGAATTTATGGCAAAATATATTCACGATAAACTGAAAGAAAAGGCAAATTCCCGATTTAATGGAAAAATCAGGGTGACTCTTGGTGAATCCCATATTTCCTGGGGATCATATGAAGATTAGCTGGTATGAAAGCGGTCAGAGCTTTGTTCCGGATTTGGCTGGGCATGTTAATAAGCCGGCTTATTTATGATTATAAACCTTTTAACCGGCGAAAAATGATCCGCTTTTACAGCGATTTCCTTGAACCGGGGGACCTTTGCTTTGATGTTGGCGCCCATACGGGCAATCGTACTGCAACCTGGCTTAGTATGGGTGCTGTTGTGGTGGCTGTTGAACCTCAGCCCGCTTTCATTCGGCTGCTGGAAAAAAAATTTACCGGAAATCCTTCTTTTTCACTTGTGAAAAAAGCCCTCGGAAACGTTCCCGGAAAAGCCACGCTATTCATTTCAAGGATGAACCCTGCTATTTCAACGATTTCGGAGGAATGGAAGTCTGTGATGGCTGATTACGATCCGTCCCTTACCTGGGAAGACAAGGCTGAAACCGATGTTTCAACATTGGACGATTTGATCCGACATTATGGCAGACCCGTATTTTGCAAAATAGACGTTGAAGGATATGAAAGTGAAGTCCTGAAAGGCCTGACCGTTCCCCTGAAGGCATTTTCATTCGAGTTCTTTCCCACTACGCCGCATCGCACCATCCAATGCATCAGGATCTCGGACGAATTGGGTAATTACCGGTATAATTGGTCACTTACAGAATCATTCCGCATGAAATCAATCAATTGGCTGACGGCTGATGAAATGATCAGGGTCGTGGAAGAATACGCCGGCCGGAAATCAGGTGATATTTATGCCAGGCTGCATCAGGAAACCGGAAGATCATGAAAATTCACTTCCTCATTCATGGTGACCTGAACTCCCTGACAGGAGGAAATATTTATGACAGGCAGGTGATAGAAGGACTGAGGCTGAAAGGTCATGACGTACATCTGATCAGCATCCCCGGACAGATGTCAAATTCCGGATCAGCAGGAAATTTCTGCCACAACCAGCTGAAAATGCTCGCACAGGGTTCAATTGTGGTTATTGACAGCCTGGTCCTGGGCTATCTGAATAAAACAATCAGGGAGTTTAACCGGAAATTATATATCCTTGGCCTTATCCACTTGCCGGTTTCAATGGACATTAAGACCGGCAATGCTGAGAGCAGGCTTTCAGACACTGAACTGGATGCCATGAACAGCGTCACACACCTGGTCGTTACCGGAAAATTCATGTTGCAATTTCTTGAAACCGCCGGTGTGAGCCCTGACAGGATGACGTTGATTGAGCCCGGCGTGGATACTTTTCCCCGAAAGAAACAATACAATAAAGTGCCGTCTGAATTGCTGTGTATTTCCAATTATTCTGTCACAAAGGCACAGCTTATCCTTTTCCGGGCCCTGAACCTGCTCAGGGAAAGGAACTGGATGCTGCGTTTATATGGGGACATAAGCACCGGCAAGGATTATGTCGGTATACTTAAGGCCTTCCTGAATGATCAAAATCTTGAGAGCCGAATCCTGATCCATGACAAACTCTCCAGGCACGAAATTTCGACTCCTTATTCAAAGGCTGACCTATTCATACTTCCCTCTCTTTTTGAATCTTACGGTATGGTGCTGGCAGAATCTCTCGCCCATGGAATTCCGGTGGTTACAACATCCGCTGGTAATATTCCTTTTACGGTTCCTGCATCGATGGGCTTGTTCACTGAACCAGGCAATGCGGAAAACCTGGCCGGAGCGCTTGATGCACTATTCTCCGATCCCCGTAAATACCGCCGTTTGTGTAAAGCCGCTTCAGGATATCACAGAACCGCCGTGACATGGGGATATGCCGTTGACAGGTTTGAAATTATGCTGAAGAGGATTACCTTATTTTAATCGAACCCTTGTAATGCTTACACATTTTTTATATATTGCACAAAGTAGAAATTGCAGAATGTGCTTTCATCCGAACCTAAAAACTCCCTCATTATTTGATGAAGAAAAAGATTACTCTTGAATACACGATAAACTCCTCACCGAAAGTTCTTTTTCCACGACTGAGCACCCCGGGTGGACTTTCAGAATGGTTCGCCGACAATGTGAACATTAATGGAAATCTTTTGTCATTTTTCTGGGATAAAACTGAGCAACGTGCCGTGATGGTACAGAAAAAGGAAAACAAATATGTCCGGTTCCGATGGGTAGACTCTGATGAAACTGATTCACAGTGGTTTGAATTCCGAATCAACATCGATGACATTACGGGGGACACCGCATTGATCATTACTGATTTTGCTGACGAGGATGACCGCGACAGCAGCATTGAACTCTGGAACTCCCAGATCGCCAAACTTAAGCATGTTATTGGTTTGTAAGTGCTTTTTCCGGAGTCAAAATTATCCTAGCTTTGTACCAGTGCAGAACCTGGAATAATTAATTATTTTCTACAGTGAAGCGTCTTCACCGGTTGGTTATTATTTCTTTTCTGGGTCCGTTTGTCATGACCTTTTTCATTGTTTTGTTCCTGCTTCTCATGCAGTTTTTGTGGCGATACATCGATGAATTGGTTGGAAAGGGACTTGAATTTAAGATTATTGGTGAACTTCTGGTTTATGCGTCATCCAGCCTGGTACCCCTTGCACTTCCGCTGGCAATACTCCTTTCTTCGCTGATGACATTCGGCAACATGGGCGAATATTATGAGCTTACAGCCATGAAATCTTCCGGGATCTCGCTTCGCAGGATCATGCTACCCCTTGTCATACTGGTAATGCTAATCTCAGCAGGGGCCTTTTTTTTCGCCAACAATGTATTGCCTGTAACCAACCTTAAAATGAAATCCCTGCTGTATGATGTGAGAAATCAAAGGCCGGAAGTTCAGATCATGGAGGGTGTTTTTTACAATGGCATTGACAATTTCAGTATCCGGGTAAATCGTAAGGATCCGGTTACCAATATGTTGTATGATATTAAAATCTATGATCACACAAGCCACAAAGGAAATGTATCGATAACCCTTGCTGATTCGGGCCGGATGAAAATGACAGCTGACAGGAGAAACCTGATCGTAACATTATGGAGCGGTTATAGTTACAATGAACTGGATGAAAAACGCCGTAAACAAACAAGGAACTTTCCACATCGCATGGACAGATTCGGTGAACAGCGCACAATCATTGAAATGTCCGGATTTGAACTTCTGAGGTCGGATGAAAGCATATTCCGCAATTCCTATTCAATGCTGAATCTTTCGCAGCTTGCGCATACTCGTGATTCATTGCGAAGGCAGCTGGATATCAAAAGCAAGATGTTTTATCGTTCCATGATCCAGAACAACTATTTCAAAATGAATTCAAAAAGGGCGAGGAGTCTGACAAACCAGCCGGCTTTCCTGAAATCGCGTACTTTGCCCTCTGCAGATCAATACAGGAAGGTGCCTCCCGTGAAGGATGTTCATGATATCTCTCATTTGAAAATTGATTCCGTCAGGCGATTCAGAACGGCATTGACCGTTAGCAATTTCGACAGTCTTTATGAGTCCTATGCTTCCCCAAAAAAGCTTGAGATCGTTAAGCAGGCATTGAATTTTAATTCCATGAACCAGTATACCATTTTAAGCACTTCGTCGAACATCATTTATGATATGCGATACCTGAGGCGTCATGAAATTGAATGGCACCGAAAATTTACATTATCCATGGCTTGCCTGATCTTTCTCTTTATCGGGGCACCACTGGGAGCCATCATCCGCAAGGGAGGACTTGGTATGCCTACTGTAATATCCACGCTTTTATTCATCCTTTATTATATTATCTCACTCACCGGTGAAAAATTTGTGAGAGAAAGTGTAGTGACAGCATTTACAGGCATGTGGCTTTCTTCTTCCATCCTGATAATCGCCGGCATTTTTCTTACGTATGAAGCCACGAATGATTCTGCCATATTAAATCTCGATTCTTATATAAACTTCATCCGTGACAAACTTGGCCTGAGAAAAGGAGTCCTTCTGGATAAGAAAGCGCACCTTACGGGAAAATTTGAAATTCTGGAGATTCCCAGAAAGGAGTTGCAGGAAGAGTTTGGAGAGCTTGGAAAACAAGCCATTATTTGCCTTGATCAGGTATATCGGGATATTCATTTGGGCAGCCTGCCGAAAAAATTGTTCAGCAATAAAGGTTATCCGTTTTTACTTGAATTCGGCATTAACTATAACAGCCTGATCGACAGAATTGTCTTAAGCAAATGGTTTCGGATACCTTATTTTAATAAAAGGCTTTCCGAATTTCCGTTTCTGAATGGAAGGATAACGGCGGGCTATTTTCCAAACCGGTTTTTAAAAACCGCTTCATTTGTGCTTTTCCCCGTATGGATATTGATTTTTCTGCAATTGTGGGTAAAAGTCCAGCGTCTGAAGCGAAATCTGCGCCAGATTGAAGAACTGTCTGCCGGCATGATTAATTTATTGAACAGTTCTGCCTTAAAAACCGAATCGGATTAAACCCGATGGATATACTTGCAATTTGCAATAAGTCACCCTATCCACCCCATGACGGTGGTTCCCTGGCCACCTACAACATGATAACCGCGCTTACAAAGCTGAAACATAATATTACGCTTCTGACCATGAGTACACCGAAACACCGTCTTACTCCGGGTCAAAAAGCGGAACTTTCAGGAAAGGTCAGGCTGTTAACGGTGGAGGTTGATACCTCTTTTGACCTGATTCGGTTTCTCAAAAACATGTTTTTTTCGGGTCTCCCGTATAATGCTGACAGGTTTATAAGTCCTGTTTTTAAAGGTGAGCTGATCCGGATTTTGAAATCAAAGACATTCGATATTGTCCAGCTGGAAGGATTGTACCTTATGCCCTATATTGAAATAATCCGCAGGCAGACATCCTCAAAAATTGTCCTGCGCGCTCATAATGTCGAACAGGAAATCTGGTCAAGAATTGCCCGGAATGAATCCAATTTTTTCAGGAAATCCTATTTCAGGTTGCTTGCTAAACGCCTGGCCCGGTTTGAGAGAACAGCCATTAACCGTTATGATCTTCTTGTCCCCATTACCCAAAGAGACCTGGATGAATTTAACCGTATGGGGAATACGAAGCCTTCCCATGTATGTCCGGCAGCGCTGGAAATTGAAAGCGTTCACATTGAACCTCCGGCAGGTTTGCCGTCCCTTTTTTTTCTCGGTTCTCTCGATTGGAAGCCAAACCAGGAGGGTTTGCTTTGGTTTGTGGATAAAGTATTTCCGGTACTCCGGAAATATCATGGCGGACTGATTTTTAATATTGCCGGCAGGAATGCTCCCGAATGGCTCAGGAAAAGGATCCGGGAACCCGGTATTGTATATCATGGGGAAATCCCGGATGCGGGGATATTTATCCGCGAGCAGGGAATCCTGGTAGCCCCCTGCTTTTCGGGAAGCGGCATGAGGGTTAAGATAATTGAGGCCATGTCTCACGGCAAGCCTGTTGTAACTACATCCATAGGCTGTGAGGGACTGGGAACGACACACCGCGAGAATATCCTGATCTGCAATTCCGTAGATGAATATACAGTGGCGCTTGATGGTTTGCTGAAATTTCCTGATTTTTACCGGAAAATAGGACTTAATTCATTGGATTTTGTTACGCAGCACTTCAACAATATGAAAATATCTGCAGAACTGGCATATTTTTACGAATCACACCTCTCATGATGCTGATTGGTTTATTCTGGTTGTTTTTCAGCATCATTGCATATGCCTATGCAGGTTATACAATAATTCTGTTCATTCTTGCCGGCATTACACGGATTACACGGGGAAAAAC